>Ga0123335_1000365_pt1 | contig 75620 bp, 70 predicted proteins | sample BiotimSIPDNA_2_FD_89707 | JGI IMG/M metagenome (GOLD analysis project Ga0123335, IMG submission 89707) | Anaerobic biogas reactor microbial communites from Washington, USA - Biogas_R2 time_0 SIP DNA | ecosystem: Engineered > Bioreactor > Anaerobic > Unclassified | place: Washington, USA... | reverse complement strand
GCCATATTCAATCTTGTATTTGCATAACCTTTCTGTTTAAGTATAATAAAGTATAACATATGAAAGGATGATTTTCTGATGTTTATAAATGAAGCGGTAGTATTAAAAAACAATAAGGTATTGAAAGCGGCAGACCTGTCACAAGAACAAATCGATAGAGCAAGTAAAGGCGCAATGTCTCATGCGATATTGGATTCTCATAATACTGCTGATTCTAAAGACGAGCTAAAACTGAAATTTGACGCAATGGCAAGCCATGACATTACATATGTTGGTATTCTGCAGACTGCTTTTGCCTGCAATATGGAAAAATTCCCTATTCCCTATGTTCTGACCAACTGCCATAACTCACTTTGCGCAGTCGGCGGTACGATTAATGAGGATGATCATCTTTTTGGTTTATCCGCAGCAAAACGCTTTGGTGGAATTTATGTTCCAGCTCATTTGGCAGTAATCCATCAGTACATGCGTGAAATGATGTCTGGCTGCGGGAAAATGATTCTCGGTTCAGACAGTCACACAAGATATGGGGCATTAGGAACCATGGCCATTGGTGAAGGCGGAGGAGAACTAGCTAAACAGTTGCTGGGTAAAACATATAATCTGAAATATCCAAAGATATGCCTTGTATACCTTACAGGAAGCCTTAAGCAGGGTGTAGGCCCTCATGATGTTGCAATATATATGATTGGAAAAGTATTCAAGCAAGCTCTTGTTACGAATAAGATACTGGAATTTGCCGGACCTGGCGTTAATAATCTTTCAATGGATGACCGTATGGGTATCGATGTTATGACAACAGAAACAGCATGTCTTTCATCCATATGGATAACGGATGAAATCACGCAAAAGTATTATGATATTCATGGCAGGAAGGATGAATATAAGAAAATGCAGCCAGCCGTAGAAGCATTGTATGACTGCGCGTTATTAATTGACCTTTCTAAAATCGAACCCATGATAGCTCTTCCTTATCACCCTTCAAATGCATATACAATTAGAGATTTTTTGAGCAACAGCTTGGAAATATGTAGCGAGTTGAAACTGGATAGTTTAAAAGAATATGCTGCTCCTAAGCAGAAAAGCTTTTTTACAGGGCAAGGAATAATTGCTGGATGTGCAGGAGGCACATATGAAAATATTGTGGAAACCTCAGCAATTTTGGAAAAAGGCGATACAGGCAGCGGTAGATTCTCACTTTCTGTATATCCCCAGAGCCAGCCGGTCGCTTATGCGCTAAACAGAATAGGATGCATGAATAAACTCATGGAATCAGGCGCAGTCATAAAAACAGCGTTCTGCGGACCGTGTTTTGGAGCTGGAGATGTGCCGGCAAATAATACTTTGTCTGTTAGGCATACAACAAGGAATTTCGAGAATCGTGAAGGCAGCATACCTAAAAACGGCCAGTCTGCATATGTCGCACTCATGGATGCTAGAAGCATTGCAGCAACTGCATTGAACAAAGGATATATAACTGCAGGTACAGATATGGAGTATGTTAAAGATATTCCGGATTATGAGTTTAATAAGAATATTTACGAAAAAAGAGTATATAACGGATATGGAAAGCCAGACATCAGCCAGAAGCTTATTTTTGGCCCGAATATCAAGCCATGGCCGGAAATACCAAAACTTCCAGAGAATCTGCTCTTGAAAGTCGCAGCAGTACTAAAAGATGAGGTGACAACGACTGATGAACTTATACCTTCAGGAGAGACTTCATCGTACAGGTCAAATCCTATTGCTCTTGCAGAGTTCACTTTATCCCGAAAAGCTCCGGATTATGTTAAAAAAGCAAAGCTTGCAGCAGCTGAAGAGGGTGTAGACGGTCATCTCATATTTGCTAAAAAACCTGGTGACGGCTCAGCAAGAGAACAGGCAGCTTCCTGCCAGAGGGTGCTCAAAGGATATGCAAATATCGCTTATGAATATGCTACAAAGAGATACCGTTCAAATCTCATCAATTGGGGGCTTATACCATTTACAGTAAAACAAGACCCGAACTTTACAGAAGACGAATATGTCTATATACCAGACATCAAGGAAACTGTCCTTTCCGGCAAAGAGCATGCAATTGCATATGTAGCCTCAATAAAGGAAGATGCACTGAATATGACAGACAAAGCCAGAACTGTAAAGCTGCACATGGAAGGATTATCTAAAACTGAAAGGGATGTACTTGCAGAAGGTTGTATGATAAACTATTACAGGAAAAGCAGGTAACGGAGGATAAAATGGCAAAAAGAATTACTACACTCATACTCGTTGCAATTATGGTCTTTACATTGGCCGCATGCAACAACACAGACCCGACAGAATCAGTCACGCCAAGCTTTATCGTATCAACGGATGAAGACTGGCCTTCTGAATATTTTGGAGTTGACGTTTTGCCAAAAATTGAAAATGGAGAAGTTAACTACTATAAGTTTTACGAGCAGGTACTTAGAATTTATATTTACAATGTAGATGACGAATCCTTTATGAAATATATTGAAACATTGAAAAGAACAGGATATAAAGACATAACCGTGGAGACAAAGGAAGCTTTTATAGGGACTTTGGATGAGTATTATCTTGTAATGAACAGAGATCAAGATACACAGCATGTGGTTATAGAACTAACCACTCCTCTGACATGGCCAAAAGAAGGATATATTACGATGTTATCTGCACCAGATGGTGCAAAGATTCTTCAGATCATCGGAGAATCAAATAATATTACTGTAGTTACAGAGGATATCGGTAAGGAAAAATTCGAAAAATACACAGCAGATGCGATAGCAGTAGGATTTGGCACCATCTTAGTTACATCAGAAACTGTTTTTGTCGCTGAAAATAATGAATACATTCTTACCATAGTCAGACAGCCAGACAAGAATACGATGGATATAGGCATATATGAAAAAAATTAATTTAAATGACATGATGAGTTTTGAGGAAAATATACTTGATGAATTTACCTTGGATGAAAAGGATATGGCTCTTCTTACGCTTATAGAAAAGGAGATTGAATCTACTCTAAAGAATATTCGAATATTCGATCTTCAGACAAATAAACGCATGGAAGAGATTTTATCGCAGGAAATATATAATCAGGGAGAAAGAATAAACCAGCTGATGGATAATGCTTCACCAGAGCTTAAGAAATATCTGGAAGGATATATGACAAAGATTAAGGACACTTATCTCAATTAATGAAAAAAAAGAAGGTAAGTGCTAACAATAAAATATAAAAAAATCTCCATAGACTATTGACACGCAGAAGCGAATGATATAGAATAACTGATAATGCGCTAATCTGCGTATTTTTGCGCCTGTCGACATGATAACACATGAAATCGGGGTGCATACGGTAATATGTGGCACCGGTTTACCAAGGTTAAAAAATGGTAACCGTTACCAAGAGGATGATATAGAAAAGGACATGAGGTGACTAATTAATGATACATCCTATTCAATACGGAAAAAGAGAAAGAATGAGTTTCTCAAAAATCAAAGAAGTTCTAGAAATGCCCAATCTAATTGAAGTTCAGAAAAAGTCTTATCAGTGGTTCCTTGATGAGGGTCTTAAAGAGGTTTTTAAAGACGTATCACCGGTTCGTGACCATACAGATAATCTTATTCTGGATTTTATCGATTACAGGATTGCAGACAAGCCAAAGCTTGATGTGCAGGAATGTAAAGAAAGAGATGCTACTTATCAGGCTCCTTTGCGAGTAAAGGTAAGGCTTATCAGAAGAGATACCGGAGAAGTCAAGGAACAGGAAATATTTATGGGTGATTTCCCCATAATGACTGATACTGGGACATTCGTTATTAACGGAGCTGAAAGAGTAATAGTCAGCCAGCTGGTAAGATCTCCTGGCGCATATTATGCTGAAAAGAAAGATAAAGCTGGGAAAAGCCTTTTTTCAAGTACACTCATTCCTAATAGAGGAGCATGGATAGAATATGAGACTGATTCAAATGGAGTCTTGTATGTAAGGATAGACAGGACCAGAAAACTTCCACTAACGGTTTTTTTAAGAGCTTTAGGTTTTGCTAAAGATTCTGACATAACTGCAGTATTCGGGGAAGACTATAAACTTGATGCCACTTATGCAAAAGATGAAACGAAGACAAGAGAAGGCGGGCTATTTGAGATATATAAGAGGTTAAGGCCTGGAGAACCTCCAACAACTGAAAGTGCTGAAAACTTATTCGAGGGGTTATTCTTTGACCCGAGAAGATATGACCTTGCAAGGTTTGGAAGATATAAATTTAACAAAAAACTTTCGATTGCTCCAAGACTTATCGGAGCAACTTCTGCTGAAAACATAATAGATACAGAAACAGGAGAAATTCTTGTTAACGCTGACGATATTATTACAGAAGATCAGGCACTTGCAGTAGAGAACGCGGGAATAAATGTCGTAAAAGTAAAATGTGATAACCATATTCATGTAGTTATCGGAAATGAGACAGTTAATGCCGCTCACTTTGTAGATTTTAATCATACTGCATTAGGTCTTACCGATAAAGTTAATTACAGAGTATTAAAAGAAATACTTGCGACATATTCTACACAGGAAGAAATTAAAGAAGCTTTCGAAAAAAGAAAGTATGAATTATGTCCAAAAAATATCACCAAGATTGATATTATAGCTTCAATAAGCTACATATTGGGATTAGATTACGGTCTGTACAATACAGATGACATAGACCATCTTGGCAATAGAAGAATAAGGTCCGTTGGAGAGTTATTGCAGAACCAGTTCAGAATAGGATTTGCAAGAATGGAAAGAGTCATTCGTGAGAAAATGACAATACAGGATATTGATATCGTAACACCTCAGGCATTAATCAATATCCGTCCTGTGACAGCAGTAATAAAGGAATTTTTCGGTTCCAGCCAGTTGTCACAATTTATGGACCAGCCCAATCCTCTTGCTGAGATAACACACAAAAGAAGGCTTTCAGCTTTAGGACCTGGCGGACTGAGCAGGGAAAGAGCTAACTTTGAAGTCCGTGATGTTCACTATTCGCATTATGGAAGAATGTGCCCTATCGAGACTCCTGAAGGACCTAATATAGGACTAATAGCTTCCTTGAGCACATATGCAAGAATTAACGAATATGGATTTATTGAAACTCCATATCGTAAAGTTAATAAAGGAACACATGTCGTTACTGAAGTTATTGATTATCTGACAGCGGATGAAGAAGATAATTATATTGTTGCCCAAGCAAACTCGGAACTCACTGATGATGGCCATTTCGCAAAGCCCAGAGTCAGTTGCAGATACCGTAACAACAAGGTAATGAGGGATTCCAATACTGTTGATTACATGGATGTTTCTCCCAAGCAGCTTGTATCAGTAGCTACAAGCATGATACCTTTCTTGGAAAACGATGATGCTAACAGGGCATTAATGGGTTCCAACATGCAAAGACAGGCTGTGCCCCTTATAAAACCTGAAGCTCCTATTATCGCTACAGGAATGGAATACAAAGTCGCCACAGACTCTGGAGTATGCGTACTTGCAAAAAGAGCAGGAAAAGTTGAAAGCGTTTCTGCTGATAGGGTAGTTATTACCACTTCTAGCGGTGAAAGAGACACATATAAGATTATAAAATACAAAAGAAGCAACCAGGGAACATGCATAAACCAGAAAGTTATTGTAAGAAAAGGCGAATCTGTTAAAGCAGGTGATGTTATTGCTGACGGACCATCAACAGACGGAGGAGAAATTTCTTTAGGAAAGAACATACTGATCGGATTCATGACATGGGAAGGCTATAATTATGAGGATGCTATCCTTATCAGTGAAAAACTGGTTATGGAAGATGTTTTCACCTCTATTCATATTGAAGAATATGATCTTGAAGCAAGAGATACGAAACTTGGACCTGAAGATATAACAAGGGATATACCTAATATTGGTGATGATGCGCTTAAGGACCTTGATGAAAGAGGAATTATCCGAATTGGTGCTGAAGTGAGATCCGGAGACATCCTTGTTGGAAAAGTCACACCTAAGGGAGAAACAGAACTTACTCCTGAAGAGAGGCTCTTAAGAGCTATATTCGGAGAAAAATCGAGAGATGTTAGAGATACATCACTTAGAGTCCCTCATGGTGAATCAGGTATAATTGTTGATGTCAAACTCTTTACAAAAGAAGCTGGTGATGATCTTAATCCTGGAGTTAACCAGGTTGTAAGAGTATTTATTGCTCAAAAGAGAAAAATAGCTGTTGGAGATAAGATGGCTGGACGTCATGGCAATAAGGGCGTTATATCCCGCGTGTTACCAGAAGCAGACATGCCTTTCCTTCCAGATGGCACACCATTGCAGATAGTATTAAATCCTCTGGGCGTTCCTTCACGTATGAACATCGGACAGGTTCTTGAAGTTCATTTAGGATATGCGGCAAGAGCTTTAGGATGGAACATTGCTACACCGGTATTTGATGGTGCATCTGAAATGGACATAATTGAGTGTCTGAAGATGTCTGGTTTGTCAGAAGACGGAAAAACTGTTCTTTATGATGGAAGAACAGGAGAACCTTTTGATAACAGGGTTACTGTAGGATTCATGTATATGCTGAAACTTCATCACCTTGTTGATGACAAAATACATGCTCGTTCCACAGGGCCTTACTCATTAGTTACCCAACAGCCTCTTGGCGGTAAAGCACAGTTCGGAGGACAGCGTTTTGGTGAAATGGAAGTTTGGGCACTTGAAGCATATGGCGCTGCTTATACTCTTCAGGAGATATTAACTGTCAAATCAGATGATGTGGTTGGAAGAGTAAAGACATACGAAGCAATTGTAAAAGGAGAAAATATTCCAAAATCCGGTATTCCGGAATCCTTTAAAGTACTGGTTAAAGAACTTCAGAGTCTTGCACTGGATGTTAAAATTCTGAAATCTGATAATTCAGTAGTAATGCTTCGTGATGGAAGTGAAGATGATATGCCAAGGCTGGATATTAATATTTCCGGAACTGAAGATTATGCATTTGATAATGATGAATTATTTAACATGGAATTAGCAAAGGGTGATGATTTTGAGGACGATGAGGATGTCGATCCTGATGATATATCCGGTATGGTAATGAAGACTGCTGATGATGATGACACCAGCATAGATTATTCAAAGATATCCGATGTAAAGGATATAGTTGATTTAGATGACATGGGAGAGTAGAGAATGCAGGATTACGCAAATTTTGACATGATTAAAATCGGTTTGGCTTCTTCTGAGATGATTAAGGAATGGTCCAGAGGCGAAGTCAAGAAACCTGAAACAATTAACTACAGGACTTTAAAGCCGGAAGCTGGCGGACTTTTCTGCGAAAAAATATTCGGGCCGACTAAGGACTGGGAATGCCATTGCGGTAAATACAAGAGAGTCAGACATAAAGGCATCATATGCGACCGCTGCGGAGTTGAAATTACCAAAAGCAAGGTAAGAAGAGAACGTATGGGTCATATCGAGCTTGCTGCGCCGGTTTCCCATATATGGTATTTCAGAGGTATACCCAGCAGAATGGGTCTTGTGCTGGATATGAGCCCGAGAGCATTAGAGAAGATTTTATACTTTAACTCATATGTGGTTTTAGATGTTCACAATGAAAATGTGAAGGTAAATGACAAAACTATTGAAGTAAAGGATCTGCTTACAGAGCTTCAGTACAGAGAGATGCTTGATAAGTATGGAAAGACTTCCTTTAAAGCCCAGATGGGTGCCGAAGCGATAAAAACTCTTCTTACAAGGATTGATGTTGACACCGAATGCGCTCTTCTCAAAGAAGAACTTCACGCAAGTACAGGGCAGAAAAGAGGAAGAATAATCAAGAGACTGGAAGCTATGGAATCCTTCAGAATTTCCGGAAACAAACCGGAGTGGATGATTTTAGATACAGTACCTGTTATACCACCGGATCTTCGTCCTATGGTCCAGTTAGATGGCGGCAGATTTGCCACTTCTGATCTTAATGACCTCTACAGAAGAGTTATAAATAGAAATAACAGGCTAAAGAGGCTTTTAGAGCTTACTGCGCCTGATATTATTGTAAGAAATGAAAAAAGAATGCTGCAGGAAGCCGTCGATGCCCTTATAAACAATGGCAGAAAAGGAAAACCTGTAGTAGGACCTGGAAACAGACCATTAAAATCCTTATCTGATATGTTAAGAGGAAAACAGGGAAGATTCAGACAGAACCTCCTTGGAAAAAGAGTTGACTATTCAGGACGTTCAGTTATAGTAGTTGGACCGGAATTGAAGATGTACCAGTGCGGACTTCCAAAGGAAATGGCACTTGAACTTTTCAAACCCTTTGTCATGAAGCGTCTTGTTACAGACAAATTCGCACAGAATATAAAGAGCGCCAAGAAAATGGTTGAAAGAGTACGTCATGAAGTATGGGATATTCTTGAGGATGTTATTAAAGACCATCCTGTTCTTTTAAACAGAGCACCTACGCTTCACCGTCTTGGCATTCAGGCATTTGAACCGATACTTGTTGAAGGCAGAGCAATAAAGCTTCATCCGCTGGTATGTACTGCATACAATGCGGACTTCGACGGAGACCAGATGGCTGTTCACGTTCCTCTTTCTGCAGAAGCACAGGCAGAAGCCAGAGTACTTATGCTTTCAGCCAATAACCTGCTTGCACCAAAAGATGGGAAACCAATTACTGTTCCAACTCAGGATATGGTTTTAGGAGGTTATTATCTTACTACTGCTAAGGATGGAGAGATTGGCGAAGGAAGAGTATTCAGCAACTTTGATGAAATGCTTATGGCATTAGATGAGAAAACAATAACTCTTCATTCAAAAGTCAAAATGAGGACTGAAAAAGAAATAGATGGCAAAAAAGTTAGCAGGATCATTAATGTTACTTGCGGTAAAGTGATATTCAATGAAGCTATCCCTCAGGACTTAGGTTTTGTCGACAGGACGAATCCTGAAACCATGTTTGATCTGGAAATAGATCAGATGGTCGGCAAAAAAGACCTTTCCAAAATTATTGACAGATGTATAACCAGACATGGTATAGCAAAAACTGCTGAAGTGCTGGATAAAATAAAAACCATCGGATTCAGATATTCAACCCAGGGTGCAATTTCTATATCTGTAAGCGACATGATAATCCCAAGTTCAAAGACTGAGATTATTGATGAAACTGAGAAAAAGGTAGATAAGGTAACTAAAGATTTTAGAAGAGGCCTTATAACAGATGAAGAAAGACATGATCAGATAGTAAAACTCTGGAGAGATACAACAGACAGCGTCACAAAGAAGCTGATGGAAGGACTTGATGCATTCAATCCTCTTAATATAATGAGTAGATCTGGCGCTAGAGGAGATACGAATCAGATCAAGCAGCTTGCAGGAATGAGAGGACTTATGTTCGATACATCAGGCAAGACAATCGAGATTCCTATTAAATCCAACTTCCGTGAAGGTTTGAATGTTTTGGAATTCTTCATATCCAGTAATGGCGCGAGAAAAGGTCTTGCAGATACTGCACTAAGAACAGCTGACTCCGGATATCTTACAAGAAGACTTGTCGATGTTTCGCAGGATGTAATAGTAAAAGAAGAGGATTGCGGTACAGAAGAAGGAATCTTCGTTTCCGATATAGTTGATAGCGGTGAAGTTGTAGTAAAACTCAGAGACAGGATATACGGCCGTTATGTTACAGATGCTGTTATTGATGAAAAAACAGGTGAAGTAGTAGTTGAAGCAGGCGGATACATAAATGCCGATACTGCTAACAGGATTATTGACCTTGGCATAAAAGAAGTGAAGGTAAGGTCCGTATTAACCTGTAAATCAAAACTTGGAGTATGCGCGAAATGTTATGGTATGAACCTTGCATCAAGCAAACCGATTAACATTGGAGAAGCTGTAGGTATTATTGCAGCTCAGTCAATCGGCGAACCAGGTACACAGCTGACAATGAGAACTTTCCATACAGGCGGTATAGCTGGAGACGACATTACTCAGGGACTTCCACGTGTCGAGGAACTTTTCGAAGCAAGAAAACCAAAAGGATTAGCGATTATATCTGAAAATGATGGTGTTGTTAAAGTAAATGAAACAAAGAAACGCAGAGAAGTAGTCGTGACTGGAAATGATGAAGCTCATACATATACTATACCTTACGGATCCAGACTTACTGTTACGGATAACCAGGAAATTAAAAAGGGTGACAAGATAACAGAAGGTTCTGAAAATCCTCATGATATCTTAAGGATAAAAGGCGTAGATGGAGTTCACAGATATATTGCTTGCGAAGTTCAGAAAGTTTATAAGCTTCAGGGTATTGATATTAATGACAAGCACATAGAAATAATTGTCAAACAGATGCTGCGTAAAGTAAAAGTAGAGGATTGCGGAGATACAAACCTTATACCAGGCAGCTACTGTGATATAAATGATTTCATACACCAGAATGAGCTTGCAGACAAAGAAGGCAGACAGCCGGCTTCTGGAGAAAGAGTACTGTTAGGTATCAGTAAAGCTTCTCTTGCAACTGAATCATTCCTTTCTGCAGCTTCATTCCAGGAAACAACGCGTGTTCTTACTGAAGCTTCCATAAAAGGAAAAACAGATAATCTGATAGGACTTAAGGAAAATGTTATTATTGGAAAGCTTATTCCTGCTGGAACAGGTATGAATGATTATCAGGATCCTAGTCTTGAGATGGATCCAACGGATGATGAAGAGGAAGAAATCATCACTGAACAGACCTATGAGGATGAAGTGGATCTGTTTGAGGACATAGATGAAGAGGAAGAAATCCTTGACGAAAACCAGTCTGAAGAGTATGATAATGAAGGCCTTTTAGAAGATGCTGATTCTGATGACATGCAGGACTCGGAAGAAGAGCAGAAGGGTTAATATTTATGGCGGCTTCAAAACTTTCAAATGAAGATCTTTCAACGGGAAAAATTTCAGTTGAAAGTGAAAAAAAAGTAATCGGACTGAAGCAATCATTAAAAGCCATTTCGCAGGACCGGGCAATGAGGGTATACATTGCAAAAGATGCCAACATCACACTGACTGCGCCGATTGTAGAGTTGTGTGAGAAAAAAGGCATTGAGATAAGATACGCTGACACATCAAGACAACTTGGATTGTTAAATGGTATAAGCGTATGTGCATCAGTGGTATGTATTTTGAAATAAATATATAAATTTTTAAGGAAAGGAGGAAGAAGATGCCAACATTTAATCAATTAGTAACAAGCGGAAGACAGGTTTCCAAAAAGAAATCACTTGCACCAGCCTTGCAGAAAAGCATGAATACTCTTAAGAAGAGAACTACTACAGTAGCTTGTCCTCAGAAGAGAGGAGTTTGTACAGTTGTAAAAACCAACACTCCTAAGAAGCCCAATTCTGCATTGAGAAAGATTGCAAGAGTAAGACTTTCCAATGGTTATGAGGTGACATCATATATACCGGGAATAGGCCATAACCTTCAGGAACATAGCGTTGTTCTTATAAGAGGCGGAAGAGTCAAAGACTTGCCAGGCGTAAGATATCACATCATTAGAGGAACACTAGACACCCAGGGAGTTGCCAATAGGAAACAGGGCAGATCCAAATACGGTGCAAAAAAAGGTAAATAACGTACTTTGTAGTATCAGGTACTTACATATATACTCAAAAGGTGATGTGTACCTGGACTGACAGCTGACATGGTTGAGTACCTATGAAAAATTATTATTAAGGAGGGAAGACAAGTGCCAAGAAAAGGACATGTCCCAAAGAGAGAAGTGTTGCTAGATCCTTTATACAAGGACAGAGTGGTGACAAAACTAATAAACAATATAATGCTTGACGGTAAAAAAGGCGTAGCACAGAAAATATGCTATGATGCATTTGATATCATCAGGACAAAGACAGGTAAAGAACCTCTGGAAGTCTTTAAACAGGCTATGGAGAATATAATGCCTGCTCTTGAAGTTAAAGCAAGAAGAGTCGGAGGCGCGACATATCAGGTTCCTATGGAAGTTCGTCCTGAAAGAAGGCAGGCTCTTGGTTTAAGATGGCTTGTTCAGTTCTCAAGGAGCAGAAATGAACGCACCATGAAGGAAAGACTTGCAGCAGAAATTCTTGATTCTGTTAACGGAGTAGGAAATACTTTTAAGAGAAAAGAAGAAATGCACAGAATGGCAGAAGCTAACAAAGCATTTGCTCATTACAGGTGGTAATCCAGGAATAACAATATGCCAAGAGAATATGCACTGGAATTCACTAGAAATATAGGAATAATGGCCCACATCGATGCGGGAAAGACCACAACCACTGAAAGGATACTTTACTATACAGGAAAGCTTCACAGGATGGGGGAGGTCCATGAGGGAGCAGCAACGATGGACTGGATGGAACAAGAGCAGGAGCGCGGTATAACCATAACTTCCGCTGCTACAACAGCCTATTGGAAAAACTACCGACTGAACATAATCGATACCCCAGGTCATGTCGATTTTACTGCTGAGGTAGAAAGAAGCCTCAGGGTGCTTGACGGCGCTGTTTCGGTTTTCTGCGCAAAAGGCGGTGTTGAACCGCAGTCAGAAACCGTATGGAGGCAGGCAAACAGGTATAAAGTACCAAGAATCGCCTATATCAATAAAATGGATACTACCGGTGCTGACTTTTTCCGTTGTATCGAAATGATGAAGAAAAGACTCAATGCAAATCCAGTACCAGTCCAGCTGCCGATTGGAAAAGAATCTTCTTTTGCAGGAATAATTGACCTTGTCAAGTTCAAGGCATATTTCTACAGGGATGATCTGGGTAACAATATCGAGGAGATGGAAATCCCTCAGGATATGCTGGATCTGGCTACTGAATACCGGATTAAGCTTATTGAGTCTGTATGCGATGAAGATGAATGCCTCATGGAAAAATATCTTGAAGGAGAGAATGTTGAGGATAGTGAGATAAGGGCTGCACTAAGAGCCGCAACTATCAAACTAAGCATAACTCCTGTCTTGTGCGGCTCTTCATACAAAAATAAAGGAGTACAAAAGCTGCTTGATGCGGTTACTGATTATCTCCCTTCACCAGTTGATGTTCATGATATAGAAGGTGTCGAGATGAATGATCATTCAAAAACGATTACAAAGCCATCTAACGATGATGAACCGTTTGCCGCACTGGCATTCAAAATTATGTCAGATCCATATGTTGGTAAAATATGCTTTTTCAGAGTATATTCTGGCACACTGGAAACAGGTTCATATATTCTGAATACGACTAAGAATAAAAAAGAGCGTATTGGAAGAATACTAATGATGCACTCAAACAGCAGGACTGATATCGATAAAGTATACTCAGGAGATATCGCATGTGCAGTAGGCTTGAAATTTACTGTAACTGGGGATACTCTTTGTGACCCCAAAGATCCTGTAATACTGGAATCGATGCAGTTCCCAGAACCTGTAATATCTATTGCAGTTGAAGCAAAAGATAAAGCAAATCAGGACAAAATGTCCTCGGCTCTGCAGAAGCTTTCTGATGAAGATCCGACTTTTAAATTTAAAACGGACCAGGATACCGGACAGGTTATAATATCAGGAATGGGTGAGCTTCATCTTGATATCATTGTAGACAGGATGAGAAGGGAATTTGCTGTAGATGCGACAAAAGGAAGACCTCAGGTAACATACAAAGAAACCATCACAAAACCGTCTCGTGCAGAAGGCAAATTTGTAAGGCAATCCGGAGGACACGGACAGTATGGGCATGTAGTGCTGGAAATCGCTCCAGCTAAACCGGGGGAAGGATTTACTTTTACTGACAAGACCGTAGGAGGAGCAATACCTAAAGTATACATCCCTGCAGTAGAAAAAGGAATTAGAGAATCCTTGGGTAATGGTATCAAAGCAGGATATCCTGTTGTTGATGTTGCTGTAACACTCGTGGACGGCTCATATCATGAAGTAGATTCTTCTGAGATGGCCTTCATGATAGCCGGAAGTATGGGTTTTAAAGAGGCATGCCTAAAAGCGGACCCTATCCTGCTGGAACCGGTTATGCGTGTTGATGTATTTGTACCTGAAAACTATTTAGGTGATGTATTAGGCGATATAACATCAAAAAGAGGAAAAATAGAGAACGTGGAAGCCAGAGGAATAGAATCTGTAATCACTAGCGTCGTTCCTTTAAAGGAGATGTTCGGATATGCTACAGATCTCAGATCAAATACGCAGGGAAGAGGCACATTTACTATGCAATTCGATCATTTTGAGAAGGTTCCTGACGAAATGGCATCCAAAATCCTCAAAACGAACTATTGACACAAACCACATTCATATGTAGAATGTATATGATTAATATTTAAACCAGCTCATTATAATTGGAGGAAAAAAATAAAATGGCAAAAGCAAAATTTGAAAGAACCAAACCACATTGCAATATTGGTACTATCGGACACGTAGACCATGGCAAGACAACACTTACTGCTGCTATTACAAAGACATTAGGCTTAACAGATAAAAATGTAGTTTTCAAAGCATATGATCAGATCGACGCAGCACCAGAAGAAAAAGCGAGAGGAATCACGATTGCTACAGCTCACGTCGAGTATGAAACAAAAAACAGGCACTATGCACACGTTGACTGCCCAGGCCACGCTGACTATGTTAAGAACATGATCACAGGCGCAGCTCAGATGGACGGAGCAATACTTGTTGTTTCTGCTGCTGATGGCCCAATGCCTCAGACAAGAGAACATATCCTTCTTGCTCGTCAGGTTGGTGTTCCATACATCGTAGTATACATGAACAAGACTGATCAGGTTGATGATCCTGAGCTTCTTGAGCTTGTTGAAATGGAACTGAGAGAATTACTTACTGAGTACGAGTTCCCTGGAGACGATATACCGATAGTCATGGGTTCAGCACTTAAGGCTCTGGAATCAACTTCAACAGATACAAACGCACCTGAGTATGAATCAATACATAAACTCATGGAAGCAGTTGACTCATATATTCCTACTCCTGAAAGAGCAGTTGACAGACCTTTCTTAATGCCAGTTGAGGACGTTTTCTCAATCACAGGCAGAGGAACTGTTGCAACAGGAAGAGTTGAAAGAGGAACAGTTAAAGTTCAGGATACAGTTGAAATAGTCGGACTTAAGACCGCTGTAACATCAACAGTAGTAACAGGCGTTGAAATGTTCAGAAAGATTCTTGATTATGCACAGGCAGGTGACAACGTAGGATGTCTGTTAAGAGGCGTTCAGAGAACTGATATCGAAAGAGGACAGGTTCTTGCTAAACCAGGATCAATCACACCTCATACAGAATATGAAGGCCAAGTATACGTTCTGACAGCAGAAGAAGGTGGAAGACACACACCATTCTTCACAGGTTACAGACCTCAGTTCTATTTCAGAACAACAGACGTTACAGGTGTTGCTAACCTTCCAGAAGGCGTTGAAATGTGTATGCCTGGCGACCACATTGATATGAGAATCACTCTTATCACACCAATCGCTATGGAAGAAGGCTTAAGATTCGCTATCAGAGAAGGCGGAAGGACAGTCGGCGCAGGAAGCGTTGCTAAGATATTCAAGTAAGATATCAAACATAACTTAATTTAAGCGGAGGCAAGTTTATACTTGCCTCTGTTTTCTATTTAATATTATCTTAATAACTAAATTGATTTTTACAGTAATATTATCTTTGCCATCGTTGTCCTTGTTATATTTTCCTATAAAAGATATAATTAGGACATAACAATATGAAGTCAGGAGATAAATAAATGTCTATCACTATCAAGGATTTAACAGTAAATTACCTTACAAACCCAATAGGTATTGATGAGATTCCACGATTTTCATGGAAACTTACGCAGGATGGAAGAGGCAACAGGCAGCGTTCATACAGAATCAAGGTCATGACAGGCGGTAAAATGGTATGGGATTCAAAAAACGTTAAAGGTGATGAATGTATACTTATAGAGTACAAAGGCAGAAAACTGATGCCAAGAACGACATATCGTTGGAATGTCAGCATAACTGACAAAGCAGGTGAAAGAGCGCAGAGTGAGGATGCTTTTTTTGATACTGGAAAACTAGATGAAGCATGGACTGGCAGTTATATACAGAGCGGATATAAAGTTCCAAGGGAGCTGATGGCTTCTTCTCCTTATTTAAGAAAAAGATTCAATGTAACAAATGATGTTTCAAAAGCGATGTTATACATAGCAGGAGCAGGCTTTTTTGAGCCTTATATAAATGGCAAAAAAATAAATGACCATATTATGGATCCACCCTACACTGCATATGACAAGACTCTTTTGTACTACACTTTCAATGTAACAGAGTGTTTAAGGAAAGGATCAAATATGCTGGGTGTTATGTTAGGAAATGGGTTCTTTAATCTTCCGACAACAGATCAGTGGAATACTCAGGCTGCATCGTGGAAAAGCAGTCCCAAAATGATATGTGAACTGCATATCACGACAAAAGATAATAAGCAGGTATGTATACCTTCAGATATTACATGGGAAAGCCATATGAGCCCGATTACTTTCAACAGTTTAAGAAATGGCGAGTATTATGATGCTAGGTTGGAAATACCATCATGGTGTGATCCTGATGCAATAACGGACGACTGGGCGAATGCCAGCATATCACGAGATCCAGGAGGTATACTCAGAGCAAATGAAATACCTTCAGTAAAACAGGATAAAGAGTACCCTGCAGTCAGTGTTAAAAATGTAGCTAAAAATACATATCTATTTGATTTTGGACAAAATCTTGCCGGTTTCGTCAGAATAAAAGTAAACGGCCTTAAAGGTACTGAGTATATCATTAAGATGAATGAAAAACTTAAAGAAGATGGCTCTTTAGATGTTGTTCAAAACAGCGGTTTTACAAAGACTGGCGAATTTCAGACAGATAAATACATAAAGAAGAGTGACGAAGAGGAAATATGGCAGCCAAGATTCGTATATCATGGATTCAGATATGCGCAGATTGAGGGATTTGCTAGCAAACCGGATTTGTCATGCGCGACTGCTGTATTCCTACATACTGCAGTTAATGAAATCGGACAGTTCTCATGTTCTGATGAAATCATAAATCAGATACAGAAGAATACAAGAATGGCTACTTATTCAAATATGTATGGATTGCTGACTGACTCACCTCACAGAGAAAAGAATGCATGGACAGGGGATACAAATGTTTCCACTGAACAGATGCTCTTTAACTATATGTCAGGGCCTGTATGGGTAAAATGGCTTAATGACATTAAAGATTCCATGAAAGCAAAAGGAAATATACCCTGTATGGTTCCGACAGCAGGCTGGGGGTATAACTGGGGTAACGGACCAGACTATTCATCGGTCCTCACATGGCTTCCTGACTATATGTACACGTATTATTCTGACAAAGCAATGATCTGCAAATATTATGAATATATGAAAAAAAATATGAATTATATGCTTTCCATGATGCAGGACGATGTTTGTGTTAATGATTATGGAGTTGGTGATTGGTGTGCGCCTTTTGAGGGACCAGCAATTTCAGTAAATATGTCATCTTTTAAAGCACCCATTGATCTTACTGATACCGCATGTATGTATACTATGGCGAATGTGCTGGAGAAATTCGCAAAAATGATCGGTTCCCGTGAAGATGCAAAAGAATTCAATAGAACAGCAAAGAGAATTAAGGCTGGTTTCAGAAAAACTTTTTATGACCCTCTGACCGGCAGGCTTAAAGGAGACGGACAAACATGCTATGCTGCCATGCTTTATCATAATCTGTATGAGAATGATAAGGAATTTGATCTCATTTACAGCCATTTAATCAGAACAATTAATGAAGCAGATGGCCATCTTGATTACGGTATTCTAGGTAATAAATATGTAAACAACATACTAGGAAGGAAAGGCCGTGCGGACCTTATATATTCCATGATTACAAAAGACACATTCCCAAGTTTTGCACATACAATAAAAGAACTGGGTGCTACGACTCTGTATGAATGCTGGAATGGGGAAGGTTCCAGAAACCATCATATGTTTGGAGATATATCCGCGACTTTCTTTAAGTATTTTGCAGGGATAAGACCAGATCCTGATTATCCGGGGTTCAAGCGCTTTACAATAGCTCCAGGATTGAATACTCCTTTGACAGAAGTCAACGCTGTTTATGAAAGCATGCATGGGACAATTCGCTCTTCATTCGTCAAAATGGATAACAAAACTATGCTGGAAATTGAAGTTCCTGTTAACACCTGCGCAGTCCTTAAACTGGATATCGGTATGGAAGTGTATGAGGACGGTAATTTGATAGGAAAAGAATACATGGAACTCGAATCTGGAAGATATAAGCTTGAGGTCAGAAAGACTGTATGAAAAAAGCATTAAGGATTATAGTTCCTGTTTTTCTTGTCATGCTTTTTTTATCTTCATGTTCAAAGGATCCGATTGAAAAGATTTTGCAGCATAATGATATTGTAAGTCTTATCAATGAAAAAACTTCAGTAACATTGGATGTATCATATCAGAATATGGAAGGGTATGATGATATCACTTATTCCATGATTGCTAGAAATATAAATGGAGAAATTGAGGTTATGGATAAGTCAGATAAAAGCCATATTTCACTTTTCTCTGGAGGTATCCTTTATATATTGGAAAATGAACAGGAATTCTATACAGTTATAATGTCTGATATGCTGTACAGCGCATATACGACAGGTTATCTTGAGAACATAGATTACTATAATTATGCTAACTATAAGTTTCAAAGCAGCAAAAAGGACAATGATATGCATTTTGTAACCTACTCATTTGAAATAAATGACATACTCCTGGAGGAATTTACGTTATGGGGATTAAATAAGGGTGAAACAGTACTGGTTACATATGCTCTTGATAAAGACTGGCAGCTGTTTAATCAGACTTTTATTCTGGATGTAAAAGGAGGAGAAGACAAGCTTCTTCTTACGAAGACTTACAGATATGATGAAGATTTTGTATTTAATGAAAAGCTGGAGCACTATTTGAATACATCAGATACAGTTAAAATATCCATTGCTGAAAATATGGAAACAAAAGAGGGTATGACGGAATATATAATTCCGAAAAATACACATTTCGGATATGATTTTACTGATACAGGAATGGGGTTGTATCTGGACTTTTCATGCACTGAATTGTTCAAATACAATAATCCGGTAACCCAGGATATTACCCTGTATTTAGGAGTTAGTGAAGTATCAGGAAATTGAGTTGTAAATATTACATATGATGTAATATAGCAATATAATATTATTGATTTAGCATTTGGCGTGTGATATTATAGACAATAGCGCAAAGATGCGGAGGTATATAATGGAAAACAAAATAGTGAAAAAAGAAGGCTACAAAGTAGAATTGGAAATCGCTCTTACAAAAGAGGAATTTAACGGATATATAACGAAGGCATATAACAAAGACAAGAACAAGTATATGATACAAGGATTCAGAAGAGGAAAGGCTCCTCAATATCTTATTGAAAGAGTTTATGGTAAAGGCGTATTTTATGATACAGCAGTAGATATGGCTCTAAATGCTGAATATCCAAAAACTATTGATAATCTTAAACTGGATGTCGTGGATTATCCTCATGTCGATTTAAAAGACATGGATGAAGAGAATGGAATCACTTTCACAATTAAAGTGGATGTTAAGCCTGAAGTTGAGCTTGGTGAATACAAAGGCCTTGAAATACAAAAAGCAGAAGTGGAAGTTACGGCTAAGGATGTTGAAGATGCTCTCAATAGGGAAGCAGAAAAAAATTCCCGTATGATCAGCGTTGAGGACCGTACTGTAGCAGATAAAGACACAGTAATTATTGATTATGAAGGTTCAGTAGATGGTGTTCCTTTTGATGGAGGTAAAGCTGAAAAGCATGAACTCGTTATAGGTTCCAAATCATTTATTCCAGGATTCGAAGACCAGATTATAGGACATAATATCAATGATGAATTCGATGTCAATGTCAAATTTCCGGATGAATATCATGCTGAGGAACTAAAAGGTAAAGAAGCAGTTTTCAAAGTGGTTCTACATGAAATAAAAGTGAAGGAACTCCCTGTTGTCGATGACGAATTTATAAAAGACATAAGCGAATACGACACAGTTGAGCAGTATAAAGAGGAAACAAAAAAGAAAATGCTTGAGGACAGACAGAAGAAAGCAGAGGACTCCATGCGTTCTCAGGCTCTTGCGGCTGCATGTGAGAATGCAAAGGTTGATGTACCCAATGCAATGATAGAACAGGCTACAGACAGAATAATCGAAAACATGAAGATGGAAATGCAATACAGCGGATACACTCTCGAGCAGTATCTTGAATATACAGGAATGAAGATGGATGATATCCGCAGCCAGTACAAAGAACAAGCAAGAATGATGGTGGTCCGTGATTTAGTTGTTGAAGCTGTAAAGGATGTTGAAAATATACAGGTTACTGATGACGAAATAGAAGAGCAGCTCAAAAAAGAAGCGGAAATGTATAAGATGGAACTGGAGCAGATAAAGAAAGCTATCGGGGATTACAAGAAATACTATACGGATAAAATCGCTGATGACAAGGCAGTAGATTTAATATATTCATCAGCTAAAAAAGTTAAGGAATTAAAAGCCAAAAAAACTGTAAAGAACGAGGACAAGGAAGAAGGCGAAGCTAAAAAAGCTGAACCGAAGAAAAAGGCGGCTGCAAAAAAGAGCTCTAAGAAAGCCGAAGAAGATAAGGCAGATAAGGAATAACTGCCAAGGAAGGATAAAAAAATGAATACGATACCATATGTAATTGAGCAGACCAGCAGAGGAGAAAGATCATATGACATTTTTTCCAGGTTGTTGAAGGACAGGATAGTATTCTTAGGGGATGAGGTTAATGATACTTCAGCGAGCCTTATAATAGCCCAGATGTTGTTTTTGGAACATGAAGATCCTGAAAAAGATATAAAACTGTACATAAACAGCCCAGGAGGAGCAGTCACATCAGGACTGGCTATTTACGATACTATGCAGCTTGTAAAATGTGATGTTTCCACTATGTGTGTGGGACTGGCTGCTTCAATGGGAGCATTTTTACTTGCAGCAGGAACAAAAGGAAAAAGATATGCTTTACCCAACAGCCAAATAATGATACATCAGCCTTCAGGCGGTGTTCAGGGACAAGCGACAGATATTCGTCTGCATACCGAATGGTTATTGAAAGTAAAGGATAATCTTAACAGGATACTGGCTGAAAAGACTGGACAGTCCATAGATCAGATTGCAAAAGATGTGGAAAGGGACTACTTCATGTCATCAGCTGATGCAAAGAAGTATGGCATAATAGATGAAGTCCTTGAAAAGAGATAATAAGGAGAATTAAATGTCAGACGAAATAAAGAAGATCAGATGCTCTTTTTGCGGTAAAAGCGAAGACCAGGTTCAGAGGCTGATCTCAGGTCCGAACGTCTATATATGTAACGAATGTATAGACTTATGCTCAGACCTTCTTGACAGCGAGTTCGGTTATGATGAAGTGCCGGATGCTGTAACTGAAACAGTCATAGATGAAGTACCTCATCCTGCAGAAATAAAGAAACAGCTTGATGCTTATCTGATAGGACAGGACGATGCGAAAAAAGCCATATCTGTAGCGGTATATAATCATTATAAAAGGTTAAGCCATAATATAGCTCATATGCCTGATGATGTTGAAATTCAAAAAAGCAACATACTCATGTTAGGTCCTACAGGTACAGGCAAGACATATATGGCGCAGACTCTTGCAAAAATACTCAATGTCCCTATAGCTATTTCTGATGCGACAACATTGACAGAGGCAGGGTATGTTGGAGATGATGTTGAAAACATACTATTAAGGCTTATACAGGCAGCAGATTATGACATACAGAGGGCACAAAGAGGAATCGTTTATATAGACGAAGTTGATAAGATAGCAAGAAGAGGCGATAATCCTTCAATAACAAGAGATGTTTCAGGTGAAGGAGTTCAGCAAGCATTACTAAAAATACTTGAAGGAACAGTAGCTAATGTACCTCCTCAGGGCGGCAGAAAGCATCCGACCCAGGAGTATATACAGATTGATACTACTAATATACTTTTCATCTGTGGCGGAGCATTTCAGGGCATTGAAGAAATTATTCAGAACAGGCTGGGGAAAAGAGCAATTGGTTTTGGAGCGGAAATACTTAAAACAAACAGCTTAGAAAAAGATAAGGTTTTAAAGCACATAGAGACTCAGGATTTATTGAAGTATGGCCTTATACCTGAATTTGTAGGAAGACTGCCTGTTATAGTGACTTTAGAACAGCTTACTGAAGATATTCTTGTATCAATACTGAAGGAACCGAAGAATGCACTGATAAAGCAGTATAAGAAGATAATGGAAATGGATGGCTGCGAGCTCATATTCGAGGATAAGGCTCTGTATGCGATAGCAAAAAAGACTCTGGAAAGAAAGAGCGGTGCACGCGGATTAAGATCAATAATTGAAACAGCACTGATGGAAGTGATGTATTCTGTTCCGTCAGACCCATCCATTGTGAAATGTATAGTGGAGGAAAGCACGATATTAGGCAATACTCCTCCGAAGTTAGTTTATAAAGGAAAACTTTTGGAAGAAAACGTGTCATGAGCATCTGGGAAGCCATTCTATTAGGAATCATTCAAGGCCTGACGGAATTTCTTCCGGTATCAAGCTCAGGACACCTTGTCTTATTTGAAAAAATACTCAACATAGATACTCCTACCCTTACATTCAATGTTGCCGTACATTTCGCGACATTGGTGTCAGTCTGCACTGTATTGAGGAAAGACATAATTGCATTACTGAAAAAGCCGGTACAGAAGCTTACTTTATGGCTCATAATCGCAACAGTTCCTGCGGCAGTAGCAGGTATTCTATTTAATGATCTCTTTGAAGGATTCAATGACAGCGGAATCACATTGGGTATTGGTTTTTTGGTAACAGCAGTTTTACTGATCGTATCTTCTAGATTAAGAGCAGGAACTATAGAGAAAGAGAATATGAAGTGGTATGATGCCCTGTTTATAGGTATTATGCAGATGGTAGCGATTTTACCAGGAATATCAAGATCGGGATCTACTCTTACAGGCGGATTATTCAGAAAAGTCAAGAAAGAAGATGCAGTTAAGTTTGCCTTTCTTCTTTCAATACCTGTAATACTAGGCGGGTTCATACTTGAAGCGTATGATGCTGTTAAATCAGGGTTTGAGAATATTGATATTCTGCCAATTATTGCAGGCATGATATTTGCCGGAATATCCGGATTCTTTGCTATTAAGATATTCGTTAAAACGGTCTTAAAAGGTAAGATTCAGTATTTTGCATATTATGTTGCCGCACTGGGTGTTTTCTGTATATTGGACCAGTTCATATTTCATATAGTACTATGATCATATTAGGAATTGAGACAAGCTGTGATGAGACTGCTGCTTCCGTTGTAAAAGACGGAAGAATAATAATGTCCAATATTATAGCTTCATCTGCAGAAATATTCGAGGAATACGGTGGAGTAGTTCCTGAGATAGCTTCAAGAAAACATGTTGAATTTATACTTCCTGTAATTGATAAAGCAATAAAATTGGCAGGTATACAGAAAGATGAGATAGATGCTGTCGCTGTAACGCAGGGACCGGGGCTTGTCGGAGCTCTGTTAATTGGCATAACCGCTGCGAAAGCGCTCGCAGCAGCTCTTGATATACCATTAATACCTGTTAACCATTTAAAAGGCCATATAGCAGCAAATTATCTGACTCATACAGATCTTGAACCTCCTTTTGTTTGTCTTTTGGTATCTGGAGGACATACTAATATACTTGATATAAAGGGATACAATGATATTTTAAATATCGGTGGAACGCGAGACGATGCTGTAGGAGAGGCTTATGACAAGGTCGGAAGAGTAATGGGACTGGTTTACCCCGGAGGTCCGAAAATCGATAAAATGGCACTTGAAGGCGATTCAGAAGCTATCTCGTTCCCTCGCACAAAATTCAAGGACAATCCTTTTGATTTCAGTTTTTCCGGTCTTAAGACTGCAGTTATAAACTACATACATTCAAAAGAACAGAAAAACGAGGAATACTCAAAAGAAGATATCGCAGCTTCTTTTCAAAAAGCAGTAACTGATGTTTTGGTAGAAAATGTATTTGAAACAAGAAGCAAAAAGATAGTAGTCGCCGGAGGAGTGGCTGCAAACAGAGGATTAAGAGAAGCATTAAATAAGAGAGCGGAAAAAGAAAAAGTAGAAGTATATTTCCCTATAATTCAACTATGTACAGATAATGCGGCTATGATCGCATCTGCTGCATATTATATAAATGAAGATGATTTCGATATCAATGCAGACCCATCTTTGGAAATGTAAATAACAGTTGACATCGTCAAGCCATATTTAGTATATTATTTAAAGTCGGGGGTATAGCTCAGCTGGGAGAGCGCTTGAATGGCATTCAAGAGGCCAGCGGTTCGATCCCGCTTATCTCCACCAAAAGATTAATATGATCCAACAATTCATTTATGCTGACGGAGTTTTTGAATTTTATTACTTATGCAGATATTTGAGAAATTGAATATTATAGAGTTTACTCCTATTTAGTGAATATAAGAACAAATTTCTCGTTTTTATAATGTTAATTAAAGTTCTATCTCCAAACCATCATACGATGTTATAAATCCATATTTATCAGCAACTATACGAAAATCATCATAAACTACATCTGTACCATTATGTGAAAAATGGTTTAAAACAAATTTAGTGTTTTGGTCAGCTAAATTATTTGCTAGTAATTCATCACGACACTTAATATTCCAACCCAAGCACATATGTAGTGGATAGTGATAATCCATCATACTTCCTGCCGTGCAATCAAGAGAAACCAGATCCAATTTCAAATTTGATGTTTTAAGGTAATTTAAAGTTTCCTCCAAAAATAAACCTGTATCATGAGCATACAGTAAAGTTTTTCCATCTTTTTCTATCAGATAAATAAATGGGTTCTCTGTGCCGTGATTGGCTTTTAAAGGAGTTATATCATATTCATTGCAAGTAAATTTAATAAATGGTAATTTAGGCTCATATCGCATGTATTTTTTATGCTTTTCAGTATTAATTATTTTATCTAACGACTCCTTTAAATCTATACTCCCATATATGTCGATTCCATGCCAATCATCAGAATGATGAGCATAAACACCGTTACTGGTATATGCTAACTCATCTTTATAAAAATGATCTGAATGCGTATGTGTAATGAGCCAGTAACGAATATCTAACAAATCTATATTATATCTATGGAAGTTTGAATAAGTTTCAGGTGGCATATCAATTAATAATATGTCATCAATCAAAGACTGACTCCTTGCACGTAAATTCTTACCACCCAAGGCTCTTGATTTTTCACAAATTTCACAGTTACACAATAATGCGGGTATGCCCTCACCGGCTGCTGTACCTAAATATTTAATTTTCATTGATTACTCCTTCAATTTGAATATTCTTATAATTACTTGACTTACTTACATTTGCGATATCTTTAAACATAGATTCATTTTCTTCAGATAAATATTAATAACTTATATCGGACAGCATAGTCATACATTTTACAAGCAACCACCGGTTTCCTATAATTTTTCTGCTTATTCTGTTTGTTCTCTTTATAACATAGTATTATAAGAATAACAATATCAGCAACAAATATTAATAATATCATTTTTTGTGTTTAAATGACATATCCCAGATTCTTCTAAGCTCGTTTACTTCATTTCTGATATACTTATTTATATATCTGTTATTAAGCAGACAGACATGAAATTGGTTTTCGAGTTGGAGTGTGTAATCGCACCACTTGCAAGAGGATATCGGTTCGATTCCGCTTATATCCACCAAGAAGATGCTTAGACAGAAGCTTTGGAAATGCTATATTTTCCAGGCTTTTTGCTTTAATAGCAAGTGGGTTTGAAAGTACATCCTTTTTTTAAAGTATTTGCAGTAAAATTCTCCTGCTAAATGCAAAATGCAGCATACAGCGGAACTGATTTTGGATTATCTTTTTCACCGAAATTTTTGAGAGACAGCCTGATGGAGTAAGCCGGTTTATATGAGTTGACAAAAACGCTGAGACTTCGGGATCTGACATGCTCTCCTTTTTTAACTTCAATGCCAACTATTTGATTTCCTTTTCGCAAGACAAAATCAAGCTCAGCAATGCTTTCACTTACCCAGTAATATAAATCATAACCTTTAACGACGAGTTGCTGAGCGACATAATTCTCTGTAAGTGCACCCATGAAGGTGTTTCCTGCACCAGAAAGGATAGTTTGCTGAGAAATACCGGATTTCATGACCAATAATCCTACATCACCCATATATAGTTTAAAAGCAGACAGATCAGCGTATACTGGTATTGGTTCAGTAGCTTGGCTGATTTTCTGACACTTAAACACAACTCCAGCCAAGCTGAGCCACTCGATTGAAGCTCCGAATATAGTCGAACTACCACCTTTCTGTACAACCTTGTATTGGAATTTTTTATTATCCTTGGCAAGCTGGGAAGGAATAGAGTTATAGCAAGCTCTAATTTTAACACTGTCGGTATTACTGGAGTATTTAGCCATATCTGCGATATAGTTATTGAGTATCTCATTTTGCACAAGTGGTACATCAAAGTATTCTCGAAACAGCTCGATTGCTTCTTGGCGTAAAGATTCGGGTAATGGCGTCATATTATCGAAGGAATGTCTAATTTCATCATTAAGTAAATTCTTACCTCTTGCCAAAGGTATTCTTCAAAGTCAAATGGATAGAGTGTTATGCTTTCGACTTTCCCAACAGGGAATGAGTAATGCTGGCGGTTAATGGCCACACCTAATAAGCTTCCTGCAGCGGCAATATAGAATTCAGGAGTTTCTTCGCAGAAATACTTAAGAGATGCTAAGGCACGTTCACAAGACTGTATTTCATCAAAGATGACCAAGGTTTCACCAGGTATTATTTTCTCTTCTGCAGATGACTCCAGATATCGTATGATTTTCTCAGGTGTAATATTATCATTGAAGTATGATGCAATAGTCAGATTGGTTTTAAGATTCACATATACGACATTTTTAAATAGCATTTTTCAAACTGCCTAAGAGTGTAGGTTTACCTACCTGTCTTGCATCATTTATTATGAGCGGCATTCTATCAGTACCTTTGTTTTTCCAAACAATAAGCTTCTCATCTATTTTTCTTTTCAAAATAGTCACCTCATGGCTATATTAATTAATGATAGTTAAGTCAGGAAAAATATGATTACAGCGTAATAATATCGACTTAACTATAGAAATGGCAAGTATAAAAGGATGCTAGATTTGAATCTGATAGTAACAGGAACCCAGTATGGATATCGCAGAGAGTACAAAGTAGTTGTCATCCATTAAAATGCTCCCATGGACACAGACATAAATAATAGACGCTCGAGCAATGTTGAGTGCGTGGTATTATGGTAAGGGTGTGAATCATGATTTTTATTGGAGTTAGATTAGAGGAATTATAGAATAGAGATAAATGCTTATCCGGAATATTTTCTAAGGTCAAGGATTATTTACATCGTGAAAATATTTTAATTTCATTGTAAGATTATTAGATTCAGTGCGTCTTATAGGTAGGAGGTGCAAAGTGACAGAGATTGAAGAGATTTATAATAACTATTTTAAGGATGTTTACCTCTTCACATATAGTCTATCAAAAGATAAACATATTACAGAAGATATAACTTCTGAAACATTTATAAAAGCAATAAATTCCATCGAAAGCTTTAAAGGAAATTGTGATATCAAAGTATGGCTATTCCAAATAGCCAAAAACTCATATTACTCATATTTGAGGAAAAATAAGAACCTGATAGAACTAGATTCATTGCCTGAAAAAGAAGATGATTTTGATATAGAAAAATCGGTCATTTCATTTGAAGAGTCGAAGAGAATTTATGAAATTCTCCATGACTTACCTGAGCCATATAAGGAAGTGGTTTCACTACGAGTTTTTGGAGAGTTGAGTTTTAAGCAGATCGGCAGTCTGTTTGGTAAAACAGATAATTGGGCTTGTGTTATTTTCCACAGAGCCAGAAATAAGATTAGGGAAGAAATGAGGGATTATAGATGAAAGTTACTTGTAATGTTATTAAAGATTTGTTGCCTCTATATTTAGAAAATATGCTTAGCGGTGACTCGCGTATTATAGTTGAAGAACATATTGAACAGTGTCAGAAATGTAAAGATCATCTGAATGAAATGCGTAATACTAATGGAATGCCAGTAGATAGGGATACTTCTCCCTTAATAAAGATAAGATCAACATTGCTCAAGAAGAAAATTCAGATAGCAATATTCTCCGTATTGCTTTCGATGATTCTTTTTGTTGTAGCATTTAGTTTTTTGACTGCTCCGGAATATATTCAATATAGTGAGGGAAGTGTAATAATAAATGAGATCGGTAATGGTTCAGTACTCGTTAAATTTGATGATTCCGTATATGGCTATGACATCAGCAAATATCTGACAGGGGACAACACAGGTTTTGTCTATGATATTACTACATGGAACAGCATATGGAATAGAAATATGAAAAAATCTAATATTGGCAATACTGTTCTAAATCCAAATGGCGAAAATGTTGTGGCTGTATATTATTACAATGCAGATGGAAGTGAAGATATACTGCTGTATGGTAAGGATATGCATCCAAGCGGCGGGATCATTACACTGCCAAGATTGGTATTAGCTTATTATGCACTTATTGCTCTAATCTTTGCTGCGGTTTGTGGATTATTTATGCTTACAATGTACCGTAATAAGAAAGTGTTTGATATTACGATGAAAGTTTTCTTTTTACCGGTATCCTACATATTAGGTCATTTGAGTATCAAGGGATTTGTAACAACATCATATAATGCAGTACGAGACTTTTATGCAATATTACTAGTTATGATTCCGCTATATATTGCCATTCTAATAGCAATAAATCTAATAAAACAGTATAAATATAAAAAGCATAAAGGTCATCAAGTATAATCACTTTTAGGTTGCATTTGAGTCACTTCTTGGCCTCGCAGCAACAGCAGGAATACGGTTCGAAGATGAAAAGATACTTACTATTGATAGTTAAAGGAAAAATGAGGAATATAACTATCAATCTGACTATCTTACATAATCATTTGATGGTATATCTTTACATAGATTATTTAAGCAAACAAAAATGGTTATTATCAAATCAATCAGTAACACGAAAAGTCGTTGAGCTTTTTGTGTTTTACTATAAAGCAGCACTTTTATGTTCACAAATAGTTATCTAATTATACTCCTACTTTATCTTTTCTCTTCTAAGGATAACCAATAATAGAAGCCCTATTACTGTAGTTACTCCAGCCAGAATGAAAGCAGGAGAATATGAACCTGTAATATCATGAAGCCAGGAACCAAGAAGGCTGGTCAGAGCACCGATTCCAAATGAGCTGAATACAAGTCCATAATTTATTCCAAGGTATTTTGAACCGAATCCTGATGCGACAAGTACTGGGAAAAGTGCAAAAGTCGTTGCATATCCTATTCCTAAAAGTAAAGAGCAGAGTATAAGAAGCCATAAATTTACAGCGACCCATGGTAAGGCAATAAATACAGCAGCCTGGATTGTATAAGTTATAACCATTACACGCATAGTTCCGTACTTGTCAGATAGTAATCCTATAACAGGTCTTCCAAATCCGTTTGTTAAGGCATATGCTGATACTGCTGAAGCCGCAACTGCGGGACTAAGCTGTAATACGACCTCTGCATATGCTGGTATAAGCCCTATTGCAGTCAGCCCTCCGCCTATAACCATAGCGAGTGAAGTCCACAAAATGTAGAATTCTTTTCTTTTAATAAACTGTTTAGGAGGAATATCTTCAACTGGAGCAGCAGTTTTTTTTATTATCTTTTTTGAGGAAATATTTGAAGTGAATACAGTATAACCATCAGGCGGGTTCTGAATGATCAATGCGCCTATTAATGAAACTAAAGATACAAATATTGATAAAGCCATAAGAGTTCCATTAACATCCCATAAATTAATCATTATTCGTTTTAAGGGTGAAAACACGATAGCAGCTAGTCCGAATCCCATCACAGAAGCGGAGACTGCAAATCCTGGATGGTCAGGGTACCATTTACGTGCAGCCGGAGCGATACATGAATAAGTAAGTCCGCAGGCAATTCCAACAATTAAGCCATACGCAAAAACAAGCCAGGCAGGATTTGGTATCCACTTAAGCATACCTGACAAAGCATATCCGATAAAAAATAGGACTGAACCCCATACAGCTACTTTTTTCGGGCCTACTTTATCCTGTATCCAGCCAGCTGGTATCATTGTCAGAGCAAAAACAATAATCATTATAGTAAAGGGCAGAGTTGCCTGCATAGTAGTCCATCCCCAATTATTTACCAGGGGTATTACGAATGAACCCCAAGAATAACTCATCCCTCCCATTAAAGAAAGCAGGAAACCTCCTAAAAGGATGATCCATCGGTTAGAAATTGATATATTCTTAATAATCATGCCAAATCCTTTCTAAATATCTATCAGTTCATCTTGTACGATCTGTGTAATATTTCGTAACGAAATCAATGAGTCTTGCATGTCTTGTGAGCAGGGCAGTGATATAACTGATCGTATAACTGATACATCTGTATTTAGGATATCATTTCTGGTATTAAGAATAAATAGTTTTTTATCTGAGAATCCCGTACTTAACAAATTTTCATAAAATGAAAGAGTTACCAAGATAACACAAAAATGTTAAATATTTAAACATATGTAACAAATGTTACCGATTATACATGCTTTTTATGGTATATTCTATTTGCATCAGTAATGTCAGTTTGCTGAGAACTAATTGATTTTAACCTTATGGAGGATATAGATATGGATTTTGTGAATGGGAAATGGAACAGCGAAATAGATACAAGAGACTTTATAGTAAATAACTATAGTCCGTATGATGGTGACGAAAGTTTTCTTGAGCCTGCTACAGATAACACAAAGAGGTTATGGAAGAAAGTAGAAAACCTTCTAAAAGAGGAACGTTCTCGCGGAGGAATATATGATATAAATGAATCAGTGATTTCTACGATTACTTCACATAATCCTGGATATATAGACAAAGATTTAGAACAGATAGTCGGTTTGCAGACTGATAAACCTTTAAAACGTTCTATCATGCCATTTGGAGGAATTCGATTAGTGTATAACCAGCTAGATGCTTATGGCAAAAAACTACCCGAGGATATCGGTAATGTTTTTAGGTACCGTAAGACCCATAATGATGGAGTATTTGACGCATATACTGAAGAAATGAAAAAGGCGCGTCATGTCGGTATCATAACAGGGCTTCCCGATGCTTACGGACGAGGAAGAATAATAGGGGACTACAGAAGAGTTGCTCTGTATGGTACAGACTTTCTTATTGCTCAGAAAAAGAAAGCTAGATCTGAGTATGTCTTTGATGTGATGGATGAAAATGTTATAAGGCAAAGAGAAGAGATAAGTGAGCAGATACGTGCATTATCTGAACTGACAGAAATGGCAGCTTCATACGGATTTGATATAACAAAACCAGCAACTGATACGAAAGAAGCAATACAGTGGCTGTATTTCGGATATCTTGGGGCAATAAAAGAGCAGAACGGAGCAGCTATGAGTCTTGGAAGAGTATCTACATTCCTAGATATATATGCAGAAGAGGATTTGAAAAATGGAAAGTATACTGAGTCAGAAATACAGGAATTGGTAGATAATTTTATTATAAAACTACGGATGGTCCGCTTTTTGAGGACTCCTGAATATGACGAACTGTTTAGTGGCGATCCGGTATGGGTAACAGAAGCCATTGGAGGGGTATGTGAAAATGGAAGACATATGGTTACAAAGATGAGTTACCGTTTCCTGCATTCCCTCATAAACCTCGGTCCTGCACCTGAACCCAATCTTACTATCTTGTGGAGTGAAGGTCTTCCTCAGCATTTTAAGAACTATGTAGCTTCTATTTCTATAAAGACATCATCAATCCAGTATGAGAATGATGATATAATGAGGCCTATTTATGGTGATGATTACGGTATAGCATGCTGCGTTTCTGCAATGAGAATAGGAAAACAGATGCAGTTCTTCGGAGCACGAGTGAATTTAGGAAAAGCTTTACTGTATGCCATAAACGGCGGAAAAGATGAGATATATGGGACGCAGATAACTGATGCATTTGAACCGATAACATCAGAATATCTTGATTACAATGAAGTAATGAAAAAGTATGACTATGTTTGTGAATGGCTTGCCAAACTGTATATAAATACTCTTAATGTCATACACTATATGCATGACAAATACTGCTATGAACGTATTGAAATGGCTCTTCATGATGAAGAAGTTATAAGGACTATGGCATGCGGAATAGCAGGATTAAGTGTTGTCACAGATAGTTTATCAGCTATTAAACATACAAAGGTGCGTGTAATACGTAATGAACAGGGACTAGCGGTAGATTTTGAATTAGAAGGGGATTATCCGAAGTTTGGCAATAATAATCCGGCAGTTGATGAGATAGCGGCTAGTGTTGTGAGAGATTTCATGGATAAACTAAGAGGCCATAAGACATACAGGAATGCGAGGCCGACTATGTCAGTACTGACTATTACTTCAAATGTCGTATATGGAAAGAAGACTGGTTCAACTCCTGATGGAAGGAAAGCCGGCGAACCTTTTGCACCAGGTGCAAATCCTTTGCATGGACGTGACAGCCATGGAAGTATAGCAAGTATGAGAAGCGTGGCATATCTTCCATATGAGCATGCTGAAGACGGGATTTCATATACATTCAGCATAATACCAGATGCACTTGGAAAGACAGAAGAAATAAGAAAAAATAACTTAACAGCTTTACTTGACGGATACTTTGCAGATTCGGGACATCACATAAATGTGAATGTGTTGAATAAGGAAGTATTGCTCGATGCAATGGAGCATCCGGAGAAATATCCTCAGCTCACAATTCGGGTAAGCGGTTATGCAGTAAATTTCATAAAACTGACACGAGAGCAGCAGCTTGATGTAATATTCCGTACATATCATGAGAAACTTTAAGGTATATAATTTAGTGATGAAATCTAATTTGTATTAAATTTATATGAAAGGGTGAAAATGAGCGTAAAAGGCTGGATACATTCAATAGAATCATTCGGTACGGTGGACGGGCCAGGAATTAGATATGTCCTGTTCGTACAAGGCTGTCCTTTAAAGTGCCTTTACTGCCATAATCCCGACACTTGGAGCGTCTATGAGGATAGAGACAAGCACAAAAAAGATACAGTCTGTGCAAAAAGATCAGGAGAAATGACTGATTCGGAAACGATAGTCAATGATATCTTAAGCTATAAAGGTTATATAAAAACAGGCGGAGTTACAATCTCAGGAGGAGAGCCTCTAATGCAGATTGAATTTGTGCTGGATATAATAAAAAGGTGTAAAGAAAACGGCATACATACGGCTATAGATACTTCAGGATGCATATCAGTTACACGTTCAAAAGCAGTAATTGATGAAGTTGATCTTGTGTTATTGGATATAAAGAGTTTAGATAATAAGCAGGCTATAAAGCTTACTGGAAGCAGTAATGTAAATACATTAGCTACTTTGGATTACTGTGAAAAGATAAATAAGAAAGTCTGGATCCGTCATGTCCTCTTGCCAGGATGGACAATGGATATGAAAAGGTTAAATGACTTAGCAGATTATCTGAAACCGTATAAATGCATTGAAATGTTGGAGCTTCTTCCATTTCATAAGATGGGTGAGTATAAATGGAAAGAGTTAGGTCTTGATTATACGCTATCAAAGACAGCAGAACCTGACAGAAATGATGTTGAGAGGGTAAAACAGATTTTTATAAATAAAGGATTTTCACTGAACATTACTGCATCATATGGCGTGAAATCCAAAGGAGTATGAATGACTTTCAGATTGAAGGATAGCCCATTGTTTTATGATATGGTTCAAGAGGAGATCGATTCCTGTATTAGCTGTTCAAAAGCTAAGGTTCTTGAATTTTCGAAAGATGAAATGATATTTACTGCAGATGCAGAGCCAAAATCTGTTTTTATCCTTCTTGAAGGGGATATCCTTATATATAAGGTGACATTATCCGGGAAGAGGGATATTTTCATGCATGTCGATAAACCTGGTGATGTTTTCGGTGAGGTTTATCTTTTTATGAAGAAAGCAAGGTATGAATACTATTCTGTAACTCTAAAACCATCAAAAGTAATAGAGATACCCCAGGACTATTTCTACTATACATGTTCAGAAAACTGCGGCCACCATGTCAAGCTTATTCGGAACATGATGAGAATACTTGCACGAAAAGCTTACCTGTTTAACTTAAAACTCCAGATACTTGCAAGCGGGACTTTAAGGCAGAAGATAACAAGATATCTTATTGAAAATATGGATGGCAATACCGTCAGGATGACAATGAACAGGGAGATGTTTGCTGATTACTTAAATGTTGCAAGACCTTCTTTATCCAGAGAACTGATGAATATGGAAAATGAAGGTTTATTGGTTATTAAAGGTAAGACAATTGAAATACCTGATCCTAATATTCTGGATGAAGTGCTCTAACTGCTCGCTTTCTTGTGCATGAAAAGAGAGGAATACACATACGGATATATTTATACTTTTATTAACGTGAGGTAGATATGGATTGGCTGGATAATATGAACAAGGCAATTGAATACATTGAGTCTAATCTGACTGATGAAATCAGTTATGAAAGAGCATCTAGGATAGCATGCTGTTCGGTTTTTCATTTTCAGAGGATGTTCTCATATATAGCAGGAGTATCGTTATCCGAGTATATAAGAAGAAGAAAAATGACCTTAGCAGCATTCGACCTTCAATCTACAGAAGAGCTGGTTATTGATTTGTCACTTAAATACGGGTATGAATCGCCCACAGCTTTCAACAGAGCTTTTCAGGGTATTCATGGTATTTCGCCATCTAAAGCGAGAAAAGCCGATTCAGACCTAAAAGCCTATCCGAAAATAAGCTTCACGATTTCTATCAAAGGAGAAGAACAGATGAATTACAGGATCGTGGAAAAAGAGGAATTCAGAATAATAGGTTTTAAAGAGCATTATGAAATGAATGTTGATGAAGCATTTGCGAAAGTACCGTTATTCTGGCAAAAGATTATCAAAGAAGGAAGAGTACCCAAAATTTTATCTATGATGAACAAAAAACCATCCGGATTATTAGGGGTAAGCACCTGCATGAATGGGAAAGATTTCGACTACTACATTGCGGTAGCATCTGATATACCGATAAGAGAGGATCTGTCAGAGTATAAAATTCCATCAGGGACATGGGCGATTTTTGAATGTATTGGACCAATGCCGGATTCTATACAGTCGCTATAAAAGCGAATAGTTACAGAGTGGCTGCCTACATCAGGATATGAATATGCCAATGCACCGGATATAGAAGTGTACTATGATGGTGACCAGCAGTCAAAAGATTATAAATCAGAGGTGTGGCTCCCCATAGTAAAAAAATAAACAGATGTGAATCTGTAATATCAATAACCTCATATAGTGAGGTTATTTTATAATCCCTAATGTAAAATATACTTGACAGTAAGTAATATAAAATATACTATATGTCTATAATATTTTACATCAGGTATGCATATAAAAGCATATTATGGATGTAAAACATATAAAGAGGATGATTATACCTGATAATGAGAAAAGATACCCCTATCAAGAATAATATACGAAAACTGCGTTTTTTTGCTGACGAGATGACTCAGCAGCAGTTAGCAGATAAAGCAGGAGTATCCAGACAGACAATAATATCCATAGAAGCAGGAAAGTGTTCGCCATCACTTGAACTTGCTTTCAAAATAGCCATTATTTTTAATGTTGGAATAGAGGAGGTTTTCGAATATGATGCCACACAATAAAATGAACACTCTTGTAATAGTGAGTTCATATCATCAGAAGAATACGGAAAAAGTTGCAATGAGGATTGCGCGAGTACTGAATGGAAATATCATTTCAGCCTGCAAGGTGAATACTGATGAGTTGTCAGGATTCGATTTGATAGGCTTCGGTTCAGGAATTTATGACTCTAAACATCACGAGAAACTTCTCAATCTGGCTGATAAGCTTCCTGTAAAGAAAAACATGAAAGCCTTCATTTTTTCAACAGATGGAGCACCAAGATTCATATATAACAGCGACCTTTTGCTTAAGGACAAGATGAATAAGGATCATGCTGCTTTAAGAGCGAAGCTGAAGGATAAAGGTTATGAGATAATCGGTGAATTCAACTGCCCAGGATTAAACAAAAACAGTTTTTTGAAGTATATCGGCGGATTCAATAAAGGCAGACCGAATGAAAATGATCTGCAGCTTGCTGAAAAATTTGCATTTAAACTTAAAAATGACTGGCTTATATAATCAGGTATAATTATGAATAGTAAAATCTATGAATTCAAAGCAGTAATAAAGAAAGTACCGGATATTGATGGCGCATATGTTGAAGTGCCTGTAAATATAAAAAAGAGCCGGTAAAGGCAGAATACTGTTCCATGCGACATTCGATAATGAGCCATATGGTGGGCAGGTAATGAAAATGGGAACAGAAGATTATATAATTGGAATATGCAAGGACATAAGAAATAAAATTAGCAGACAGCATATTTATAACAAAAAGAGAAAGAGAGAATGCAAAATGAATGATGATAATAAAACATATAAAACAATTGATGAGTATATGTTGATATTTCCTGAGAATATCAGGATTCGTCTATCAAAAGTCAGAGAAGCATTAAAGGATACATTACCAGATGCAAAAGAAAAGATATCATGGAACATGCCTACATACTGGGATAAACATAATATCATACATTTTGCTGCATATAAAAACCACATTGGACTGTATCCTGGGGAAGAAGCGATAATTTATTTTGCAGATAGATTAAAAGACTATAAAACCAGCAAAGGCGCGATTCAATTTCAGTATGATGAACCTATTCCTCTCGAACTGATTTCTGATATAGCAAAATGGTGTTATGAGACTGGTAATCACCATTAACTGACAAAATGAAAAAGAAATTACTTACAGACTATAAAGTACCATATATTGCTGATATTGAAAGTCTTGTCCAGACACAAAGCAAAACTACTCTGGCGAACTGGGCTATTGATTATGCTGAAATCAATATTCTGAAGATATGGCAAAATATTATCCTGATGATATAAGACCATTTGAAGCAATAGCGGAAGCAAGAAGGTGGTTAGCAGGTGAAGTCAAGCTTCCATATGTCAAATCATGTATACTAGCGTGCCATATGTCTGCACGTGAATCACAAAAGAATCTTACAGCATTCGTTGCTGCAAGAGCTATAGGCCAGAGCGCATCAACAGTTCACTCAGCTAGACACTGTATGGCGCATTAGCTGTTTCATATGACAATACAGGTATACAAGCTTCATGGGAGCTTATTGAAAAAATATAAAATATGAATGCCTCTAGATGAAAGAAGCTCTGGAAAAGATTTTTGTTAAAGATGAAATAAATCCTATTAGCAATATTGCGAATAAAAACAGTATTAAAACTTAATAATATATTATCTCATTTATTTATTTTATTATGCATAGTATAATTGTATTATAGGGGGGTAGTAAAATATGGAAAATAAAATTTTCACGAAACTAAGAAGATTCAATCTGTTTATGGGGTGTCTGCACTTTGTACAAGGTTTAATGATGCTTATCCTTTCTCTGACATGGTCAAACATAAAAGAATTCACACCAATTATCTATTCGTATTTCTTAAAATTTGATACACAGGCAATGAGGCTTGTAACAGAGACTGACCAGTTATTCAAGCTGCCATTCGGTATTCTTGTATCAGCATTTCTTTTCTTATCCGCACTTGCTCATTTTATAATAAGTTTACCTAAAAAAACGAATGACATATACAATAATGATTTAAAAAAGAATATCAATCAGTTCAGGTGGTATGAATATGCTCTGTCATCATCACTTATGATAATACTTATTGCAGTATTATTCGGTGTGTTTGATATTGGCGCATTAATTGCTATATTTCTTCTTAATGCTTCAATGAATCTTTTCGGTCTTTTAATGGAGAAGATGAATCAGAACAGGGAAAAGACTGACTGGACCGCATTCATATTCGGTTCATTAGCAGGTATAGGCCCATGGATAGTTATAGCCCTTTATGGATTTGGTAATGCAGATCCTGCTGAAGTACCATGGTTTGTATATGCTATAGTCGGAACATATTTTGTTTTCTTTAATCTTTTCCCGATTAACATGATATTGCAGTATAGAAAGAAGGGCAAATGGGCAGATTACCTTCATGGCGAGAGAGGATATATTATCTTAAGCCTTTGTGCTAAAACAGTACTTGCTTGGCTTGTGCTGTTTGGGGTAATGCAACCGTAAACTTAGAGGTGTGGGGGTATAGCTCAGCTGGGAGAGCGCTTGCTTCGCATGTAAGAGGCCAGGGGTTCGATTCCCCTTATCTCCACCAATATGAAATTGTTTTAATGTTAAGGTATGCAAATTGCTCTTTCTTTTTTGAATGTTGGGTACGCATTTGTATTAAAATAGTATAATGAATTATAATGTGATTTGCTTATTAGATGCTAAGATATATCTGATATCATTATCTGGATGAAAGGCTGGATTGAATATGTCAAAGTTTTTAAATACTTTATTAGCAATACGTGATTTTTATAAGCCAAACAGATTATCTATTAAGAAATTTACTATAAAAGATGATAAAAAGCATCCTTTTGCAATCATATGCCCTGGTGGAGGATATTATATGAATTGTGCTTTTGTTGAAGGCGATGACTATGCAAAAGAGCTTAATAAATTAGGAATTAATTGCTTTGTTATTTATTATAGAGTAAGAAAAAAAGCCTATTTTCCTAATCCAGTCGATGATGTTGCAAAAGCTTTGAGATATTTATTAGATAATAAGGAAAAGTATAATCTGGAAGATAATTATGTGATTGTTGGAAGCTCAGCCGGAGGACATCTTGTTGGTATGTTTTCAAGAGAAGATATAGGTTACAAGAAGTATAATTTGCCAAAACCTGGTGCTACCATATTAGTATATCCTGTTGTAACACTGTGCAATCTTACACATGAAGGAACGAAGAATTATATTCTAGGTAAGAATAATAATGAGAAGATGGTGAATTTACTAAGCTTAGAAAAAAATATTACAAAGGATTTTCCCAAAACATATTTCTTCTGCGGCAAAAATGATAATGTAGTAAATCCAATCGGATGCTTGAAGCTCAAAGAAGCATTTGATGAAAAAGGTGTTGAATATATTTTTCACTATTATGACAATCTTCCACATGGGGTTGGTATTGCAAAAGGAACTGAAGCAGAAAACTGGATAACTGAAGCTGTTAATTTCTGGCTAAGTAAATAATGAATTATTCGTAATCTTCCAGTTTCCATTCATCAAAATAATCTATAAATATCATTCCATCTGGATATTCTTCACATGGATCAATTATTCTTAATGGAAACCACATATAATCAGCAATTGAAGTATTACTCCCTATGTCTGTAAATGGATTAAACTTAAATAGGTTCACTTTATATTTTATTGCAAGCTTTATAAAGTGAAATCCTAATCTGATTGACTTATATTTTCCCAAGAAAATTGCTTCAAAGAAATCTCTGTAGAAGGGGTAAGGGTAATCGATTGTTTTCGGACACCATCTGTCTCCTAATGCTATATAAAGATTTTTTTTATTTGGTACTTTAAACACTGAAGATATCTGAGAATGATATGTAGTCTGACTCTTATCGTCAGGAGCAGGATCTCCTAATACTTTATATGGTCCATGAATATTTTCACTTACTGCTACTTCGCTGGGATTTGGGAAGTATCCTGTTGTTCCGGATGTAATCAGGAAGTGTTTTTTATTATAAATAAAGTGTGCGGTTGCTTCTCGAACATAAGGAGGACCTGAATGAGGAAAATGAGATGAATATACTTCTGAAACATCAGTATAGTCATCATTCAGCTCAGCTATAATTGTTTCAGTATGAACTTTCTCAAACAGGTAATAAGCTTTATTTGTTTCGCTATCTATATATAAGTCAAAATCGCCTCCATAAAAGCCAAAAGGCTTTAAGCGGTCTTTTACTATTATGTACGGCCCAAGAATACTATTTGCTGTCAGTACCAATTGAGTTTGGGACCCATCCTTTCGCATAATTTTGCACCAGCAGACATAATTGTCATTCTTTTTGTTATAAATAATATGTGGTCTGTCTAGCATAGCTGTGTATGGATTTAGTGAAGAGTTTTCATCTTCCAAATCAGGTTTAATTATTAAGCCATTATCTTCCCAATTATATAAATCTTTAGAAGAATAACATCTTACTCCATATGTCCATAACTTTGATCCAGGTTTTGTGAATTCCTTATTTTCACCATAAAAGTAATAAATGTCATTCTTGTCATCATAGAATATTGAACCGCCATGTGCCTGCACCCTGTTTCCATTTATATCTACTAATATTTGACCTGGTTTAAATGAAGTATTCATATCTCATTCTCCTCAATATGTATGGATTATCAATTAAGTATGAAAGTTTAGTAATAGTGAAATATGTCTTTTACCAAGCTTTACTGTATCTGGCAATAAAAACAATTCTTTCATAAATATTATATCAATATTCTATAGTGATATTGACTTCAATTTTTTTATCGATAGTGCAAACTTGTTCATGAATACTGAGTAAAAGGTTTAACATAATAATTGTTGTTCAGTTAAAAAGTGTTATATAATCAATATGTAAATAAATTTGCATATCAAGGTTGAACATGAAAAAGAAACTGGCTGACACAATAAAAGAGATTATACAGATGGTAGATACTGATAAGGATACTCAGCAGGAATTTAACAAACGCTTAATAACAGAGAACATCAGGCGTTTCATCTATCTTCTTGGCATTGTAATCTTTTCGCAGATTGTCTTTATGATTCTGGAAATTGTTGGAGTGGTTAATTGGTATACTGCTATCTTTTTCATGAGGATTCTGATTATCTTTTTATGTCTTGCCTTTATTCTGACGATTCACCTAATACAAAAAAACACGTTTAAAAAGAAATTTACCTACTTGGAAATAATACTTACAATCATGCAGATATTAACTATCTTAATAGGATGTTACTTTGTTATATTCATGTTCAACAGCGGTATATACAGTTTCAGTACATTGCTTTTAGTTTCATTTGTAGCATCGCTGACTTGTGTTAAGAACCCATACTATGCAGGATTAGTATTTATAATTGTATTTGCTGCTATGAGTATATTTATTAATGTCAGCATATTGAGTTTTTCTCTGTGGTATGGGGAATTTTTCATAGGGTTGGTGTTCATGATACTTTTATATATCGGTAATATAATGAATTACAACAGGCATCTGAAACTGTTCCTTCAGGAAAAAGAAATCAAAGATATGAATGAACAGTTTAAAATCATGTCCCAGACAGATGATCTGACAGGCATATACAACAGAAGGAAGATAACAGAAGTTATTGATGACTATATTGGATTATCACAGAAGCATCACAAGTCTTTCTGTATCGCTTTGATAGATATAGACCATTTCAAAAATATCAATGATGATTTCGGCCATAGTACCGGCGATAAAGTCTTATACTATTTTTCCAGCAACATCAAATTTCTGATGCATTCAACGCATGTTTTATCAAGATGGGGAGGAGATGAATTCATAGTAGTAATGCCAAACTGTAATGATCAGGAAGGAAGCAAGGTAATTGAAGATATACGGATTGGAATCGAAAGATATAGATTTCCAGATGTCGGTCAAGTTACCTTTTCAGCTGGAATATCCTCTTACGAAGAAGGAGACGATATTTCGAAGCTTATTGATAAAGCGGATATAGCTCTTTATGCTTCTAAGAAAAAAGGAAGAAATCAGATTAATGTGTATAATTCAGAGATGAAAAAAGAAGACCGGTTTTTTTCGAACATATAATTGAATTTGTTAATGCAATTTATTACAGTATAATGATATATGCCTTCTTCTTTGATTTCTAAGATAAATTCACAAGTTACTACATCTTTACTTTGAAATATTGCTTTTCAGACTGATTTCCACTTTGTAAACATCAGAAAATCACGTTGCTTCGTCTTTCCATTATGACAGTGTCTGTCCATATCCCATCTGAATCTTTGGCTATCTTTTCTCTTGTGCCTATGATACGGAATCCGCATTTCATATGGAAACTGATACTTGCATGGTTCGTAGCTATTATTGAAGAGTATAAAGTCCAGATTCCATGTTCTTCTGATAAACTGATAAGCTTTTGCATCAGAGTGTATCCTATGTGCTGCCGCATTCTATCTTTATCTATATATATGCTTACTTCTGCAACTCCTTTATATGCTTGTCTGCAGCTTGTAGGACTTAAAGCTACCCAACCATCTATCTTACCTTCAGGGTTAACAGAAACCAGCCTGCATTCCCTTAAGTGAGAGTTATCCCATGAAGAGTATTCAGGTGCAGCAGTTTCGAATGTAGCGTTCTTCGAATCGATACCTTGCTGGTAAATCCTTTTTATTTCATTCCAGTCTCCTGGTTGCATTTCACGGATCATATGATATAATCCTCTTTCCCGATTATGAATTGTAAAAATTATATAACACAAACAAAAAGATAGGAATATCCAAACATATAAGCTTTGCTGTATAATTAGATAAGAATAGTAACACATATGCATATCAAATTATCGAATTTATAAAGGGGATGTCAATGGCTAATCATAATCATGAAGATTTAATTAATTCATTTCAATCTTTCAGTAAAGATGAGGAACTGCTTTCAAAAGTTATTGAATTTTTTCCATACCCTATCCAGATTTATTCGCCTGACGGCACGTCTGCAATGGTTAATAAAGCCATGCTGAATGAATATCATACACAGGATGCAAATCTGGTAGTGGGAAAGTATAATATTTTTACAGATCCCTCGATCATAAAGATGGGGCAGCTAAGCAAAGTTAAAAAAGCTTTTAAAGGTGAAACTGTATTTTTCAAAAACATCAAGGTCCCACTTGATTACATCAAATTAAGGTATGGCATAGTAGATATGGATTTAGAAGCAGTATTTCAGGACATAACGTTATTTCCGATATTCGATAATAAAAGAAATGTTGCATATGTTGCAGCTTTTTTGATGAATAGGGAAGTGTATAAAAGCAGAGATAAGATTGAAAAAGCCAGGATGTATATCGAAAAGAACTGGAACGAAAAATTTAACTTAGAAGAAATAGCTTCTTTTGTAGGCTTAAGCAGAGCGCATTTTGCAAAACTTTTCAAAAATCATACAGGTATCACCCCATTTGAACATTATAACAATTACAGGATCAGTAAGGTGAAAGAAAAGCTTATAGATACCAATCTTTCGATATTTCAAGCTTTTAATGAATGCGGCATGGAATATAACGGCCATTATGCAAAGGTGTTCAAGGAACTTACTGGGTATTCTCCATCTGAATATAGAAAAAAGATGGAATAAATGAGGACAGCTTAAGCACGTAAACGGTTTTACTTCTTTGTTATATAATAAATAGTATATAATACTAATAGTGCATTACTTGACATAACAAATAATCTGAATAAAGCCATTATGTTTTCATTAATAAATCAAGTAATCGTGTTGTGGTAAGGGGATATGACAGAAAAAGAACAAAACAACGTTAATAGTTCGTTTTATCCTATATGCGAAAATACAGAACTGCTATCTAAAATGATGGAATTCTTTATTTTTCCTGTACTATATTTATCGCTAGAAGGAACTTTGCTCTATGCTAACAAGACATTTCTTTTAAAATACAATTTGGAAAATATTGATTCAATCAAAGTTAATTTCAATATTTTCAATGATCCGGAAATTAAACAAAAAGACAAAAGGGGAGTAATACTTAAGGCTTTTAAAGGTGAAACAGTGTTTTTAAGCGATGTGGATATTGATATTGATGAAATTATAAAAAGTTATGGAGCATGCGGGGTTAATGCTTGCAATACCTATATGGATATCGTTTTGTTCCCAATTAAGAGTGAATGCAACAGAATGATAGGAGTTGCTGTACTTTTAGCATGTAATAACAAAGAAGAAAATGAAGTAATTATTAATGCTAAAAAGTATATTAAACAGAATTACATGAACAAATATGTTATAGGGGAAGCATCAGATTATCTTCATTTCAGTAAATCATATTTTATTAAGCTATTCAAAAACAGCACAAACATTACACCGCATGAGTTTCTTATGTCATACAAGCTTGAACTAGTAAAAGAAAAGCTGATTTCGTCCGGTATGACTGTAAAACAGGCATTTTGCGAGAGTAATCTTGTATATAACGGGCATATGGCAGATGAGTTTAGAAAAAAATATGGCAGACTCCCATTGAGTTACAAAAAATCAGTTATAAAAGGAGAATAGATTGTGGAAGAGAATTTGCAGGATAAAAAAGATAAACTAACAGAATCAATAGTCTCTATGTATGATAATAAGGAGCTTCTAGTAAAAATAATAGACTTTTTTCCTTATCCGATACAGATATTTTCACTTGATGGTACAGCAAAAATAATTAATGATGCTACATTGAAAATGATAGGTATAAAAAAAAGGGAGAATCATGTAGGTAAATACAATGTTTTTAAAGATCCCATAATCCAGGAACTAGGCTGCATGGACGAAGTTAAGCAGGTATTGGATGGAAAGACTGTGTATTTAAAGGATTTTAATGCTCCTTATAGAAGGATGAAAGATTTTTTTGATCTTGAGGAAAAAGAAGTAAAAACAATAAGTTCAGATATTACCTGCTTTCCGTTATATAACAATGAAGGGGTTATGGAGCATTTTGCTGCAGTATTTGTATTTAAAAAGATATATGGCATTAAAGAGGAGATAAGCAGAGCCAAAAGGTACATGGATACACACTGGATTGAGTCATTTGATGCAGAATCAATCGCAAAAATAGCTTTTATGAGCAAGAAACATTTTACAAAACTTTTTAAAGAACAGTATGGAATGACTCCTCATGATTACTACTTCGATTTGAAAATACGAAAACTGCAGGAGAAACTTCTGGATCGGAAAATCACAATTTCACAAGCTTTTTCAATATGCAATATTGACTACACAGGATATTACATAAAACTGTTTAAACAGAAAACCGGTTGCTCTCCTTCAGAATTCAGAAACAGTAAAAAAAGATAAATATCCCTGAATAATACTATCTTTACTAAATAAGAGTATATATACCGTATACCTATAGATAGATAATTAATAAAATAAATATAGTAGTGATAGTTTTAAAAACAGAAGATTTATGAAGATTTTGTGAATTTATAAATGACAGGTTGTAAAGCAAACTACCACTGTTACAAATGATTAGAAAATTTAATAGTAAGGAGATTTCGCATTATGAGGGCAAACATAAAGAAAGTGTTATCTTTGCTGATTGTATTATGCTTATTAGCAGCATATATACAACCGGCAGTATTCACAGTTTTGGCAGTCGGAACACCAGTCTGTGAGATAAACTCAATTGTTTATGATACATTTGCTGATGCTTTAGCTGCTGTAAGTACAGATGAAACAATCAGACTGCTCAGTAACATAAACTACAACAGCGGTGTATCTATCAATGACATGAATATTACATTCGACCTTAACGGGTATACCTTAAATGTCATTAATCCTAATGATACAGGGGCTTATCTGGACCAGTGCGGGTTATATGTATCTGGAGTATCTGCTGTTAATATAACCGGTACAGGAGAGTTTAATGTTCAGGGTAACAGGTATGGTGTTTATGCAACCTGCTTAACTGCAGGTGATACAAACGTAACAGTTACAAATGCATCAAGCCCTGCTGGAACAGGAGTATATTCAGATAAAGCTACAGTAACAGTTAAGAATGATATTAATTCGGGGTATGAAGGAGCGTTTGCTAATACAGAATCAAATATTACGATTGAAGGTGATGTCATTGTGCACGGGGATAGCAGTTCTGGACTGAATATGATCTTTTCTTCCACTTTTACAGTCTATGGGGATATCTCTGTTACTGGTGACTATATGGAAGGTATCAGAGGTAATGATAGTTGCAGTGTTACTGTGCATGGTAATGTTGACTGTACTGGAATAGGTACTGTCGGTGTTAGTTCAAATAATACGATAGTAGTAGTAAATGGTAATGTAAGAGCTCATATGACAGGTATCAAGGCAAGATCAGGCAGTAATATTACAGTTAATGGTGATATCACTTCATATGGCACTTCAGATGATGGTCTTTTAGGTGGTATCAGAAATGCTGTTTATGCATATGCTGGATCTACTGTAACAGTCCATGGAAATCTGTATTCAGAAAATATCGGAGTTTATATAACAGATGAATGGGGAGCAAGAATATCTTCCACTGTGACTGTAAACGGTTTTATCCAGGCTGCAGCTAGAGCGAATAGTAGTTATGTATACTTTGCTACTGATGATATCGGTATGATATTTGAAGATGGGTTACTTGATGATCCTGTGATGATCGGTTATAGAAAATACAATAATGCTAGCGGAGTGGTTTATGTATCAAAATTCGGTGGAGGAACAGGAACAATTGCAGATCCGTATATAATAAACCACTCTCACCAGTTATATAATGTCAGAGAGAATCTGGCAGATAATTTCCAGCTTGGAAATGACATTGATATGACATATTTTGTTCCAGATAACGGGTGGATGCCAATTGGCAGACAGGCCAGACAGTTTTCAGGTATATTTGATGGTAACAATAAAATTATAAGCAATCTGAAAATGCAGCGGGAAACTCTGGCAGTCACTCCAAGATATCTTGGGCTTTTTGCATACACTAGCACAACAGCACAAATTAAAGACATGAGCCTGACTAATGTTAATATACGCGGATGGGACAATATCGGCAGTGTGGTTGGATATAATAATGGTCATGTTCTTAATGTCAATGCAAGTGTCACATTAAACTGTACAGATGACTTAGGAGGTCTGGTAGGATATAACAAAGGAACTATTGAAAATTCGTATGCTACTGGAACACTGACCAATGGCACATTTTATGCTGGAGGTATAGCAGGACATAATGATGGAACCATAAGGAACTCATATTTTCGTGGTACAGTAAATGGTGACGAATATAATGGAGGTCTTGTAGGTTATAACAGAGGATCGGTTTATGACAGTTATGCTGAAATTACTGTCAATGGCTACTGGAGAACAGCAGGGCTGGTCGGATATAATATGGGACTGGTAAAAGATTCCTACTCAACAGGTTCGGTTATATCAGATGGTGATTATGTCGGCGGTCTTGCGGGAGTAAATACTAATTTTACAACAGGTCCTGTATACCTTGGAGTTATTGACTCCTGCTACTCAACTTGTTCAGTGCAAGGCGATTATTATATCGGAGGTTTAGTCGGGTATAATGATGCTGAGATTAAACTGAGTTATGCTACAGGTAATGTATCTGGAGAATATGATATTGGAGGTCTTGTCGGTGCACATTATGATTCAACATATGCACTTCTTGAAAACAGTTATGCAAGAGGGAATGCGTCAGGAAGAGGAAGTGTCGGCGGACTAACCGGCTTAAATGAAAAAACTGTTCAAAACTGCTATTCAACAGGTACAGTAACCAAGGTTGGTTCATATGGCGGACTTATTGGAGATGATCTGTCATCTAGCGGTGTTACTAATGCGTCATATTGGGATACACAGACATCAAATGCTTCCACTTCTCATGGTGGAGAAGGTAAAACCACTGTTTTAATGAAGACCGCTTCTACTTTTAGTTCATGGGATTTTAGCACAATATGGGGTATTAACGGCACAGATAATGATGGTTACCCGTATTTAAGATGGCAGGGATTCAGCTTAGTTTTACCTGTGGTAAGTGCAGTAAGCTTAAATAATATTACTAGGAATGATGTAACATTGAATTTTAATTCAGATACTGCAGGTACATACTACTATGTTATATATTCTGCGACAGACAGTACTCCTAATGCCGCAATAGTTAAGGCTCAAGGAGCAGCTATATCAAAAGGTACAGATAACGCATTAGCTGCATCAAATACAACATCAGTAACCGGATTAACTGCTGGAACCGCTTATAAAGCATATGTTGTTGTTGAAAATGCGGCAGGTACATTATCTAATGTTTCTGAGGCATCATTTTCGACTTTGCCTTCAAACACTATTCCAAACCGTAAGGTATCAGTTACAGGCACATATTCCGAAACAGTAACAGTGAACAATCCGTTCTCGTTAAATCTTAATGATATATTCGAGGATGCGGACTTGGATCCTCTGACATATACAGTATCGATAGCCGGAGCTGCCAAGATTGCTGCCGCTTCGAACTATACATATACACCTGCAATTGCAGGGGACACAGTACTGGTATTTAAAGCCAATGACGGGACTGCTGAATCGACAGACACATACACTGTAACAGTCACAGCTGTTACACCTACATATGCTTTAACCATAGCTGCAGGAACAGGCTGAAACATAACAGCAGGTGCTAATGGCAACTATGCAGAAGGTGCGGTAATAAGCATAACTTCAGCTGCAGTATCAGGATACTCATTTGCAGGATGGAGGACATCAGCAGGCGGTACTTTTGCGGATGCTTCTCTTGCAGGTACGACATTCACAATGCCTGGAAATGCAGTAAGCATCAACGCGGATTTTACGGCTATACCTCCGGTTCTGAGTTTGCAGAGTGCAAGCGCGGTTACCCTTTTTGGAGCAACACTTAACTATACATCAGACATGGCAGGCACTGTATATTATCAGATACTAGCATCAGATGCTCCTGCTCCAGATATTTCTGCTTTAAGATTATCGGGAGTTGCAGCAGGTGCTCTTGCAGGTGCAAATCAGATTATAGCTTCAGGGCTTTTATCTTCTAGCTCATATAAGGCATATATAATGGTCAGAGGTACCACAGGCGCAGACTCTGCTATTACAGTAATTTCTTTTACAACATTAACACCTTCAAACACTATTCCAAACCGTAAGGTATCAGTTACAGGCACATATTCCGAAACAGTAACAGTGAACAATCCGTTCTCGTTAAATCTCAATGATATATTCGAGGATGCGGACTTGGATCCTCTGACATATACAGTATCGATAGCCGGAGCTGCCAAGATTGCTGCCGCTGCGAACTATACATATACACCTGCAATTGCAGGGGACACAGTACTGGTATTTAAAGCCAATGACGGGACTGCTGAATCGACAGACACATACACTGTAACAGTCACAGCTGCTGATGTACCGCCACTACCTTTGGTACCGTTGTACCAGTTCAATATTTCTGTAGGACCAGGAGGAAGTATAACCGCAGGATTTAATAACACAATTTCTGAAGGTACAAGACTTGGGATATCAGCAACACCTAACAGCGGATATGTATTTTTAAGATGGGTATCTACAGGAAGAGGAGAGTTTATAGATTCGTCCAATCCATCGACAACTTTTATAATGCCTAGCGAAGATGTGATTGTAACTGCAGAATTTATATACATAGGAGATTTGGATGAAGGCTTAGATTCAGGTTATTCTGCAAGCATTAGAGGAGCACTAGAAACTATGTGTCCTGTTATAATAGACAGTTCTGGATTTATGGCCAACATAGAAACATCAGATGATGTATTTAATAATGATGACAATACTGTTATTGATGTTTCTGAAATTCCAAATGTACTGTCATACAGTTTATCTCTGCCAGCACAGAACCTATCTAACCGTACAAATGGTAAAAAAGTATTATTTAATTCACCAATTGCAAAAATCGAACTTCCAGATAATATGCTTTCAAATCTTCAGGACACTCATGGTCAAAAGGCTGTTATAACTATCAAGAAAGCAGGTAAAAATGATTTGAGCGATAAAATGGCTAAAATTGCAGGGGTAAGGCCGATAATTCAGCTGACACTGATGCTTGATGGACAAGAGATCAAATGGGAAAATCCTGAAGTACCAGTTCAGGTTGCCATACCATATGTGCCAACCGAACAGGAACTTTTAAATCCGGATGCAATAACTGTTTGGGCACAAAACGATTCTGGTGAAGCTGAATGTGTTATAAACGGAAGATATGACCCATTAACAGGTACTGTAACTTTCAAAACAAGATACTTTCAGTATTTTACAATCGGATATGATGAAAAGGACATTAATGGTATAAATGACGGTATGTGGTATGGTAAAGCAATGAAATTTGCTGCAATACATGATATCATTAAAAAAACTGATGATACATACAGCCCTTATGAAGAATTATCAAGACAACAGTTAGTTGTTATTATGTTAAAAGCATACAACATACCATTGAATGATGATATTTCTGATAATTTCACTGATGCGGTTAATACGGATACTATAAGATATCTGGCGAAAGCGAGAAAATTAGGTATATCTAAAGGCATTGGAGATAATATGTTTAATCCTGATGGAAAAGTTTCAAGGCAGGAAATGATTACCATGCTTTACAGGATGCTTATGATTCTAAATGAACTTCCTCCAATGGCTAATGCAAGACAACTTACTGATTTTTATGATTATGAGTCAATTGCACCATGGGCAAAAGAAGCTTTCGAAGTTCTTATACAGGCAGGGGCTATAAATGGCAGTAATGGTAATTTATATCCGACCAGTATAGCGACTAAGGCAGAATTTGTTCAAATAATCTATAACCTCATGAAGAAATAAGCTAATTTAGATACTAAGAAGAGCTGTTCGGTTATGCGACAGCTCTTCTTTTATGTGTGTTTATACTCTTTACTGTCTTTGTAATTCGGCTAATTCACTCATAACTGTTTTGACGTCTATATCCTGAGGGCAAAGGTCAGTACAAACACCGCAGGCTATACAATCTTCAGGTTTTCCAATAGAATCTGCTTTCTTTAAAGCATTTATCGCATACCACCGGCCATCAGTTCTATATTTGTTATATATGCTAAGATATGCAGGAATATTTATCTTAACAGGGCAGTCATCACAGCAGTAGCGGCATCCAGTGCAGGGAACTGTTACTTCATTCTTGAATGCTTTGCAAGCTTTAAAAAGTAAGGATTCTTCCTCATCAGAAAGTGAAAGATTATCATTAAAAGTTGATATATTCTCAATTATCTGGTTCATATCTGACATTCCGCTTAATACAACTTTTACCTGTGAAAGTCTTTTAATCCATCTGAATGCCCATGAAGCCATACTCCAGTCAGGATGTGCTTTATTCAATTCCAATTCTGCTTTTTGTGATAGAACAGCTAATCTTCCGCCTCTAATAGGTTCCATTACTATTACAGGTATGTTTCTTTTTTCCAATATTTCGTATTCCTGCTTTGTATGTGAATAAAGCCAGTCGAAATAATTAAGCTGCATCTGAGTGAAGTCCCATTGTGTATGGTTTAAAAACTTTTCAAGTGTAGGTATGCTTGCATGAGTTGAAAAACCAAGATACTTTATTCTACCTTTTTCTTTTTGTCCCAGAAAATAGCTTACACTGCCTTCATCAATGTATCTTTGCATGGTACTGTCAGATAACGCATGTATGAGATAAAAGTCAACATGATCGGTTTTAAGTTTTGTTAATTGTTCTTCAAATACGGCTTTATAATCTGGGTTTGCATTAATATTAAATTTAGTAGCAAGAAAATAGCTGTTACGATCATATTTAGCCAGAGCTTCTCCTAAAAACTCCTCTGATTCGCCATTATGGTACATATATGCAGTGTCATAATAGTTTATGCCATTTGCCATCGCATAATCTATTATCTGCTTAGCTTTGAGTTTGTCGATATGTGTTCCAGTTTCAGTCTTAATAATTGGAAGCCTCATATTACCCATTCCCAGTGTAGAAAGCATTATTTCTTTGAACTTTTTATATATCACTATAACCTCCGATAACCGTTTTTTAACATGTCATTCTTCTAATTATATTATCACTTGACGGTTATGTCAAAAATACAGGTAAACAGATAGTATCATTAACCTACTTGCAGTTATGATTTGTATCTATAAGAGCAATGATGGTATAATTTAATAAAGGCAGGTATACATTAATTTGACAGTTTAAACATAATATGGCTAATAAGCACATTTAAACAGATTATGTAGTATGTAAAGATAAATACTAAAAAAATATACGGGGGCTATTATGAAAAAAGATTTGAGAAAACTGACTCTTCTGCATTCAAATGATATGCACGGGGATTTTATGAGCGAGAGGATTGATAATGTGCTTGTGGGTGGGGTATCAATGCTGTCAGGCTATATTGATAAAGTGCGGAAGGAAGAAGAAAATGTAGTTTATGTTATAGCTGGAGACATGTTCAGAGGATCGATTATTGATTCAGAATACAGAGGTATATCTACAATAGAGATAGTAAATATGCTATCTCCTGATGTAGTTACATTAGGAAACCATGAAGTTGATTATGGTATTGCCCATCTATTATTTATTGAAAAGCTAGCTAAATTTCCAATAATAAACAGTAATTTGTACATTAAGACTAATCATTCGCGTCTGTTTAAGCCTTATCTGATAGAAGAAGTTGGCGGTATAAAAATTCTATATATCGGTATACTGACAGAGGATGTTATTGCTCAAACAAAACAGGAGAATTTGATAGGCTCAATTGTGGATGTATATGAAGCGGCAAAAGAAATAGGGAGGATATGTAACGCTTATAATAAAGAAGATATAGATTTCACTGTACTTCTAACCCATATAGGTTTTGAAGAGGACAAGAAACTGGCTTCAATATTAGATCCTTCATGGGGAGTGGATATAATAATTGGAGGTCATTCACATACATTTTTAGAGCAGCCAGAAGTAGTAAATGGAATAATAATTGCACAAGCAGGAACCGGCGCAGACCAGGTTGGCAGGTTCGACATTGTTATTGATAAGGACAAAAACTGTATTGAGGAGTGGAAATGGCAGGCGATACCGATAAACAGTTCCCATTGTCCTGTTGATAAGGATTTAGAAGAGATAATCCTTCATTATCATGAAAAGACACACGAAAAGTTTGCAAGGATTATTACCCGTTTCAAACGGCCTCTTACACATCCTGCCAGAAATCAGGAAACTGAATTAGGTAATCTGTGCGCTGATGTTGTCGCAGACAGTCTTGGTTTGGATATCATGCTATTTGCTTCGGGCAGTATAAGAAAACAGGAACTAGGTCCGATTGTCACTCTTAAAGACTTCAAGGAGTGTTTCCCATTTGATGACAAGATATACAGGATAAAATTAACAAAGAAGCAGATAGAGAAAGCATTCAATACGATTTTAGGAAAAGAGCTGGACAGCCATACGGAATTTTATCAGGTTTCGAAAGGTTTTAAGGTAAAGTACTCTAATGAGCAGAAAAAAATCACTAACATTACACTAGAAAACCAGCCTTTAGATGATAATCACATATATTCAATAGGCATGCAGGAGTATCATTTCAACAATATTGAGGACTTTATCGGCATTTCCAGAAAGGAAGCTGAGACCAATTCTCCTGTCAGAATAGTTTCAACTTCAAGTTGTGACGTTCTTGAAGAAGCATTTATGGTAATGAGGCTTGCTGATTCAGAAGTTGAAGGCAGGATAATAATTGAGTAGTAACAAATATTTTAGCAATTATTACTGTGCTGATGCTCATGACAAACAGAACCGGATGATTCCAGCTTTCCTTCAAGATATTCCAGAACAGCTTTTTTAGCATCACCAGTCACACCAGTAATAACTTCAACATTGTACTCATTGAACAAATCTACTGCACCTCCGCCCATTCCGCCGGACATTATTACATTTACTCCCAGTTCCGCTAGGAATTTAGGCAGGAATCCAGGCCTGTGACCTGGATTTGGTATGGATTCGGATTTGACTATTTTTCTGTCTTCAATATCAAAAATATTGAAATTTTCACAATGACCAAAATGTTCTGTTACAATGTTTTTTTCACTAGCTACTGCAATTTTCATAATTATTCCTCCATTTTACTTATATATTCCGCAGCATCATCCAGCCAGCTGCCTTCAAATAACTCTATCATACCTTTGTCTGAAGCAGCTGAAATTTTCGGATCTATCGGTATCTTACCTAATACTTTTATATCATGCTGCTTTGCGATTTCATCTATATGGCTTTCACCAAAAATCTTATATTCTTTATTATTATCAGGACAGAGGAAATATGAATAATTTTCCACTATGCCAAGAACAGGGATACTCATCATATTTGCCATCTTCACTGCTTTCTCTACAATCATTGAAACCAGTTCCTGAGGAGATGTAACTACTATTATCCCATTAATCGGTATTGACTGGAATATTGTCAATGGTACATCTGAAGTTCCTGGAGGCATATCTATAAACATGAAGTCTACATCAGTCCATATGACTTCAGACCAGAACTGCTTCACGACATTTCCTAGTAAAGGCCCTCTCCATACTACTGGATCGGTATCATGTTCTAAAAGAAGATTGATAGACATAATGTCTATGCCTGTCTTACTTTTTATCGGATACATACCCAAATCACTTCCTGAAGCTCTTTCTTTAATATTAAAAGCTTTCGGTATTGAAGGACCAGTTATGTCAGCATCCAGAACTGCTGAATGGTATCCTTTCCTTTTCATAAGAACAGCCAGCATGGAAGTGACCATTGATTTACCCACTCCGCCTTTACCGCTTACAACCGCGATTACTTTTTTAATACTACTCAAATGATGCATGTCTACTGACAGATCATTTATGGGGTTCTTATCTTCGCTTTTTTCAGTTTTACATTTTTCGCAGTTATTACTGCATCCTTTATCCATTTTTTTTCTCCTCAGTTAATATTTATTTCCTTACCTGTATTAAGGTAACTGATTTTATCCTTTAAAACTTTACTTAAAATTCCAAACGCATCCTGACCGGTGCAATGGCATGTGTAAAAAACTGATTGCAAACCTGACATGTATTTTAGCAGTTCTTTAATATATGCATCATCTTCTGTTGGTGTGTAGTTTCTGTTTGCTAGATGAAAGCCGCCGATAACAAATTGTGGCATGCAACCTTTCAACTCTTTGTAATGCTCCATTATATTCACAATACCATTATGGGAACACCCGGTAAACAGAAAATACCGGTTCTCCTCCGATATGGAAAGATTTAATTCATGAGAGAAATCGTCCAGAACAATATCTCCGTTATTTTCAACATACAGATTGCCGTTTGTAACAGGCAAAGGCATTTTGACTTTTACATCAGAGATAACCTCTATGTTTTTCCATATGAAAAATCTTCCTTTAACATATATCAGTCTCTTATTATCCCTTAATTTCTCATCGAGTCCGATATATTCCATTTTCCCATTTCTCAGAGAATAATGTTTGTTAAAAGCATTACTATGTATAAACACTTCAACTTTACTGTTGGCTTCTAGAAATCTTTCCAGTCCGCCACCATGGTCATTATGTCCATGTGATATGACCGCATAATCGATATTAGAAATATCTATACCCATTTTTATAGCATTTTCCATAAAAAGACCGCTAGCACCTGAATCAAACAGTATTCTTTTGCCGGAAGTTTCGATATACAGACTTAACCCATGTTCTGGTTTAAGGCCTTCTTTACTTGTCGTATCCTCAACTAGAGTTTTTATAATCATGATCACACCTTATCTAGAAGCCTTTCGAATACTTTTACATAAATCTGTTTTATTGCATCAGACGCTTTTCCGTCATAGTCAGTAACAGGCTTATTCTCATTAATTGCGTATATTGCAGATGAGTCATAGGGTATACAGCCAGCAAATAATATATCTTCTTTTTCGCACAGCTGTTTTATCTGTTCAGTAATTCCTGTATTAATATCATATTTATTTACGCATAGCATAATATCTGTTTCAAAGCTTCTTGCTGTCTTAATTATTCTTTCCATATCCGAAAAGCCTGAAAGGGAAGGCTCCGCAACTATTAAGACCATATCTACCGCGTTCAGAGAAGCTATAACCGGACATCCTATTCCTGGAGAGCCGTCAATTACTGCAAAAGCTGTATCTTTTTTTGCGTTATCTTTCATCTGTTTTTTTACTTCACTAACAAGTAAACCTGAATTTCCGTTTCCAGGATGAAGTTTTGCTGTGGAAAATACTCTCTTCTCATTCCTGTACAGCATCAGATCACCAACTACATTGGGTTTCATAGTAACTGCGTTTACAGGACATACAAGTCTGCAGACAGCGCATCCTTCGCATGAATTTGTATCAATAATATATTTTTCTCCTTCTATTACTGCGCCAAATCTGCAATGTGTATAACATAATCCGCATGATATGCATTTGTCAGGATCGATATTTGCTTTTTTTAAGCCGTAGAATCCTTTTAATGAGTAAGTTTCATCATTATGGCTGACAAGGTGCAGATTAGGAGCATCAACATCACAGTCAGCATATGCTTCTGCTTTTGATAAAGCTATAAATGCGGATGCGACTGTGGTTTTACCTGTACCGCCTTTTCCACTTAGTATTAGGAGCTGCTTCATTTTTCTACCCCCAATCTTATCTTTTCCAGTAAAGAGATAAAAAGTTTACTGTAGTGTTCTGATTCCTGTGCTGCGATTTTGCCTTCAGAATTCAATAGTCCGAGTTCTCTGTCAAATGCAATGGATTCCAGTATGGGTATTGAAGCTTCTTGACAATAATCAGCTGATGGGTTTTTCCCATCTGTGCATTTGTTTAGGACTGCTCCATATGGCTTATTGTATAATTTGACAAGTTCATGCACCATCTGAAGATTATGAGCTCCAAATATTGAAGGTTCAGCAACAAGTACACAGTAATCCGCATCTTTTATGCTTTCAATTACTGAACATGAGCTTCCAGGAGGGCAGTCTATAAATATGTCTTTACCTGTGTTGTAAGGATCGTCTTTTAGCAGTTGTTTTATTATAGGGATACCTGAAGTTTCTCCTGTATTTAAGATTCCTGTCTTTACCATGATACTGCCCGAATAACCATATTCATAATGCCCTATGGTCTTGTTTTTTTCTGATATTGCTTTTTGAGGACATATGATCTCGCATCCTCCACAGGAATGACAGATTTTATCGAACACCATAAGTTTGCTGCCAATATATGCTAAAGCGTGAAACTCGCAGAATAAGACACATTTTCTACAGCCATTACATAAATATTCATCACAAACAGGTATTTGGACATTGACATCAGTTTTTTGCATTATTACCGGTTTAAAGAAAAGATGCCCATTAGGCTCTTCAACATCGCAATCAATGTAAACAGAGTTTTTATTTGCATAAGCAAGATTTACAGCGACAAAGGTTTTTCCCGTTCCTCCTTTACCGCTCAATACTGCAACCTTCATATACTTCACCTATGTCCGTGTAATCCTGGGTGAATTTCTGTTAATGGTTCTAGAGAACCTTTTTTATATAACTCTATATTTTCTATCAAAGATCCCGGAACAGTTTTATACATCCGAACTCCAGATGAATGTATAACCTTTGCAGCATTCTCTCCGCAACGTGGAGTAAGAAGAATATCAGCTTTGTTATCAATTATCGATTGAGCGGCTTGAATACCTGCCCCTCCTGGTGCATTTGCAGCAGTATTTTCTATAAAGTCTGCTTTATCATTATCTGTATTGTAGTATAAATAGTATGGTGCTCTTCCAAAAGATATGCATACTTGTGAATTCAGATTTCTCTCATCTGCTGGTATTGCTATTTTCATAAAATCCTCCTAATACTCCTCATTGAATCCGTTACCATGTCTATGCCTTCTGCAGCCTCTTCCTTGACAGCCTCGGCCTATACCGCTACATAACATATATTCTCCGCCTTCAATTACAAGGTTCTTTCCATTTACTAATGAATCAGCAAGTTTTTTCCTTGCTTCACTGTATATGCCCTGTATTGTCGTTCTGGCTATATTCATCTGGTCAGCGCATTGTTCCTGTGTGAATCCCTCAAGATCGATAAGCCTTATTGTCTCATATTCATCAACCGTCATTATAACCGTTTCTAGTACGGTGCCTGTTGAAGACATAGGACCGAAACGGTTTGTCTGGGGCAGTTCACACACTGTACGCCATTTTCTAGGTCTTGCCATGGTTAACCTTCCTTATTTTTATCATTCTTTAGAATCATTTTAATTCATCTATCTGTTTATTGATAGATGCAAGCTCTTCTTCAAGATACTTCTTCTGATCTAGAAGAAGCTGTTTTGAAGGCTTTTCAGTATATTGAGGATTATTGTTAAAATATGATTCGTTATATGCAGTGAATCCTCTTCCTAAGCCAAAACCACCGCTTCTTCTTCTGCCATAAAAGCCTCCTATAGGGCGTCTGGTACCAGTACAATAACCCATTCCTCTTCCTGTTAAAGGCCCCATTCCCATCGGTCCGGTTCCATCAAATCTTGGCATTTCAACAACCTCCCGTTTCATTTCTGACATATGTCAGATACTACCAGTATATCTCATTACTGACATATGTCAATAACTAATTTGAGAAATTATATAACTTTTATATAATCTCTGTTTAATTCTATAAGCTTATCTTTATGCATTTTTGCAAGTTCTCTGGAAAGGGAAGTTCTCTGAACTCCCATAAGCAGCGCAAGGTCTTTTTTTGTCATATTTAATTTTACAATATTGCTTTTCTGTATCTGGCTCTGTTTTTTCAAGTAATTTATCAATATCTGCCTCAATTTAAGCCTGACATATCCTCTTATCCTGTCACCTAATATGAAAGCGTTATCTGATATGTTTTCAAGATATGATTTTAAGAAATCTGGATACTCGCATATAAGATGAAATAAATCATCTTTTTTTATCTGCATTACTATCACATCTGATTTCGCAAAGATGCTCATTGGATATGAAGGTGTTTTGGAAAAAAGAAGATTACCTCCTATAATGTCTGTTTTTGTGAAATTAGTTACACACATTACATTACCTTCTTCATCTATCCTGTCAATTGAGACATTGCCTTCAATTATTACTTCCAGATGAGAGCAGATGTCATTCTCCAGATGCATACAGCTTCCTTTTGAATATTTTCTTATATTGATTACATTGCTTTTTATCAGCTCCGCATATTTTTCATCTGGTATGTGTTTTGTAATAAGGTTAATATGTTTTTCCATTTCCAGTCCTTGTGTTACCAATGTAACACATTTCTAAGAGAACTTAAAGTATACTGTTAAAATAATGGAGGTCTGTATGAATAAGACATGGATAACAATAATAAGGATAGCATTTTTCGGAATATTTCTATTTTTAATGCTTATAGGAAAGCCATTCATCTGGCTTGCTCTTTATGCTGCAAGCTTGATTGCAGCATTATTCTTTGGAAGGATATACTGCGGATTCATGTGTCCGATAAATACTGTTATGGCTCCTGCTGAGTTTTTATCAAAAAAGATGAATATTCAAACTGAAAAAACACCAAAATGGCTTTCATCAGGAGTTTTTGCATGGGTATTTTTAGGAATAAGTATTGCACTAATGCTAGTATTCAAGAAAGCTGTACATATTGATCTTCCTATTATACCAATCTGGATTGCTGCAGGTTTTTTGATTACATTAAGGTACAAGCCTCATGTGTTCCATAATTTGATCTGTCCGTTTGGTACTCTGCAGGGTTTGTTTGGCAAAAAACCGCTTTTTTCTAAAAAGGTGGATAAAGAAACCTGTATTGGATGCAGATTGTGCGAAAAAGCCTGCCCTTCAGATGCGATAAAAGTATCTTCTGAAACAAAGAAAGCAACTATTACAGCAAATCTTTGTCATCAGTGTACTAACTGCAAGGATGTCTGTCCAAAAGACTCAATACTATATAAAAGAGCTGAATATCACTTGAAGAATATAGAATAGTGACATAATGTAACATAGTTACTGATAGCATATGTTATAGAGATATAATTATTATGTTAGTATTTGAGGAGGTTAATAATGATAGAGCAGGTATTTAAGTTATCCACAGGGGATACAAAAGCAATCGAGAAAGTGATATTTGACGAAAATCTTCACTACATACATCTGGTCTTCAACAAAGATGACAGTCTTCCTGAACACTATTCCAATTCTAATGTATATATGACTGTTATAAGAGGGATTTTAAGCATCGGGTTAGCAGACCAGCAGATTAAAACATACGAAAAAGGAACACTTCTAAAAATACCGAAAGACACACTTATGAATGTAGGTAACAAGCATGATGAGGTTTTGGAGATAATAATCGTGAAAGCTCCAGCTCCATTAAAGTGAATATGAGTAAATACCTATTTATTGTTGTATGATTGTGTGAAATAATGCATAATCATATTAATGTGAATAAAGGTGGTATATATGTTACTTACATCAAAAGAAAGAATAATGAGGATTTTTGAGAACAAGCAGATTGACAGGCCTGCTATAAAGTTATGGGGAGCATGGAAATACCAGGAAGGCGATGAACTGCTTCATCCATCATATGAACCAATTGCTAGAAAAGCGAGCGATATAACAGATCTGTTTATATATGCTCGGTCTCCATATAATATGTATTGCGGGAAGAATGAAAGTATAAGCAGCGAATATGTAGAAATTGGTGATCCCTTATGGGTACAAAGGCATAATATTTACCATACTCCAATGGGAGATTTAAGGCATGTGCAGATGATTTCCAAGGTTGGTGAACCAGGATATACAATTGAGTATCCGGTTAAGGAACCTGATGATTTAAAAAAGATATTATCAATTCCCTATACGCCTTATGACTATTCAGATAATATACAAAAACATCAGGATCTATTGAAGGACAGAGGGGTAGTAATGCTGACTATTGATCATATCGGTTATTCATTACAACGGTTAACAGGTTCAGAAAATCTTGCTTTATTCAGTTTTGATTGCAGAGAACTGGTTCTAGAAGTTTTAGATGTTTTTGCGAAAAGGCTATATGAACATGTACGAACTGCAATTAATAACGGTGTGAGAGTTCCATTTTCTTGGGTAGGACCTGAACTGCTGACACCTCCTTTAATGACTGATCATGATTTTGATGAATTCTGCTTCAATTATGATAAGCCGATTTGTGATATGGTACACAATGCAGGCAGTTATGTATGGATGCATTGTCATGGAAAAGTAAGGAAGCTTCTGGAAAGATACATAAAAATGGGTATAGATATATTAAATCCTCTGGAACCTCCAAAAAATGGTGATGTTGACATGGCTGAAGCAGCAAAAACATTTAAAGGGCGAATAGGTTTGGAGGGTAATATTGAAATGCAGGATATACTGCTTGAAGAACCGGAAATTTTAAAAGAGTCTATTAAAAACTGCGTTGAAGCCGGTAAGGAAAGCGGCAGGTTTATTTTATGCCCGTCATCAGGTTTCATGGAATATCCGAAACCTACCCAGCACTATCTGAATAATCTTATGACATATCTGGATTACGGTTTTGAATGCGTAAATAAAGCGGCATATTAACTGGTTATTATTGACAATAATACTCTTGATGGTATGATTAATATTAAGCAAAAATAGCATTAAAGGATAAATAATGGAAAACGGATTTACATACTCACAGAGGCTTGAAGCGTTATTATCAGCCAAAAGGATACAGACTGAGAAGAAGATTGCTAAGTTCGGAAGGACCATCGACGTGGATGACAGAGGGAATCTTGTCGTGCCTGATGACTTTGTTTTTTCGCCTGTTCCAAATCATAGCAGCGGAGGTTTCTTCGGACCTTATGCATGCGGTATGAATTACAAAAAGCTGTTACATGAGCATCCTGTTACAGTAGATGAAAACACAGGTCTTCTTGGGAGCTGGATGGTTATGCTTATAGATTACAAGAAGCCTTTATGGAATCCGGATATAAGATTCACACACCTTCATAAAGAACAGAAGATGTATGATATTGTACATGGAATCGGGGGTGTACAGCATTTTTTAGCGGATTATTCGCTTGGATTGCAATTAGGATTTAACGGGATAAGAGAAAAAATCAGATTTTATGAGAAAAGCAGCGATGCATCTAAGAAAGAATTTTATTATGGCTTAAACGAATGTGTTGCAGGCATATATGATTACATAACAAGGCATATTGCAAGAGCGCGTGAGCTTGCAGAACAGATAAATGATAAAGACAGATCCGACAATTTAAATATACTCGCAGATATGAATGAAGAGCTTCTGAAACGACCTGCAAGAACTTTCCATGAAGCGGTCCAGTGGATGGCTTGGTTTCTTGTTGCCGGTGATATGTATAATGGAGGAGCAAGTGCAATCGGTGATATAGACAGGATACTAAAGCCATACTATGACAATGATGTCAGACAAGGAATCTTAACTGAAGAGCAGGCTATTTTCTATATATGCAACTTTCTAATTATTGACAATGCGTACTGTCAGATAGGCGGATGTGACGAATTCGGAAAGGATAATACGAATGAATTATCGCATATAGTGCTCGAAGCGGTTCATAAGATGAAAATCCCTGCAAGCGTATGCGTGAGGGTGCATGAGAATATAGATAAGGACTTTTTCTATAAATCAGTCAAGTATCTTCTTACTGACAGGACAGGCTCTCCTAATTTCATAGGAGACAAAGCGATGACCGAAGGATTTATGAGAAACGGTTATTCAAGAGAACTTGCTGTAACAAGAGTGAAATGCGGGTGCCACTGGTGCGCTATACCAGGGAAAGAATACACGCTAAATGACATTGTTAAGATTAATTTCGTAGCAGTATTTGATACAGCTTTTAAAGACATGATGAACAGCGGTAACCAGCCATCAGTACAACTGTTATGGGATACCTTTGTAAGACACATCAACAGAGCAGTCAAGGTAACAGCAGAAGGAATGGATTTTCAGATTGAACATATGCATGAGGTTTTCCCGGAACTTCTGATGGACCTTTTATGTGAAGGGCCCATTGAGAAGGGAATGGATGCTTCAAACGGAGCTTTGGAATATATTAATCTATGTGTTGACGGAGCAGGATTGGCTGTTGTCGCAGACAGCTTCGCTGCTTTGGAAAAACGTATTGAGATCAATAATCAGCTAACATGGGGACAGATAGACCAGGCTTTAAAGAACAATTATGATGGATATGAAGATATCCGTCTTATGATGAAGAACTCTGACCATTATGGTAACGGGGGGACTATTGCTGATACTTATGCTCAAAAGATAGTGAAAGAGTTTGTAACAGCAGTAAAGAAAGAACCTACACCTAATGGGCATAATATGATTCCTGGCCTTTTCTCTTGGGCAAATACTATACCGATGGGAAAAGCAGTAGGGGCAACTCCTAACGGAAGACTTGCTTTTACACCCATATCACATGGCGCAAATCCGTTACCGGGTTTTAAAGACAGCGGTGCATTAACAGCTATGGCTAATGCGGTAGCTTCAGTACAGTGCGGATATGGCAATACCGTACCGATACAGCTGGAGATAAATCCTGTCACATTGAAAGGTGAAGAAGGCATAGCAACTATGATGACTTTCATTTATGCTTATTTGAATAAAATGGGCGGAACTTTAATGAATATAAATATAATGGACAAAGAGAAGTTACTTGATGCGCACAAAGATCCATCGAAATACCCTGAACTGATTGTAAGGGTAACCGGATTCTGCGCATATTTCGCTTTATTATCAGAGGATTTTAGAAAACTGGTGGTAGACAGGATGATTAATGAATAAGACATACGGCTGCATATTTGATATACAGCGATTCTCTCTTCATGATGGTCCTGGAATAAGAACCACGATTTTTTTTAAAGGGTGTAATCTTAGGTGTTTCTGGTGTCACAATCCAGAATCCATAAATCTGCAACCTGAAATACAAGTATATGCGCATAAATGCATTCACTGTGGAAAATGTATTACGGTGTGTCCGCAAAATGCTATTTACAAGAATGGCAGTTCCTTTGTTTTTTCTAGGGATTTATGTATGAAGTGCGGAAAATGTGTAGATTCGTGTTATACGAATGCGAGAGTAATGGCAGGAAAGACAGTCAGCGCATCAGAAGTAATGTCAGAAATAATGAAGGATGAGCCTTTCTACAATGATAATCAGGGAGGAGTAACTTTTTCAGGCGGTGAGCCTATGCTTCAACCGGGGTTTTTAAAAACCTTGCTTGTAGCATGTAAAGAAAAAAAGATTCATACTGCTGTTGATACTGCAGGTAATGTCGCATTTGAAAAGTTTGCTGAAATAGCTCCTTATACTGATCTTTTTTTGTATGATATAAAATGTGTAGACGAGAAGAAGCACAAGCAAGTTACTGGTTCAAATAACAAAAAGATACTTGCAAATCTCGTACTACTTGATGAGATTGCAAAAGAGATAATAATTAGGATTCCGATAATACCGGGCATGAATGATACAGATGAAGATATGCATGCAATCGGTATTTTACTGAGAAACTTAAAGAAAGTTACTAAAGTCCAGCTTCTTCCATTTCATAATATGGCTGAATCAAAATATGAAAGTATGGGAATGGAGTATAAAGCCAAGGATTTATCCGCACCAAAAAAAGAAAGGATGCAGCAGTTTGCATCCATAATTTCCTCGTATGACATAAACGCCATAGCAATCAGTTAGTGAGACTTGTTGATATTAAACACTATATTAACTTTGTTATCAGTAGGTTCGATAACAGCTTTTTGTCCGGTAATTATTAAAGAGCCGCCTGATGTGCTTGCTAGTGATACTTTTGCATTCTTATCAGGAAGCCGCAAATATATGCAAAGTTTCTTACTCTTATCAAAAGCTTTCAAATCTGTGGTAAAAGTAATGGTTTCTTCAGATATTTGAATGCGGAAAGATATTTTACCCCAGAATGTAGGAGCATCCTTTACCTCAATTAGATTACCTTCTTCATAGAAATATCTTGGGACTGCGCATGTTATATGCAGCATATCATCGTTAAAAAGATGATCTGATATAAGCATATCCCTTACAAACTGTGTGATACATATCGGCGTCCATGCATGCTGAAGGTCACCGGTTATCTTTTTCGCCCCCTTTTCCTCTGTTCTTTCCTCACACCATGTGAATAGCGGTGTTCCATGATTAAGTGCCGAAACAAGATAATCGGCTGAAATGTCTGCTTTATCAGACAGTATGTTGACATAAGCCATTGCATCCAATGCAATAGCGACCCATAATCCGTCAGGTATCCATCCAAGATTTTTGGGAAGTCCTCCCGTACTTATATTACTTTGAAGTTTATTCATCGTACCCACTGCCAATGGATGATTTACTGAAAGTATGTTAGATGGATAAACCGCATCAGCTACACCCCATCTGCTCCCGGATTTATTATAAGCGGACCCGCCTATCCAGATAGAGCCATCCTGTTCTTTTATGTGGCCTTCTTCCAATGATTTTAATATGCATCCTTTGTAATCCAGATAATCAGCAAGGAGCATAGCATAAACATCATCTCTATTTAACTCTTTTGCTGCCCAGACTGCCGTTTCCAAGCCCATGCAATGCAGGAAGTTGTGAGGATAAAATACACCGAAAAGGTCATCATTATCTTTTAAACCACAGTCTCCCATGCCTCTTGGCATTAAACCCCAGTAAGGTGAATCTGGGCTGTTTTTCTGTTTAGTCTTATCTCTCTGTTCTTTTGACCATTTAGCGGAACGAAGCATTCTTTCAAAGTTTTCCTTTAAAAATTCTTTGTCTCCGGTCCTTAAATAATACTGTTTGACGCATAAGCTTTTCCATCCGGAGGTAGACCACATATACTTGCCCCATTGCTTGTCATCTTCCCAAGAACCGTTCTCTATCTGAAACTGTGCTACAAACTCGATGTTCTCTTTTGCCTGTTCAAAAAAACCATACTTGCTTAAAGCAAGGGATTGAAAACAAGGTTCACCGGTATTTGCGCTTCGGTACATTTCCGTACCAGCGAGCCCGGCGATTCTGCCGTCAGCCTGTTCTTCCCTCATGACGAATATATCACATAAGCATGCTTTATATGCGTTTTCAATTAATTGGTCTGGCAAATCAAACACAGGTGCCTTTCTAATTATATCTTTCCATGCATTTAGTCCTTGTTCGCATAGAGTATTCCAGTCTGTCCCTAACAGAACATCAATATCATCATTGTATTTTTTATTAGGGCGGATAAGTATGTTATTGGCGGTTTCTCCAGCCTTCAGCGAATAAGCATATGTCACAGCCTCTCTTCTTGAAGGAACAGTTCCATTAATGCTGGCATCCATTATTACTATCCTGTCTGAGGCATCATTAAAAATTGGATTGACTACACTGTATTTGCAGTCAAAATCAACCCATTTGGTATTTATGGTGTTATCCAGCACGCACGCATCAAGATATACTTTCTTATCCATATCAGTTGTATTGGCAACAGATATATTAAGTACATCTCCAAGTTCAGTAGCTACACATTGTATAGTTAAAAGTGTTCCATCGGCCTGTGCTTTATATAGTAATGATGGTATGTACCCATCAATTCTTTCCCAGCAAAAAGCTTCCATCGCTACATCATTACATTTTGCTGTAATTTTAACCTTCCAGTCCAAACGAACTCTTTTATATGCGCCTAAAGGGTTATTTTTTGTATTACTGTCGCTCCATAGCATCATTAACGACTCTTTTGTACAGTCAAAAAGTGTCTTGTTGCTTGATTCTGGCAGGCATACACATATCCTGTGAGGCTCAGCAAAAGCATAACTGAAATCAATTTGTGTTTTTTTCATTCTACTTGCATGATACATAAACAGCTAATCATGCTCCCTCCTTAAATCTGATTTATTCCAAGTATTCTTTTCGCATTACCACCCAGTATCATATCTTTGGATGTCTGGTTAATAGGTAAGCTTTTAATAGCGGATATTTCGTTTTTCGCATTGCTCCAGGGTGAGTCAGAACCGAAAAGTATCCTGCTTGCTCCATGAATATTAAGTATTCTTAGAAACTGCTCTTTCCCGTAATACTCGAATCCCATGGAAGTATCAAGATATATGTTCTTGCCTGCAAGATATTTCTCCACATCATTCCACATATTATGTCCTCCAAGATGAGCAGCAATAATGATTCCGCCTTTCATCCGATCAGCAATAAATGCAAATTTTTCAGGATTACTTCTGTATGGAGGAGGCATTCCGTGATCTTCGCCAGCATGGTGCAGAATGATTAAACCTTTATCTAATGCGTAATCATATATTCTTAAAGCTTTTGGATCATCAATTACAAAGTTCTGATATTCGGCATGAAACTTAATACCTTTGAAACCCAGGCTGCATACGAAATCTATATCTTTTTTATAATCATCAGTGTGAGGGAAAATTCCACCGAAAGCAATTATCCTGTCATCGGATATGCTTTGAGCCCACAAATTGGTTTTTTCCAATTGAGTCTTTTTTGTTATTATCGTCTGAACTACAGATTTATCGATACCCCATTGATCCATTTTATCAATAAGGCTTTTTTTTGTAAGATCAGTCGTTGGCTCATATCTATAATTAATATTCCTTAAAAGCGTTTCTTTGGCTTTTGGTGCAAGATCATCAGGAAATATATGAGTGTGAAAATCTATTATCATACCGCTCTTCCTTTTCATTTACTGAATATAACATCATAATCTCTTATATTCAAGGAGACTTTGGAACATATTCCGCATATATGGTTTTTATCTGACTGAATTCACATTCACCCAACAGTTTTCCTTGATGGATAATTCCACAGCATCCAAAACCTGGCTGCATTTCAAACCGTCATAAAAGTCAGGTTTTGTATTTGTGTCGTTTGATATGCTTTCGAAAAACTCATAAAACTCATGAACAAATGTATTTTCATATCCTATAACATGACCTGCAGGCCACCATGATTGCATATATGGATGTATACCTTCAGATGCTTGGATGAGGCGGAATCCTTTATATTCTTCTTCATCTTCCATGTTGTAGTAAAGAAGTTCATTCATTCTTTCAAAATAGAATTTCATACTTCCTTTTTCTCCGTTTATTTCAAAGTACATATCATTCTTGTGACCGCCTGCAAATCTTGTAGTTTCAATAGTGCCAAGAGCACCATTAGTGAATTTCATAAGAAATATAGTTGCATCATCAACATCTACTTCTTCCATTATCGCATTAGCATTCTTTTTCTGAGCGGAAAGACCTGTCATTTCCTGTACAGAAGGTCTTTGCTTTATAAATGTCTCGCTAATAGCGGATACTTTTTCAATATCAGAAACTAAAAATCTGGCTAAATCCACAACATGAGCGCCTAAATCCCCTAATGAGCCGGAACCAGCTACTTTTTTATCCAGCCTCCACACTTTCGGGAAATCAGGATCCATTATCCAGTCCTGCAGGAACGCTCCTCTGAAATGAAATATCCTTCCAAGCTTATTCTGTTCAATCATTTTTTTTGCAAGCATAATAGCAGGGACATATCTGTAGTTGAACCCTATCTGATGTTTAATTCCTGCTTCATTGGCTGCTTTATACATCATCAGGGCATCTGCATAATTGAGAGCAAGAGGTTTTTCACAGAAAATATGTTTTTTTGCTTCAGCTGCAGCTATTGCAGGCTCTTTATGAAAATCGGATGGAGCAGTTATATCTATGACATGTATGTCATCCCTCTTAATTAATTCTTTCCACGAAGTCATGTGTTCAGAAAATCCGTATTTCTTTGCTGCAGAAGAAACGCTTTTTTCATCTCGTCCGCAAATAACCTTTCTGACTATATTATCTGTCACGTTGAAAAACATCGGTAACATGGAAAATGCATTAGAATGAGCCTTGCCCATGAATTTATAACCTATAAGGCCAACATTTATATCCTTCATCTTTTTGTACCCTTTCTTTATATTCAGCTATTAAATTATATCATACATGACTTTCATTGATGATGGTTTTATTGTAGAATCATCAGTATAGATTTAGTTTGGAGATTCGCATGATTAATTTAAGAAATGACTACAGCCAGATTGCACATCCACAGATTATGAAGGTATTATCTGATGCCTGCTTAAATGTAAATGAAGGTTATGGGCTGGATGAGAACAGCCAAAGAGCTGTTCATGTAATCAGAGAATTGCTTGAGGATAATTCCTCAGACATTCATTTTCTGATGAATGGTACAGGGACCAACAAAACTGTGTTGTCACACATTTTAAGGCCTTATCAAGCAGTTATATCCTGTGATACAGGACATATCAATGTGCATGAGACAGGAGCAGTGGAAGCAACAGGGCATAAAGTAATCGTATGTAATGGTATAGATGGCAAGCTTGACAGAGAACTTGTCGAGCAGGCTTTTTATAACCATACAGATGAGCATATGGTAATGCCAAAAGCAGTATACATTTCAAATGCGACGGAGACAGGGACCGTATATACTCTTAGCGAGCTAAAAGATTTAAGACATACATGTGATAAGCTGGGTCTTTATTTGTATATGGATGGCGCAAGACTTGGTGTGGCCATGCAATCAGAAAAGAATAATATCAAATGGAAGGATCTTTCTTCTTTATTTGATGCTTTCTGTATAGGCGGTACGAAAAATGGCGCAATGCTGGGAGAAGCGGTCGTTATATGCAATGAGGAACTTAAGAAAGATTTCCGGTACAGTATTAAGAATGGCGGCGGCATGTATGCAAAAGGATTCATTATCGGGATGCAGTTTTATGAACTGTTTAGGGATGGTCTGTACAATGAACTGGCAGATAATTCGAACAGGATGGCTGATATGCTGAAAAAAGGACTAATAGCCGCAGGTTATAGGATGGAATATGATTCATATACCAATCAGCTTTTTGTTATTATCAATAAAACACAAGCTAAAGAATTATCTGATAAAATCATATTTGAGACTATACGGGAAAAGTCAGATAAGCAAATGGTCATAAGATTTGTAACCAGTTTTGCTACTAAAGAAAAAGAGATAAAGGAAGCTCTAAGGATAATGGAGGAGCTGAATAGATGAAACCTGAACTCGTTTTATTAAGGGAATATGCCAAGAAATATGCTCAACTGGCATTGAGCGAAAGCAATTTAAAAAGACCAGATCAATACAGGAAACTTAACAGTCTTGAAATGGTTAAACCTCCGATTCTTGTTTTTGAAGTGCCATGGGGTGAACTTGAAGACCAGAAAGAGCTAAAACTCGAATGTGAAACAGATTTATATAGAGGAATTGAGAGAGCTATAAAAAGAACACTATATCAATTTAAGAATTTCGAAGGAGATTATGCTATTCATCCATATTACAAAGTGAAGATCAGAACAAAAAGCACAGGCATTGGTCTTAACGTGGAAGAAGTTAAGATAAATTCCACAACAGGCACAGATATTAGCGCTCATGAATATCATGATGTTTTGCCTGATGAGGATTCTTTGGAAAACATTACAATGCCTACGATAGAGACAGATAACGAAGCGACGCAAAGAGCACTTGAAGCAGCACATGAAGTATTTGATGGAATTATGGATGTGGGTTTAGGAGGGTATCAGTTTTATTTCAATATGTGGGATGAACTGCCACGATACCATGGAGTAGAAAAATGCCTTATTGACATATATGACAGGCCGGAATTTATGCACAAAATGATGAAAAGATTTACAGATTATCACGAGGAGATAATTAATTTATATGAGAAGCTTAATATTCTTGAAACAGATGCTTACTACCTTCACTGTACACCGGCATGCACATATGAGCTTCCTGTAAAGGATATAACTAAGGAAAAAGTCAGCGCTAAGGATGTCTGGGGAAGAGGAATGGCCCAGATATTTGCAGTTGTTTCTCCTGATATGCATAAGGAATTTGATATAGGGTATATGAAAAGGCTGTTTGACAGATGCGGCCTTACTTATTATGGCTGTTGCGAGCCTTTGGATAAGAAGATAGATATATTAAGAGAGTTCACTAATTTACGCAGAATATCTATTACCCCTTGGGCGGACGCTGATGTTGCTGCAGATGCGATGGGAGATAAGTATGTACTCTCAGCAAAGTCAAATCCTGCATATGTATCTCAGCCAGTATTTGATCCACAACCAGTTATTGAAGAGACTAAAAAAATACTTTTAGCATGTAAACGGAACAATACTCCTTGTGAGTTTATACTAAAGGATATTTCCACCATTAACAGAAATCAGAACCATCTGACACAATGGGTAAAAACAGTATCAGATACGATAGACAGATACTGGTAACTATTTATATATATATTCAAATGTGTATGCTTCTGATGAGGAAGTAAATTTATCTATAAGCCCTTCAGTGATATATATAGTATTGTTTTCGGTTATAAAGACAGCTTCAAAATCCTGGTACTCTTTCCATATCTCAACAGCCTTATCTAATCCTGTTACAAAAAGACCGGTAGACAGAGCATCAGCATATGTGCCGTCATCAGCTATTATTGTAACTGATACCAGACCGCTTTCTGCCGGATATCCGGTATGCGGATCAATTATATGATGATATATTTTATCGTTTTCTTCAAAATATCTCTGATAAGAGCCTGAAGTAATTATTGAACAGTCAGTATTGTGGATTATTCCGACATAAGCGCTTTCATCATATGGATCCTGTATGGCGATATTCCATACTGAATCATAGGAGTTAAGCCCGAACACCTGCATATTTCCTCCCAAAGAGAGCATTCCGGAATCAACACCCAAATCCATAAGCAGCTGAGCTGCTTTCTGTCCGGCAAACCCTTTGCTAACAGCTCCTAAATCTATCTGTATTCCTTCTTTCATATACAGCATATTATCTTCAAGCCGGATTTTCTCATATCCGATCAGTTTAATGGTGTTTGCGATACTGGTTTCATCTGGAACTGTATAGTTACGGTTATAGAATCCCCATAGTTTCATTAGCGGTAATACAGTGATATCAAAAGCTCCGTCAGTCATTTTCGAGACTTTTAATGCTGTGTTTATCTGTTCAGCAAGCTCATCAGATACATGTATGCTATTGCCAGACGAATGGTTTGCTTCTGATACTTCGCTGTCTTCTGAATGGGCGGAAAAAGCAGCATCATAGGCCACAATCTGCTCATAAGCTTTTTGCATATTTTTTTCAGCATTGCGGGAGATGATGGAAAAAGACATTACAGTATCCATAGCTAAAAAGGAAGCTGTATGCATTCCATTTTCTTTAGTTATATATAAGGATGATTCTTTTGAACATCCGCTTAATATTAACAATAAGCATAAAACGAATATAACAACTCTTTTCATAGCTTTAACAGCCATTATTGTGCCTTTCAGAAAAACCTTTTAGGGTTTTTATCTCTTTATTGTTCCATCCGGATTAAATAAAGGAAGCGGAGCAATATATGTTATATCATTCCGATAAATCGCATCACCTTCAGCAAGAACGGCCATTTTTCCAGCGACTATTCCGCCAGCTTGCAGAACCAGTTCCTCAACGGCGCGTAATGAGCCTCCTGTAGATATTACATCATCGACTATAAGGATGCGTTTTCCCTTCATGAATTCTGCATCAGCAGTATCAAGATATAGTTTTTGAAGGCTGGATGTGGTTATTGATTTGACATCGACTTCGAATACACCTGTCATATACAGTTTAGGGGCTTTTCTTGCAAGAAAATACTTATTCTTACCGCTCTGCCTTGCCATCTCATGTACGATTGGAATACCTTTGGATTCAGCAGTAATAGCATAATCATATTCAGGTGCGAGCTCTAAAAGTCTTTTTGCGCATGCAATAGTAAGTTCCACATCTCCAAATACTACAAAAGCAGCTATGTACAAGCTGTCTGTGACTTTACATAAGGGTAATCTTCTTTCCAGTCCGGCTATATTAATATCATAATAATCCATTTGTGAATGCATCCTTTCAATGCCATTTTTAACATATATATTATACATCAAAAAAAGGATATATTGAGTATTAAATCTATTGTTTATCCGAAGAATGCATATAGTATTTAATTCATTCACATACAGTGGTTCCATAAAGAAATATATAAGATTTAAGATTAAGCAGCTTGTCAATATCATATAGTATTATAATTGTGAACAATTTATTAACTTTTAAAATATCATCTTGAAATGATAATTGGAAATGATATAATTGAATCACTATGAAGCTGGTAAAGGTGAACAACCTTTTTCTAGGCCGGCTGAGTCTTTGAAAGATCTGAAATCGGCGTTCTGCAGGATTGATGATCTTTCTTCTTATGTAGGACAAAATATCAATTGCCATTGCAATTATTTTTCTTCGGTGTAAAATTAAATAGTAGGGAAATTTTAACATAGGGAGGCTACTATATGGCTAAGAAGAACAAAACAAGTCTGATGAGCGAATTTAAAGCATTTATAACGAAAGGAAACGTAATCGATTTAGCAGTCGGTGTAATAATCGGAGCTGCATTCGGGAAAATCGTATCTTCATTTGTAAATGACATATTGATGCCAATAATAGGGCTTGTAATGGGCAAGGTGAATTTCAACGACCTTAAATGGATACTAGCTACAGATGCAGAGGGTACTGTTACATCATCAGTAAACTATGGAACATTCATCCAGTATATTCTGGATTTTGTCATCATGGCAGCATGTGTATTCCTGCTAGTCAAGCTTATAGGCTTAATGAGAAAGAAAGCTGAAGAAGCAAAACAGAAGCAGAAAGAAGAAGAAGCGAAGGCAGCACCACCAGCTCCGCCTGCTCCTTCCAAAGAAGAAGTACTTTTAACAGAAATTAGAGATCTGTTAAAGGAAAGAAAGTAAAAGATAAATATGTTACGAGGAGGGGAAGATGGACGGATTTGATGATTTTGGCAAAAAGCTGGAAAATGCAGGGAAAAAGTTCTTCAAAAAGACAAAAGAGTTTGCTGACACTACAAAACTTGCAATAAAGTTAAAGGATTTGGAAATAGATCTTGAAAACCTTTATCAGGAAGCAGGTAAAAAAGCATATCATGGTGAAGATGCAAAGGAAGTTTTCGCTCAGATAACCTCTATGCTTGAGCAGATAGAATCGGTAAAAGGGGAGATCGCCGAAGCTAAAGATATGAAGATCTGCAGTAACTGCAAAGCTGAAATGCCAAAAGAAGCCGTTGCATGTATGAAATGCGGCAATAAGTTCGAATAGCTTATGAAGAGGATAGATTACATTTCCTGGGATGAGTATTTCATGGGTATTGCCATTTTGTCTTCAAAAAGAAGCAAAGACCCTAATACCTGTGTAGGCGCATGTATAGTGGACGAGAATAAAAAGGTACTGTCTCTTGGGTATAATGGGATGCCGATCGGATGCTCTGATGATGTTTTTCCATGGGAAAGGGAAGGGCAGACGCTACAGACCAAATATCCTTATGTGTGCCATGCTGAACTTAATGCAATTCTGAATTATGATGGCTACGGACTGAAAGGGAGCACTCTTTATGTTACTCTGTTTCCATGTAATGAATGCTCCAAAGCAGTAATACAGAAAGGAATAAAAAAGGTTATTTACCTTGATGACAAGTATGCAGAACAAGATGCAACAAAAGCATCAAAAATGATGTTTGATGCTGCAGGTGTCGAGTATATTCAGTATTTTCCTAGAGGTAAGAATATTACTATAAATCTGTAGGCTTTATAACATTTATTAAGCCAGGCACGATTTCCATTCTGACACTCTTTCTTTCAACAATCTCACCTTCAATGTTTACTTTAAGCATATCCTTACTTTCTAGGGATATGCTTTTTCCTTTTGGAAAGGTTATTCCTTCTATACCAGCATGTTTGCCTTTCATGTATTTTGGAAGCACTTTGAATATAAAAGCAAGATTTTTATCTTCCACGATGCACATGTCAATTATACCGTCACAAAATGATGTATGGGGGACAGGCATAAATCCTCCACCATAATACTTGCCATTTGTACAGGCCGCCAGCATCACCAGCCCATCATGTATAACCTGCCCATCTATAGTGATTTTAACATCAAATTTCGTTTTTTTCTGGCTTAGAGCCTTGATGAAACCCATAAGATATGAAGGGACGCCAGTTACTCGGTACTTTCTTGTATAATATGTCGAGTTGTATGCCGCTTCCGCATCTACACCTAGAGACAATATATTCACGCAGTATTTGAATTTTTCTTCATCAAACAGTTTTATAGCATCTACCTTTATTACATCTCCTTCAATGGTCCTTCTAACGAGATCAGTTCTTTTGGTATAATCCATAAGACATTTGATAAAGTCATTCCCGCTGCCGGCAGGCAGAATTCCTATCGGGGTATCATAACCAGCAACTCCGTTTGCTGCTTCGTTTACAGATCCGTCACCGCCAGCTATATATATCCTGTAGCCGCCT
>Ga0123335_1000361_pt1 | contig 76236 bp, 61 predicted proteins | sample BiotimSIPDNA_2_FD_89707 | JGI IMG/M metagenome (GOLD analysis project Ga0123335, IMG submission 89707) | Anaerobic biogas reactor microbial communites from Washington, USA - Biogas_R2 time_0 SIP DNA | ecosystem: Engineered > Bioreactor > Anaerobic > Unclassified | place: Washington, USA... | reverse complement strand
TCGATTTCGCAGTAGATTTTTGTTATGTTTTTCATAGAGTTTTTAATAAAATGCTCTACGAGCTAAACATTCTTATTTCTTAATTAATTCCTTATTTGTTTTTTTTATATCGAACTCAGGTTAGTATCATAACAGCCGCTAACCAAAAAGCGGCGGGTTTGTTTTTAACATAAAGGGGGCAAAGCGTAATGTATAATGCCGTGCCTTACCAGTACAAAGCCTTGTTTGCAAACCGGCAGGCAGGTTTAAAGCTGTTGTTGGGTGCAGAGATTATGATTAAGATGGAACCTGTCCCGTGTTTTTTACGGGAAGAGTAAGATTAAAACCTAAAAACCTAACAGCCTAAACTCCTGAAATCGTGATTTTCCCATTTGCCGATGCCGGAGGCATCTAACGTCTGTAGAAAATGAAATGAAAAGGAAACTGTGCGACCCCTTCAAGGTCGAAGTTTTTTAGTTTTTTACTGGTTCCTACAGTCGTTTGACCCTGCCGGGGTCATTACGGTAAAGATGTAAGAGCAAGAAAAACCTAAAGATCTGATTGCCTTGACTCCCTGCTTTTACTTATAACTTATAGCTTAAAACTTAGAACTGATTTCCCATTTGCCTGAAAACTTGTTTTTGCTTAGTTTCACAAAAGTACTTTGAAGAAATTGAATAATCCCAAATGTTTTGAAAAAAAAGACATCGGAAGAACCATCGCCCGGAAAACGAGAGAAGCGAAGGGAAAAGAAAGAAAAGCTGTCTGAGGAACGAAGTTACGAGTTCTTTTATTTCCCCGTAGCGAAAGAGTTTTAAGATGGTGCTTCTGTAGTCTTTTTGGTACTGGTACCTGTCCCGATGCTTTGAATCGGGATATCAAGAGAAAAGTACATATTAAAAATGTTTGTTCTTTTAATTGACGTTCATTAGAAATATTTCTATAATAACGGATTTGGGTTTCATAAATCATCGGCTCTTACTTCTTACTTTTGGTTTACAAATCTGTCATAGGGGGATAGTAGCGGACAATAGATGTATGTACGCCAATTCATTATTTTTCGTTTAAAACTAAAAAACCTTGCAAATTATTATCTACAAGGCTTTAAGAGCGGGGCCGACGAGACTTCCCGATTAATCGGGACGACCTCCTGCTTTTGAAACTAATTCCTCAATATATCTTCTGCTTTTCTTCCTTTTTATTTCATTTTCCCGTTTTATTGCAGTGTTCATTTCTTCGAATTCTTCAAAATATACAAGTTCCCAAGGGATTCCTCTTGATGAGAACTTCCCCCAGCCGGAATTGTGCCGGTCTAATCTTTGCAATAAAATTTGTGTGTGTCCTGTATAAAACTTATCAATTGATTTTGAATATAGAATGTATGTATACCATTTCATTTTTCTTCCGTTTAAAACTAAAAAACCTTGCAAATTATTATCTACAAGGCTTTAAGAGCGGGGCCGACGAGACTCGAACTCGCGACCTCCTGCGTGACAGGCAGGCGTTCTAACCAACTGAACTACGACCCCTTTTTTTTTAAGAACTTTCCAAAAGAACGAGTTCTAACATAATCCAATATTAAAAAAAAAGCAAGAAAAATTATAAGTATTTTGTCCCGAAAGAAACTCCTACGGCTTTTGCAGCTTTCACAGCCTGATTATCGGGTTCTACAAGTTTTTGATGAGCAATTGCATCCCTGATATCAATATCTATAATTCTATCGCCTTTCAGAGCAACCATTCTGCCGAATTTTCTCTCCATTACCAATTCAATAGCCGAAGTTCCGAATTTTGTTGAAAGAATTCTGTCGAACGGAGTGGGAATTCCACCCCGCTGCAAATGTCCTAAAACTGTAAATCTTGTTTCCAATCCCGTCTCTTGCGATATCTTGTTTGAAACATATTCGCCTATTCCGCCAAGCCGTATTGCATCGGTTCTTTTGTTATCTATTTCTTTAATTTTCATTTCTTCGCCAAGCGGTTTTGCTCCTTCGGCAACACAAATAATACTGAACCTTTTTCCGCGCATATTTCTGGAAATAACTTTATCGTAAACGTATTGCCATTCAAAAGGAATTTCAGGTATTAAAATTATATCGGCTCCGCCGGCAAGACCTCCGTTAAGAGCAATCCATCCGGCATATCTGCCCATCACTTCTATTACCATAACCCGATGATGAGATGATGCGGTTGTGTGTAGCCTGTCGAGCGCTTCGGCAACAACAAAAACTGCTGAATCGTGTCCGAATGTAAGATCAGTTGCCTGTAAATCGTTATCGATGGTTTTGGGTACACCTACAATATTCATCCCCATTTCACGCAATCTTTGGGCAATGTTCATAGTCCCGTCACCGCCTATTGCTATAACTGCATCCAAATCCCAAGCGTTATAATTATCTAAAGCTTTTTGTGATCTGTCAACTATTTTAATTTCGCCGTCATACATTTCCGGCCAGTGAAAAGGGTCTCCTTTATTTGAAGATCCGAGAATAGTTCCTCCTCTGTTCAATATTCCCGAAACATCTTTATCATAAAGCTCGTTTGCTTTTCCCTCAACCAAACCTTCAAATCCGTCGAAAATACCCATAACCTTCAACCCGAAATCGAATGCGGGTTTTGTAACCCCTCTGATTACGGCATTAAGTCCGGGACAATCACCGCCGCCGGTTAAAATTCCGATTTTCCTTATTTTTTTTTCGGATGACATCTTTGCCTCAAATTTTGATATTCTTCATCTTAATAAAATTTTTAAAATGCAATTTAGCATATTTTTCAAAAAAAGCATCTCCGTATTTTTTATAGTATTTTGCAGCGGCTTCATCAACTGCATTTGATGCTCCTTTCGGCAGTATAATTCCCAAGTTTTCCTGTTCTTTAAACCAGCAATCGAATTTATATCTTGCAATAATCGACGCTGCAGCTACAGCTTGAAATTCTTCCGCTTTAGTTCTTTGAATTACTTCAATTCCGGTCAAATTGTATTTATTGTCAAATGTAACTGCTTTTTTCGAAAACTCATCTATAATTATCTGTTCAGGTTTCTTCTTTTCTAACAGATTGCCGATAGCTTGAACATGAAGAGATTCTAAAAGACTGTTAAGATTTTTATACGCAGAATATTTTTGATTATAATCCGTTGGAGTTAAAATCTCTGTCGAATAATTACCGGCAAGAATATCCAGTAATTTTTTTCCTAGTTTTTCAATCTGTAATGGGGAAAGATTTTTACTGTCCTGAACTCCGAGACCTGAAATATTTTTCTGTAAATCTTGGTTAAGATAAACTGCTGCTACTACCAGAGGTCCGAAAAAATCACCTTTGCCCGATTCATCCGACCCTATATAATTGCTTGGATAAAGCCGGGGTTTTTCTTCTGCCTTTTGAATTCCCAGAACTTCGGAAATGCAATCGTAAATTTCGCTGTCTTTTTTACCTTGAAGAACTTTTTTTACACCGCTTTTGCCAAAATAAATATTCAGGCTGCATTTTTCTTTTTTATTGCCGAAAATTATTTCGAAATTATACTGTTTTTCGGAAGACGAAACAGGAACAATATTTCTTTTCGCCAGCGATTCAATAATTCTGTTTTTTTCTGCAAAAGCTGTTTTTTTCATCATCACAATTTTTTTTACAAAGTAATTTTAATAATTTTAAACTTAATATTAAAAACTTAAGATAAGTTACCAAAAAAATATTTTGTTTTTCTTTTATTATACTGTATATTAAAAGTCCGTGTTTATTGTATTTTGTGTTTTTTATTTATTGAATTGGAGAGTTGGCAGAGTGGTTGAATGCGGCGGTCTTGAAAACCGTTAAGGATGTAAGTCCTTCCGGGGTTCGAATCCCTGACTCTCCGCAAGAGTTTAATAAACTCTTTTTTAAGTAATAATTGACAGTATCTTTAAGTATTATTGTTTTTTCCCGCTTCAAAGCTCTGCTCAATTTACTATTTTTTTTATAATTATTTTTAAGGAGCACTGTTTATGGCAGAGCGCATCAAAGGAACCGTTAAATGGTTCAACAGTTCAAAAGGTTACGGATTCATTTCACAAGCTAGTGGAGAAGACGTATTTGTTCATTATCAGTCTATAGTTGCCGACGGATACAAATCTCTTGAGGAAGGTCAGAGTGTTGAGTTTGAAGTCAGCCAAGGACAAAAAGGTCCTCAAGCTAAAGACGTTAAGATAGTTTAAAAACGAATATAACTGTAAAGAGCCCTCGAATTGAGGGCTTTTTTGTTTTTAAACACTGCATAATTTTCTGAAAAAAGAATTATTTTTCCTTAAAAATAATTGTTAAATTTAAAAAACCAGTTTTATTAAAATTATTACAGGATATTCCGATGGGAAGAATATTTGAAACAAGAAAGCACACGATGTTTGCCCGCTATGCAAAAATGTCGAAAGCATTTAACAGGATAAGAAAAGATATTGAAATTGCCGTAAAAGCCGCTGGCTCGGATCCAAAATCAAATTCAAAACTACGAATGGCAATACAGAATGCGAAAAGTGTAAATATGCCAAAAGATAAAGTAGAAGCTGCAATAAAAAGAGCTTCTTCTAAAGATACATCGGGTTACGAAGAAATTATTTATGAGGGGTATGGACCGCACGGTGTAGCAATGATTATAGAAACTGCAACTAATAATCCTAATAGAACCGTTGCAAGTGTCCGTCATTTATTTAGGAAATATGAAGGTTCACTTGGTAATGCCGGCAGCATTACATTTATGTTTGAAAAAAAAGGCTTGCTAAAAATTGAGAAATCGAAAGTTGAAGATATTGATTCTTTTGAACTTGAACTTATTGATTTTGGATTGGATGAACTTTCTTATGACGATGAATTCATTTATATCTACACTTCATTTCACGATTACGGAAGTATGCAAAAAGCACTTGAAGAAAGAAACTATGAAATTACCGCTACAGAAGTTCAGTACATCCCTAATAATATGAAAGAACTTAACGAAGAACAGCAAAAAGAAATTGAAGAACTTATTGACGCATTGGAAGAAGATGATGACGTTCAATCAGTCTATCATAATATGCAATAATATTCAGAAAAAGGCTGCAGAAAGCAGCCTTTGTTGTTTATAAAATAAGCAGCACTGATCTGCAAAAAAGCATTTTCGGCTTTTCAATAACTTTAAAACCTAATTTCTCAAGTTTAATAATCATCTCCGAAAAAGCTTTTTTCGAAACGTGAAAATTAGGTTCAACAATAAGTAATTTACCAGCCTTTGTTAGTATTTCTTTCAGCTCGTTAAACATTTTATCCTGATCCGGAACTTCATGAATCATAAAAAAGGCAAGTATAAAATCAACTTTTTCTTTAAGTCCAATTTTATTGGATTTGCATTTATATAAAATAATTCTTTGCTCCAAATTTGTTCCAAAAATTTTCTTTTTAACTTTTTCAAGCATCCCATCCTGCAAATCGGCTGAAATTACTTTACCTTTTTCACCGACAATCTTTGCCATTTCAATCGAAAAAAATCCAGGTCCGCACCCCAGATCAAGTGCTTTATCATTTTCCTTTAAGTATGGTTTTAATATTTTCTCCGGGTTCTGCAAAAATCTTCGCAGCGGATTATCAAGAGCTCCGGCTGATTCAACAGGACAAACCTTATTCTTGTTTTCTTTCATTCAATTTCCTAATCTTATTTAAAGTGGATACACTATGACGTAAAAATATCAGGAAGGTTCATTTTGAGGAAAAAGAAGTAAACGAAATTAGTAATTCAATTGAGCAGAATTATTATTGTGTTTCAAGCCATTGAACAGCTTTCTGTTCATCTTCAAATTTCATTACATTGAAACCGCAAGATTTCATAAACGAAACAATTGTATTATGCGATGCATCATCCGGAGAAACAAGAATAGCACTTTTTTCGAAATAGCCATTGCCCGGTTTTGGCATATCCGAATTAACAAATTTATATTTCAAATGAACGTCTTCTTTGTTTCTTACTTTTCGCAAATCATATAAAATCCTTTTGAGATATTTTTTCTTTCCGAAAGCAACAGCTTCGCCTGCAATGATGTTTCCTAAACGGCTGGACATATTTACATTTACTTCGGCAATAAGGAATTTCCTCGAGGCAGATACTTTTAGCTGATAATCCATTGTATTCTAAAACTTATAATAAAAATTCATTACGCTCAAAAGGTAAAGAATGGCTGAACTATTTACAAGTTTATTAAATTGTTTCAGCAAAAGTTTTAATTTTTGTAATTTTGATGTTTAATAAATTGGTAAAATTATGCCGGCAAAAGATTATTCAAAATATCCCAAAGATAAAATCATTATTCAAGGAGCAAGAGAGCATAATCTTAAAAACATTTCGCTTGAACTTCCTAGAAATAAGCTTATTGTTGTAACCGGAGTTAGCGGAAGCGGAAAATCTTCGCTTGTTTTCGATACTATATACGCAGAAGGACAGCGGCGGTATGTTGAAAGTCTTTCTTCTTATGCAAGGCAATTTTTAGAAAGAATAAACAAACCGGATGTAGATTTTATTTACGGTATTTCGCCGGCTGTTGCAATCGAACAGAAAAGCGGTTCCCGAAACCCGCGATCGACAGTAGGCACAAGTACAGAAATTTATGATTTTTTGCGTCTTTTGTATGCCCGGATAGGAAAAACATTCTGCTTCAATTGCGGAAAAATAGTACAAAAAGATTCGGTTGCTTCGGTAACAAGCTGGCTGGAAGAGCAGAATGAAGGCCAAAAGTTTCTGCTGGGATTTCCGCTGCGAACACATGAAGGCAGAAAAGTAAAAGAAGAGTTCGAATTGCTCATAAAAAAAGGTTTCTTCAGAATCTATCAAAATAAAAGTCTAATTAATCTTAATGAAGCTGAAAAATTACCAAAATCGAAAGAAGGGGTTTATGTTATAATAGACCGTTTGACTATACAAAAAGGCAGAATGCGTGAACTTTTTTCGGACTCAATTGAAACGACTTTTAAGGAAGGCGAAGATAGATTGGTTCTTATCGGCAGCGATACACACGAAACAAAACATTTTAATAAATTTTACGAATGTTGCGGGATACGTTACGAAGAGCCTGAACCGCGTTTTTTTTCGTTCAATAATCCTTTTGGTGCCTGCCCTGTATGCCAGGGATTTGGGCGGGTTATGGGAATTGATATGGACCTTGTGATTCCTAATCCTCAGTTAAGCATTTTAGAAGGAGCAATTGCACCTTGGCGGGGGGTTAAGTTCGGAAAATTTGCAAGAGATTTGTTAAGAACGGCTCCTTCAAAAGGAATTACTACACATATTCCATACGAAGAATTAAGCAATGTACAAAAAGAACTTATTAAAAACGGGTACGAAGGTTTTACCGGAATCAATAAGTTTTTTGAAATGCTTGAGCGGGACACTTATAAAATGCATATCCGGATTTTGTTAAGCAAATACAGGGGATATACAAAGTGCAGTGCCTGTAAAGGTTCGCGTTTACGGAGGGAAGCTCTTCAGGTAAAAATTTCGGATATGTCGATAATGGATATTGTGGAATTATCAATTGAATCGGCCTGCAGCTTTTTTAATAATCTTAAACTTACCGATTACGAAACAGCAGTCGGGGGAAGAATATTAAAAGAAATTCAAAAAAGATTAAACTTTTTAAATGACGTGGGACTGGGTTATCTTACTTTAAACCGATTAAGCAACACATTATCCGGAGGCGAAACTCAGAGAATAAATCTTGCTACTTCGCTCGGTTCGGCACTTATCGGCACTCTTTATGTTTTAGATGAGCCAAGCATCGGTTTGCATCCGCGGGACAATGAAAAACTTATTAAGCTGCTTAAAAACCTGCGCGATCTTGGAAATACTGTTTTGGTGGTGGAACACGATGCCGAAATGATGAAAGCTGCCGATTTTATTATAGATATGGGACCTAAAGCGGGAATTTACGGCGGCGAAATAATGGCGCAAAACACATATCAGGAAATTATAAAATGCGATAATTCGCTTACAGGTCAATATCTTTCCGGAAAAAAAAGTATTCCTCTTCCCGAAAGCAGAAGAACCGAAGAAACTGAACTATTGCTTATAAGAAATGCCCGTGAAAATAATTTAAAAAACGTGAACGTTGATATTCCTCTGAAAAAAATGGTTGTTGTTACAGGAGTAAGCGGCTCGGGAAAAAGCACGCTGGTTCATGATATTTTATATGGCGGCATAGCCAAATTGCTTGGTAAAAATCCTCCTAAAATCGGCAAGTACGATTCGATAAACGGAACCCGTTATATTTCGGATATTGAAATTATTGACCAGTCTCCAATCGGGAAATCGCCAAGATCGAATCCTATAAGCTATGTGAAAGGTTACGAACATATCCGCGAACTTTTTGCCTCTATGCCTTTATCAAAACAGAGAGGATACAAACCGGGATTCTTTTCGTTCAATGTTCCTGGCGGAAGATGCGAAACCTGCGAAGGGGACGGATTTGTAAAAATTGAAATGCAATTTCTTGCAGACCTTTACCTTGAGTGTGAAGACTGCAAAGGCACTCGTTTTAAAAAAGAAGTGCTTGATGTTATGTACAAAGGTAAAAATATTGTTGAAATACTTAATATGAATGTTTCGGAAGCTTTGGATTTTTTCAGCCAGCACAATAAAATTGCAGGATTTTTAAAAGTTCTTTCGGATGTTGGACTTGGTTATATCAAACTCGGACAGCCTTCGAACACTCTGTCAGGCGGAGAAGCTCAAAGAGTGAAGCTTGCACAGCATTTATATAATCAAAAGATTAATAAAAATATGCTGTTCATTTTCGATGAACCAACAACCGGACTTCATTTTCACGATATAAGCAAGCTGCTTAATTGTTTTAATATGCTGGTTGAAAACGGAAATTCGGTTGTAATAATAGAGCACAACCTCGATGTAATTAAATGCGCCGATTATATTATTGATCTTGGTCCCGAGGCAGGTGATAAAGGCGGATATATTGTTGCTGCAGGTACTCCGGAAGAAATTGCGGAAAATCCGGAAAGCTACACAGGGAAATTTTTAAAGTTAAACGGAATGATTTCAGATTGAATTAGCTTGGAAAATTATTGCTGCACACTATTTCTGAATTCAACCGTAAATACTGAGCCGTAGCGTTTTTTACTTCTAACGGATATTTGAGCATTGTTTATATCGCAATATTTTTTTACCAGAGCTAAACCAAGTCCGTTTCCATCATATTTTCGGGTATAGCCTTGCTCTTCCTGCCGGAATTGAGTAAAGATTGTTTCTAAAAATTCTTTGCTGATTCCAACACCTGTATCCATTATATCCACTGAAAGCAAGCCTGATTCGTTTCTGAAAATTTTAACGGAAATGCTGCCCTCGTTTGTATACTTTACTGCATTATCCAGTAAATTTCTGAATATTTGTCCGGTACTGTATTCATCAACAATTAGTTTTGTTTCATCGGTTTCTGAAGAATAAAGAAATTCCAAATTTTTCATTTCGACTAAATGCTTAAATTCAGCGTAAACAAGGTCAAGTATATCTTGCTGAATATTTACTTCCTTTAAATGAGGTTCGTAAATTCCAAGTTGAAGCTCGGACATATTAAGGATTGAATCAATTGTTTTAATTATTCGAACTCCGGCGGAATCTAAAATCGGGAAAATTGATTTTATATCTTCATCAGCATCATTAAGTTCTTCTCTTAAAAGCGTTACAGAATTTAAGATTGTATTAATTGGCGATCGTATTTCGTGCGACATTTGCGCGAGAAATTCGGATTTCAATTTGTCGGCACTTTCGGCTTTCTCTTTAGCTTTAATAATTTCCTGTTCGGCAAGTTTGCGGTCGGTAATATCAACAAAAACAACAATACCGGATATTATTCCTCCATTTTCATTTTTTATTGGAGCAGCGTTTGCCAAAACTATACGATCATCTTTATAACTTCTTCGAATAATAAATTCTTTGGAGTTGGTTTCGCCAAACATAATTGCTCTTGCAAGCGGAACTTCATCTTTATTTAACTGCCTTCCGTCAAAATCAACAAGATGCCAACTGGAACTATATTCTTCAATTCCAACTCCTTCCATAATTTCATTTTGGCTGCCACCAAGAATAAGCAAACCTGCGTCGTTTACATATCTTAATTTCCCATCAGGCGCATCAACAATCGCAACTCCTGCGGAACTTTGATCGAGAGCGGCTTTTAACATAGCTCGTGCTTCGTTTAATTCCTTCTCAATTCTTTTTATTTCTGTAATATCTCTCGTAATACTTAAAAGATGCGGGATACCCTCAAAATCAATTACTCTTGCCGACATCATTCCATATTTTATTTCGCCTGATTTGGTCCTGAATTTTGCCACAAAATTTTCAACCATTCCGTTTAGTTTTAAACTGTTAACCAGTAATTCTCTATCGGATAAATCATCCCAAAGGTTTATTTCAATTGTAGTCTTACCAGCAACTTCTTGTTCTGTATAACCCATATTTCTTGTAAACCCTTGGTTAATAGAAACAAACATTCCATCTTCCAAACGATTAATATTTATTGAGTCCGGCGAAGTTAAAAATGCTTTTTTAAATTTTTCTTCACTTCTTCGCAACAGAGTTTCTGCTTTCTTTATCTCGGTAATGTCTTCAATAGATGAAATTATTCCGTCAAATTCTTTTTTGTCATCAAATATCGGAACAGCATTTATAGATAAAATTACTTCATTTCCGTTTGTCCATCGTATCGAATGTTGAATATTATTTACAGGTTTAAGATTGAATTTGACTAAATTAAATGGTAATTCCTCGTCAGGTAAACTTTTTCCGTTAAAATCTGTTATTTTAAATTCAGTAGCATTGTATTTTATTTCCGTTAATGAGTCTCTTGTAAGTCCGAGAATTTGCTCTGCACGAGGATTAGCAAAAATTATTCTTCCATTTCGATCCAATCTGGTAATTCCAACAGGACTAGTTTCTGTTATATTTTTATTGAAATTTCTTTCCTGTTTAAGTTCTTCTTCCTTAAGTTTCCGGTCAGTAATATCTGAAATAATCCCGTGCCACAAAGTGCTTCCGTCCTGCAATCGTTCTGGGTGAGCTTGCGATAATCTCCATCTAAGTCCCTGTTTTGGCAGTATAACGCGATATTCGCAGTAAAAAGGTTTTAATGTTCTTGCCGATTCATAAATTGTTTCCATTATCATATCAAGGTCATCAGGATGCAATCTGCTTGCAACAGGTGTGGCATCCTCGCGAACTTCTTCAGGATTTAATTCATAAATCAAATTCATTCCCGGGCTTGCAACAGGGAAACAAGTGCGTCCATCCGGATACAACCTGTATTGGTAAACAACTCCTGGAACTAGCGATGTTAGTTTAAGAAATAAATCGTGACTTTTTTGTAATTCTTCTTCAGCAATCTTTCGATCTGTAATATCCAGGCAGTGACCAATATATCCTAAAAATTCTCCATTACTGTTGTAACGGGGACTTCCATCATCAATAATCCAACGGTAACTTCCATCAAATCTTCGCAACCGGTATTCCATACTGAAACTTTCGCGGCGGTCAAACGCGCTGGTATAAATATCCAAACACCTTTGAAAATCTTCGGGATGAACTCCTTCCGTCCATCCGTTTCCCATTTCCTGTTGTAATGTTCTTCCTGTAAAATCAAGCCATATTTTGTTAAAATAATAACATAGTTTATCTGTGCCGGATAACCAAATTAATGCTCGTCCTGAGTCTGAAAGATTACGATACAGTATTTCCTGTTCCTGCAACTTCATTTCTGCAATTTTACGGTCATTAATATCTAAAATTTGTGCTAAATAATGAACCGGATTATTCTTTGAATCTCGTACTAACGAAACATTTGCAATGCCCCAAACAATTTGTCCGTCTTTTCGAAAGTAGCGCTTTTCCATTTGAAACGAATCTATTTCACCGGAGACCAATTTACTTATTTTATTACCGCCTTCTGGTCTGTCTTCAGAGAAAGTAATATCTTGAAAAGTTAGATTAAGAAGCTCTTTTTCATTGTAACCAAGGAAATTACAAAAAGCTTTATTAAGCTGTCGGAATTTAAGATCTAAACCAACAAGTACAATTCCCGTTAAGGAATTATCAAATATTAACCTGAAACATTCCTTATTAATTATTTGCTCAAAATCTTCCGCACTGTCTATTTCCGACTCTTTTTTTCTGTTATTATTTGTTACAGATGATTTTGAAACAGCCATAAAAATTTTTTCGATTTATTTTATCAGTTTTCAGCTAATAATTCATACAAAGATATCAAAATTTTCAACATAATAAATATTTAAAAATATGCTTACTTGAATTCAACTGTAAAAACGGAACCTTGGTTCTTCTTACTTTTTACCGATATTTCGGCATTATTAAAAGAACAGTATTTACTAATTAAAGCTAATCCTAAACCATTTCCCTCATATTTACGCGAATAACCTTGTTCTTCCTGACTAAAAGGCGAAAAAATATGCGGAAGAAATTCTTCGCTTATTCCAATTCCTGTATCTGCTACATCCACTGAAATATTATTTTTATGATTTTTATAAACTGATACTGTTATGCTGCCGTTTTGAGTATATTTAATAGCATTATCTATCAGATTAGAAAATATTTGTGTTGCGCTGTACTGGTCAACATAAACATCTGTATTATGGGTTTGTATTTCAAATAAAAAGTTCAAGCTTTTTATTTCGGCAAGATGTTTGAACTCGCGAACAAGCATATTTAAAATATCTTCAACCAAATTCCATTTTTTCAGATTAGGTTCATAAATACCGAGTTGTAATTCCGACATATTTAATATTGCATCGATAGTTTTAATTATCCGGCTGCCGGCAGCGTCAATAATCGGGAAAATTTCTTTAATTTCACCGCCATATCCGTTCAAGTCTTCCTTAATTAACGAAACAGAATTGAGTATTGTATTTATTGGTGATCGTATCTCGTGCGACATTTGAGCGAGAAATTCCGATTTCAAGTTATCTGCTTTTTCAGCTTTTTCTTTTGCTATTAAAAGATTCTGTTCTGCTACTTTCTGTTCAGTAATATCTATTGCTAATTCGAACCTGACATCGCGTCCGTCAGACCATCTTATTATTCTATCTGTAATCGAGAAATATTTATTAAGATTTTTATTGTAAAATTCCCATTTGTAGGGTTCGTACTTATTTTCTAATATTATTTTACTTGTACAAAATTCGCAAGGGGAATTAAGTCCTTGAAATTCCTCATAGCAAATTCTGCCTAAACAAGGTCGCGGAAGCATATTCTGAAAAAATTTATTCACATATAAAATCTCATTGGTCTCTGGATCAGTAATATAAACTACCTCGTCAATACCGTTGAATATTGAAAGGAGCTGTTCTCTTTCTTTTTTAATAAGTTCTTCTGCTTTTTTTCTTTCAGTTATATCGCGGGCAATACTAAGGATTGCCTGTTCGCTGTAATAGCTGATTAAACTTGAATATACTTCTACGGGAATTTGTTTACCATCCTTTGTTTTGTGAACCGATTCGAATATCTGCATTTCATCTTTTGGCATTGCTCGTGCTAATGCTTTGATATTTTCTTTACTTATTGAAGCATCTATCCCTTCAAGCCCAATTTCAAGCAATTCCTTTTTTGCGTAACCCAGCTGCATAATTGCCGTTTTATTTACATCTAACAATTCCCCTTTAAAATTTATTACCCAAACGGTTTCATTCATTCCGTCAATTAATTCTCTGTAGTTCTTTTCGCTTTCCAGCAGTTTCTGTTCGGTTTTTTTCCAGTGGCTAACATCCCTCATAATTATTAAAATAAATTTATTGTTATCAGCTTCTACTACTGAAGCAGAAACAAGTCCGTCAATTATTTCTCCTGATTTAATTCTGTATTTTGTAAAATAGTTTTCAACATAACCATTATTTAAAATTGTTTGGTAAAATTTTAATCCGTCTTCCGGGTTTTCATACATTTTCAAGTCTCTTGAAGTTTTGCCTATAACTTCTTCTTCGGTATAATGAGTATAACTTAAAAATTTATCATTTACCATACAAAAAACGCCGTCTTCAAGCCTCGAAAGCGCAATTGCTTCGGGCATAGCTCTAAAAACCCGACTGAATTTTTCTTGGCTTTTTTTAAGTTTGGTTTCGGTTTCTTTTCTTTTTGTAATATCGTGAAGATTACCAACTATTTTTATAGAACTTTTGCTTTTATCGTCAACAACTTTTGCTGATAATTCAACATAAACAATATTTTCATCCTTATTTCTCATACCCAGTTCGAAATCTTTTACATATCCGTTCTTATACAATTGAGTTCTTAGTTTTTCTCTATCAGAAATATCTGCATAATATTCTAACAAATTTTTATTTAACATTTCATCTTTATTAATAAGACCTTTTGATAGAGTTGAGATTGCGGGACTTATTTCAAGAACAGTTCCATCTTCAGATAACTCGAAATATATATCATGAACATTGTTGAATATCCGCTGATATTTTTCTTTGCAATTAATCAATTCAATTTCGATATCATTATTTTTCCCATCGCCTGAGTTTTCAGTTATATCTTTACCACAGTTTTTATTTTGTAGAATTATCGAAAGTGTTTTACAAAATGCTGTAACATATTTTTCGAAAGGATCGAATAATTTATTGTTGGAAATGGTATATATTAAATTACAACCTTTTGCTAATTCATATTTACGGATATCCTCATTGCCCGATGAAATGTTTTCACATAAAATCTTAATATCCTTTATTCCGGGTAAGTCTGAAAGTCCGCTGCATATCAGATTTTTTATTTCATCTTTGTCATTTAACTCAATAACCGAATTTTGAATTAGCAGAAACCGGCTTAATATATCCGAATTGCCCATAATATTTTTCCCGCCTGAAATAATTAATTTTTCAAATTATTATATCAGTCAATTTTAAAGATTATTTTTATCTTTATTTAAGAAAATAATTCTTTTTACAGCAATATTTTATTCGCTTATAATCGTTAATTATTAAAATATTTTTAATTAGTGCAAATATAATGTCGAGAAGGATATATTTGTGATAGTCTATTTAAAAATGCGATTCAGCAATTTCCAACCATTGGTTGTATTTATTGAAGCAAGCGCATCAGCTATCGAATCTTTAAAGGTTCTTGATTCGGGTGATACAAATACGCTATTAATTGAAGAGTGAATACGCGGTAAAGACATTAAAAACAGAATGTCCTGTTAGTGTTCAATCAGACTCCAATAGTGAAGTCTGGATAATTGTTACTACATACCCGGGATTTGAAGCAACAGTAACTATTTATTACAATTCGAAGTACTTTTGAAATAGAAACGAAAACTCTGCAGAAAAAGTACATAAACTTGCGAAATAAAGGACTGCAGTTTTGAACTTTGCGAGTGTGTTTACAAAAAATAATCTGTAATCCCTTGTGCTTTATTTTTGTATTTTATTCAAGCGGATTGATAATTCTCCAGTTTGAAAAAAAATCCTAAAAAAGCTTATTCAATCTCTCCGATTATAAAAGCTTTTTCATTTTGCGATTTTGCAATTTCCAAAATTCTATTCACATCATTTTTATCAGCAATTGCAATCAACCCGATTCCTATATTAAATACATCGCGCATTTCTTCGTCGCTTACATTGCCAGTTTTCTGAATAAACTTAAATAATTCAGGCATTTCCCACGAATTCCAGTCAACTTTAATCTTTAATCCTTCAGGAACAACACGTTTAGTGTTTCCAATAATTCCGCCGCCGGTAATATGCGAAAAGGCTTTGATGTCAATTCTTTCTTTAATTTCAGCAATAAGTTTCAGGTAAGATTTATGCACTCTCAGTAATTCTTCGCCTAACGTCGTTTCAAGTTCTGCGGGCTTGTAGTCAACGTTTAACTTCGGGAATAAAATATGACGGGCGAGAGAATAACCGTTAGTGTGCAATCCGTTGGAAGCAAATCCGATAAGAACATTTCCTTTTGCAACTTTTTTGCCGTCAATAACTTTGCTTTTTTCAACAACACCTACAATTGTGCCGGACATATCATATTCGTTTGCATCGTAAAGACCGGGCATTTCGGCAGTTTCACCGCCTATCAGTGCAATTTCATTTTCTTTGCAGGCAACCGAAAATCCTTTAATAATCTGTTCGGCTACATCTGGGTTTAATTTTCCGAATGCCATATAATCAAGGAAAAAAAGAGGTTTTGCTCCGCCTACGGCAATATCGTTTACGCAATGGTTTACAAGGCACTGTCCCACTGTATCGTGTTTATCCATCATAAACGCTACTTTCAGTTTTGTGCCAACTCCGTCAACACTCGAAACCAATACCGGATTTTTATACCCGCTGAAATCAGGTTCATAAAATGCACCGAATAAACCTATACCGGTAAGTACATTTTTGTTAAACGTTGATTTAGCATACGATTTAATGCGGTTTACGGTTTCGTCGCCGGCTTGCAAATCCACTCCGGCTGATTTATAATCTGCTTTCAAATTATTCTCCCTAAAAAGATATTATTTAATTTCTAAAAATAACCTCAATAATTTTAAAGTGAAACTTTTTAAAATAAAATCTGTAATAACGGTTTGAAAAATTGAGAATCTGAGGCAGAATTACATAAAATCTAATTAACTGCATGAGTGATTTTTTTTTAATATCTTTACGAGTTAAAAATTAAATTATTCAGATGGAATCTTATAATTTAACAGAACGCGAAAAATCTGTATTAAGATACGTAATTCATCAGTTTATTCTTACGGCAAATCCTGTAGGCTCCAGGAATATTGCCAAATATTACGATCTTAATATTTCGCCGGCAACGGTACGAAATATAATGTCCGATCTGGAAGATACTGGATTTTTGAACCATCCGCATACTTCTGCCGGAAGGGTGCCAACGGATAAAGGTTACAGGTTTTATGTGGATTCTTTGATGAAGCCGCCAAAATTAAAAATTGATGATAAAAAGATAATTGAATCGGGGTTGGACAATGTAACTGATGAAGTAAATGAGATTTTAAGAATTACTTCTATTATATTAAGCAACATTACAAATCAGCTTGCGTGCATAACTTATCCCAGTTTTAACGATGCGGTTTTACAAAGGATTCAGATAGTTCAAATTTCATCAACGAGAATTTTGGTAGTTATTAGCATCGAGTCGGGATTGGTTAAAACAATTACGCTAGAAATGATTGCGGAACTGAATTCCGGGAAACTGAATTTCATTCAGAATTTTCTTAATGAGAAACTTTCGGGATTGCGGTTCAGTGAAATTAAGAAAACATTTGCCGAGCGTGTTCAGGATGTTGATGAAGCTCACAGACCGATAATACGCGTTTTTCTTGAATCGATTGATAAAATATTTACCGATTTGCCGGTAAGCGAAAAAACAATAATTTCGGGAACGAAAAATATTTTGCGCCAGCCCGAATTTGAAAATCACGAACATCTTCAGGGAATTATTGAACTGATAGAGGATAAGGAAGTAATTGTTCACTTAATGGAAAAGCAGAATATAGGCAATAGCGATCTGCTAGTATCGATAGGCAAAGAAAATGAAGAAGAAAGATTAAGCGAATACAGTACAATTCTTAAAAGATACGATTTCAGCGGTGTTTCGGGTACAGTAGGAATTATAGGTCCGAAAAGGATGGAATACAACAGAAGTATTGCCGCTGTTTTATACATAGCGGAATTACTTTCGAAAGTTTTAAGTAAAAAATAATTAAGGAAAAGATAAAATGAAAAGTAACAAAGAACCAAATGCTAATGAAGAAGAGGTTCAGCAAAACGAACCGGAATTAAAAACCGATTCGGATAAAGAAAATAGTGCTGCTGAAGTAAAAGAAGTTTTAGATGAAAATGAAAAATTACTTTTTGCCGAACTGGAAACTAAAAACAGCAGGATTGCTGAATTGGAGAATGAAAACAAAGATTTAAAAGAAACACTTTTGCGCAAGGCGGCAGAGTTCGAAAATTACAAAAGAAGAACCGAAAACGAACTGCAGAACTTTGTAAAATATGCCTCGGAATCATTTGTGTTGAGTGTTTTGCCGGTTTATACCGATTTTGAAAGATCAATGGAACACATTGATGATGAAGGAAATACAGCTTCGTTTAAGGAAGGGATTAAACTGCTTTTTCAGAAATTCATAAAAATTATGGAAGATCAGGGAGTTAAAAAGATTGAAGCAAAAGGTCAGCCTTTCGATTTTAATTTTCACGAGGCTTTGATGCAGAAACCTGCTGAAGATGTTCCTGCACACACAGTTTTAGATGTGCTCGAACCTGGTTTTATGCTTAAGGATAAAGTAATTAAACACGCAAAAGTAATTGTAAGTCAGGAATTATCGCAAAGCTGATTGCTTAAAGATTATTGAAAAGGAATAGTAAATGTCAAAAAGAGATTATTACGAAATATTAGGGGTAGGAAAAGAAGCTTCGAAAGATGATATAAAAAAAGCTTACCGTAAACTTGCAATGCAGTTTCATCCCGACAGAAATCCTGGAAATAAAGAAGCCGAAGAAAAATTTAAGGAAGCTGCCGAAGCATACGAAGTTTTAAGCAACGATGAAAAAAAAGCGAAGTATGATAAATTCGGGCATAGCGGTCTGAAAGGCGGGCAGGATTTTCACGGATTTAACAACGCTAACGATATTTTTTCTCATTTTTCCGATATATTCGGAGGCGCTTTCGGAGGTTCTTCAATATTCGATGATTTTTTCAGCGGAGGAGGGCAGCAATCGCGCCGTACAGGAAGAAGATCATCAGGCATCCCGGGTTCTGACCTGAAGGTAACACTAAAACTTACTTTGGAAGAAATAGCTACAGGTGTTACAAAAAAAATAAAGTTAAAAAAATATCATACTTGTTCAGCCTGCAAAGGTTCGGGAGCGCAGGACAGTTCGTCATTTAAAACTTGTACTGTCTGTAACGGAACAGGTGAAATTAGACAGGTGTCGCGTTCGCTTTTCGGTCAGTTTGTTAATATTTCTGCGTGCCATAATTGTAACGGTTCGGGTAAGGTTATAAGTAACGCCTGCAAAAAATGTTCGGGCGAAGGAAGAGAGTATCAGGAATCAACAATAAAAATTTCTGTACCGGCAGGAGTAACCGATAACAGTTATATGACTTTAAGAGGCGAAGGAAATTCAGGTAAAAACGGAGGACATGCCGGTGATATAATTGTAATTTTTAAGGAAGAAAAACACGAATTTTTTACACGCGACGGCGATAATATAATTTACGAATTATTTATAAGCTATCCCGAAGCAGTTCTTGGCACCGAAGTCGAAATTCCTACTCTTACAGGAAGAGCAAAACTTAAAATTGAACCAGGTACCCAGCCCGGCAAATATTTAAAAATGCGGGAAAAAGGAATTCAGCACCTTAACAGTCATGGTGCCGGCGATCAACTTGTTAAAATAAATATTTTTGTACCTGACCGTGTTTCGCAGAAAGAAAAGGAACTGCTTACAGAACTGCAAAAAATGAAAAACATTAAAGTGCCTGAATAAATGTTAAAATGCAAAAAGTAAAGCAATTTTTTGAGAATAATGGTTTTAGCAGTCAGGAAATGAAAGTGGCGTTGTTTTTATCTGCCATAATTGTTGCAGGAGCTGTTTTTAAATATACAGACTTTTTTCAAAATGAAGGTCATGTAAAATTGTTCAATTATGCAAAACAAGACAGTTTATTTTATTCCGCAGAGAAAAATGATAAAATTTCTTATGAAATTAATGATAATAAAGAAAAAAAAGTTGATTATGAACAAGAACTTTTGGATTTTACGGACGATAATTTATCAAAAAGGGATAACAAACTCCCGGAACTGTATGAAAAATCTGTTGATATAAATACGGCTGATAAAGAAACACTTGTTTTATTGCCTTCAATCGGTGAGAAAACAGCAGAAAAAATAATTGAATATCGTTCGCAGAACGGGAATTTCAAGCAGATTGAAGAAATTCAAAATGTAAAAGGAATAGGCCCGGCAAAGTTTGAGAAAATTAAAAAATATATTGATGTAAAAATAAAAGAGAAACCCCCGGAGGAAAAATGAATTCAAGGACTGAGCCCTTGTACGTACATCTGATATTAGGAGTTGTTATTCTGATTCTTACTATCGTTTTAATTATGGTTGCAATTGTTGAACCTGAAAGAGTTTTAAAAGAAGAGAAATATTTTAAGGAAGAAACAAGATTAAGAATGGACAATATCCGCCAGGCGCAAATTCTTTGGCAGAAAAAGAATAAAAAATTCACCGATGATCTTGACAGCCTTGTTCAATTCATTAAAAATGACGATTTTGTTGCTAAAACAATTGCCGGCAAAGATACTGTTACCGGAAAATCGACAAATCCATTTAAAATATTAGCACACGGACAGTTTTCAGCAGATTCGCTCTTTTACAGTCCTAAATCCAGATCACGTTTTATTGTCCAAGTTGATACTTCTATTCAGCCGGACAGTGTTATTGACCGCAGAGGCAATTTGCTTCGGGTTGATACTGTAATATCAATTGGTAACCGCTATTATATTGAAGATGTTGACGGATACGGTTCAGTTGGTGATCTTTCCAGCGATGCTAGAAAAAATACTGCATCGTGGGAATAAGAATTTCATAAATGTCATTATTTCAGAATCATGCCGGAATAAATGTTACTTCAAGCAAAATTCAGCTTGTTGAAGTAAATTATAAGGATGATTGCTTTTATCTGGAGAATGCAGATGAGGAGTTTTTCAGCGAGTTTATAAATTTCGGTTCGAAAGAAACGAAAATCATCTCCGTTCTCCAGAATTCTTTTAACGAAATAATTTTACGAAAACCTTTAAATTGCAATTCCGTTTCTTTTTCCTTCCCGCACGATTTTTTCAGAATAATTGAACTTCCCTATGAAGAAACTCTTGTAAAAGATGATCTTCTTGAAAATATAAAATGGGAGCTTTCTGTTCTTTATCCCGAAACTGCAAATGAAGAAATGCTGATAGAACCAGTGCAAATTCCTAAAAATATTGGAACGGAAACTGCTAAAATAATTATTTTTGCTGCATTTAAAAGATATGTAAAAATAGTCCATAAGTTTTGCGTCCGTAATAATCTCAATCTTAAATATGTAGATAATGTTCATACCGCTGCCAATCAGCTGATAGCAATGGAAACAGGCAGCAGGACTGAAAAATTAGTAGCTACGGTATTTCTTGGCGAAAAAGATTTCTCGTTTTCTGTGTTGAAAGGGTCGTTTCCGATTCATTTTTCGGTGAATAAATTTAAAAATGCGGCCGAAATTCTGAATAAAATAAGCAGCTGCCGCGAAAAAATTGCCGCTAAAAATATTCAAGTGAATGATATAGAGAAAATTTACGTATTCGGTGATTTGGTATCTGATAATTTTACTGCTCAATTGGAAAAAATTTTTAATATCGATGTTGTAAGATACAATCCTTTCAGGAAAATTAAGATATCAGGCAGCGTAAAAAAAGGCGAATTGCTTTCTGATAAGAATAATTCTTTTGTTTCTGCAGCAGGTATAGCTTTCAGGCTGGTTTAATGAGAATTATTTCCGGTATTTATAAAGGAAGGACGGTAAAATTTCCTAAATCGAAATTGGTAAGACCCACAACAGATAAAGTGAAGGAAACTTTATTTAACATATTGAATAATCAGATTGAGTTTGATGAAATAAAAGTTTGCGATATTTATGCAGGATCGGGTTCGTTGGGACTTGAAACTTTAAGCAGAGGAGCTGCACAAGTACATTTTGTAGAGCAGAATTTTAATGTTGCAAAGATGCTTGAAGAAAACATCTCGTCCCTTGAAGCAGGAAAAAATTGCAGAATATTTAAGATGGATGCAGTAAAATTTTCACGGATTTCGGACAATGAAACTTACGATCTTATATTAGCTGATCCGCCGTTTTTTAAGGATGATATACATACTGTTGCTGAGAATCTCCTTGAAAGAAAATTCTTAAATCCCGGCGGAATATTCATTATTGAAAGATCAATTCAAACTGAAAAAAAGGATACGGAAGCGTTCGGAATTGTGCCTTTTAAAAAAATTGGCGACAGTTTGATTTACAAATTTGAGAATTAGAAATATTTGATAAATATTGGATAGGCAATGAACCAGATTAAACGAGCTATTTATCCCGGAACTTTCGATCCGGTAACAAACGGGCATATTGATCTTATTGACAGAGCTACTGATATATTTGATGAAATTGTTGTAACTGTAGCAAAAAATCCTGGCAAAACAAACCTTTTTACAGTTCAGGAAAGGGTTGAAATGCTCACTGAAAGTTTGAAAGATTTCAGAAATGTTGTAGTTGATTCTTTTGACGGACTTGTAGTTGATCACGCTAATCAGATTGGAGCTATGGGAATTATTAGAGGCTTGCGGGCAGTTAGCGATTTTGAATATGAATTTCAGATGGCATTAATGAACAGAAAGATGGATGAAAATCTCAGGACAATATTTTTGATGCCTCACGAAAAATATACTTACTTAAATTCTACAATTGTCCGTAATCTTGCACAATTTAAAGCTGATGTAAGTGATTTTGTGCCGCCTATAGTGGCAAAAAAGCTAAAAGAAAAATTCGATTAAGACAAGCACCTTTTACTGTAAATGAAACACTGCTGTATCTTAAAAGTAATATTCATTGCTTTTCTTATGCTTTGTTTCTATTTTTACAAACTTAATTTATGTAATAACGGAGGAATAGTAATTTATGGGAATGATGGCTAGGATGAGAGGTCTTGCCTCCTGGTTTATAATTACCGTCGGCGGTTTATTTGTGCTTTTTATGGTTATTTCGGATTCGAAAGTGACCGATATAAGAAGCCAGCAAACAATGGAAATCGGTTCGATAAACGGGGTTCCTGTAACACAGCAGGAATTCAGTGAAATGGTAGATAATTTTATAAAAAATCAGGAAGCACAGACAGGACAAAAAGTACCTGAAGAACAAATGGAAGATTTCAGGGATTATGTATGGGATGCACTTGTTTCGCAAAGACTTATTGATGAAAAAATAAAAGAATTCGGAATAACAGTTTCTAACGAAGAAATTGAAGAAATCGTTTTAGGCGAAAATCCGCCAGAATTTCTTAAACAAGGATTTGTTGATTCAACAGGCAACTTTAACAGACAGGCTTATTTTCAGGCAATAAAAGATCCGCAGAATAAACAAATACTCATACAGCTTGAAAACCAAATCCGTCAGCAGTTAATACAGCAGAAACTGATGAGTTATTTAGGGGCTTCGGTATTAGTTTCCGACGATGAAGTAAGAAGGCAGTTTATTGATCAGACAATGCGTATGAATGTTGAATATGCTGCTGTTGATTCAAAAAGTTTCAGTGATAACGATATTACAGTTACTGATGAGGATATTCAATCTTTTTTTAATGAACATAAAGAAGATTATAAAACTGATGAAAGAAGAGCTTTTAAATACGTGTTTTTCAGTACAACACCTACTAAAACCGATTCCAATACTGTAAAAAACCAGCTATTAAGCGTATTGGGTAAATTAAAAGCTGACACTATTTCTTTTAAATCGTATGTAGATATTTATTCTGTTAAACCTTACAGTCTCGATACCCTCGATGTTACTAAAATGTCGAATGCTATGTATCAGGAATTATCAAAATCAGCACCGGGTGAACTTGTAGGTCCGGTTTTAACAAATGCTGGATATGGTTTATTTAAGTTGAACGGCATTATATCATCCAAAGATAATTTTATAAGAGCTTCACATATTTTAATTCAAAAATCAGCAAATGATGAAGCAGATAAAGCAAAAGCAGATTCAGTTTATCAATCATTAATTGGCGGAGCCGATTTTGCAGCTACAGCCAGAAAGATTTCGGCTGATCCCGGCAGCGGTTCCAGAGGCGGGGATTTAGGATGGTTTGGTAAAGGAATGATGGTAAAAGAATTTGAAGAAGCATGTTTTTCAGGACAACCCGGTGTTATTCAAAAACCGGTTAAAACGAACTTTGGTTATCATATAATTAAAGTTACCGATAAATCATCTTCGAGATTTGTAGTTGAAGAAATACTGATGAAAATTGATGCCAGCGGAGCTACGCTTTCGAAAGTTTCAGAAGATGCTGATGGATTTTCATACTTATCTAAACAAGACGGATTTGATTTGATTGCAAAAAATTACAATTATGAAATTAAAACAGCTCCGCTGATTGAAGAAAAAACAACTGTTATTCCGGCATTGGGAAGAAGTAAAGCTTTGCTTAAATTTTTATTTGACGGTTCAGCTGGTGATATAAGCGATAGATTTAAAGTAACAGGCGGATATACGGTAATCGAAATTACTGAAATCCAGCCTGAAGGTTATGTTAAAATTGACGAAGCAAAAGAATCTATCAGAAGTAAAGTACTTTTAGAAAAGAAGCTTGAAAAAGGTATGCAAATATTGAATGAAGTTTATCCCAAATTGGCTAAAGACGGTAAATTAAATAATGCTTCTGGTTATAACAAAATTGTAAAGTATAATTCAGCTGAAAATATTTCCGCAAACGGTGCTGTTCCAGGTATTGGCAGAGACAATGCATTTAACGGATATGCTCTAAACGGAAAAGTAAATGAAATATCAAAACCAATAAAAGGAACAAATGGATGTTATTTGATTAAAGTAACTCAAAGAACTCCATTCGATTCATCTTCATATACGGTGCGCAAGGTACAAATGAAACAGCAGATTTCGCAAAATAAGCAAAGAATGATTCAGCAGCAATGGATGGAAAAATTGAAAGAAGAAGCTGAAATAGTAGATGAACGGTATAAATATTATCAATGAAAAGTACCCGCCTAAGGCGGGTTTTTTTTTATACAGTCATTTTATTATATTTTGAATTCATTAAAGGTTAATTATCAATGATGAAATTAATTTATCTGACAGGATTTATGACTTGCGGGAAAAGTACATTAGGCCCGATTCTGGCAAATACACTTGGCTGGAATTTTGTCGATTTGGATGAATTAATCAAAGAAAATGAAAAGATGGACATTTCTGAAATTTTTGCTCAAAAAGGGGAAGATTATTTCCGTAATATTGAAACTGAAATACTAAAATCAGTTTCTGGTAAAAATGGTTATATAATTGCGCTGGGAGGCGGAACGATAGTAAAAGAAGAAAACTTTGAAATAATGAGAAAAACTGGTAAAATAATCTATCTGCGAGCTTCTGCCGAAGTAATTTATAACCGAATAAAAACAAAACTCGATAGACCGATTTTTAAAGATTTGGTTTTAGCCGGCAGCCCTAAAAACGATTTTATCGAACGGATTGAAAGCCTTTTAAATGAAAGAAAAAAATATTATGAGCAAGCTGATTTAATTGTAAACACAAGCAGCGACCCTTTGGGAACAATTGTAGATCAGCTTTCAAAAAAGATTGCGAGACTGATTTATGAAAAAAATTAAAGTTAATGTGGAGCCTGAGTCCTACGAAATTTTTATAGGTAATGGAATATTCAAAAATATTTCAATAGAAATTAAAAAGCGTAAATTATTTAGAAGTATTTTAATTGTAATTGATAAAAATGTATATGACATATATAAAAAAGAAATTGTTACAGTATTCGGAAATTACAATTATAAACTGGAAATATTGGTTCTCGAGATTGATGAAAAAAGGAAGTCATTTGAATCATTAGATAAAATATATTCAAAATTGATTGAGAATAAATACGGTCGCGACAGTCTGATAATTGCAATCGGCGGAGGAATAATAGGCGATATAGTTGGTTATGCTGCAGCTACATATATGCGTGGAATTCAGTATGTTCAGATTCCTACAACTTTATTGGCTATGGTTGATAGTTCTGTGGGAGGAAAAACTGCGGTTAATTTTGGAGAAACCAAAAATGTTATAGGTGCTTTTTATCAGCCGCGGTTAGTTTTAATAGATACTGATTTTCTTAAAACTCTTAGCACCGATGAGCTTGTGTGCGGAATTGGCGAAATTGTTAAATACGCTTTTATTACCGATGAACAATATTATAATTATTTTAAGCGGAATATCGATAGACTGTTCGGGTTAGATGAAAAGGTTATTACTAAAATAATTTATCAATCAGTTTTATTTAAAGCCGGCGTTGTTGAGGCAGACGAAAAAGAAACAGGAATAAGAAAGATTTTGAATTTCGGTCATACTTTTGCACACGCTTTTGAGGTTGAACAGAATCATAGAATAAAGCACGGACAAGCAGTTATTGCAGGAATAATTTGTGCTTTATATTTATCAGAAGGAATCGGGATTTTAGATAATATAAAGCTGAATGAATATTTAAAATTCATTTATCCGATGAAAAAATATATAAATATTGAAGAACCGGATACTAAAAAGCTGCTTGATATAATGAGCCGTGATAAAAAAAACAAAGACGGAAAAATCAAGTTCGTACTGCTTAACGGTGTCGGAAATATTGCAATTGATATTGAAGCTGAAAGAATACAAGTAGAAAAAGCAATAAATAAAATGAAGAAATTTGTGGAATGAATTTTCTCCTGACATAGGGTTGTCACTTATGCCATTTAAGTTTTGAATGTAACTTATAACTTAAAAGGAGATTAAAAATGTCGGGATCAATAACAAAAAAAACTTCAACATTCGGCTGGGTAGAAATGGGAGCCGAAAATTTAGACAAAGCGAAACAATTTTACGAAACCGTTTTTGGATGGACAGGTACGATTGCAAAAAGCAATTCACCAATGCCTTATGCGGTTATGAATAATAATAACGGAGTGACATCGGGTATTTATCAGCTTACTGAAGAAATGAAAATGAATAAAATTCCACCTCATTGGCTGGCTTATATTTATGTAAACAATGTGAATAATACTTTAGAATTAGCAGTAAAATCCGGCGGAAAAATTATACAGCCGGCTTTTGATGTTGATAGAGTTGGAAGAATGGCAGTAGTATCCGATCCTTCAGGTGCAGTACTTGCAATATGGGAAGCAGATGAAAAAGCTATGGAAATGGCTTCAGGTAAGTTTGCTCCCTGCTGGTATGAACTGGGTACAAGAGATATAAAAATATGCGAAAAATTTTATGCTGACGTATTTGGCTGGAATTCGCGGAAGGATAATTCGATGGGAATGGAATATGTAATTTTCAGTGTAAACGAAACAATGATCGGCGGAATGTATCAGATACCGGAAGAGATGAAGGAATATCCTTCGAGCTGGTGCATTTATTTTGAAGTTAATGATTTTGAAAGAATATCTGGGCTTGCTGTTTCGAATGGCGCTAAAATTATAGGGCAGGTAATGGAATATGAAAAAATAGGAAAATTTGCATATTTACAGGATCCGCAGGGAGCAGTTTTTTCAATTATAAAATCAGCCGAAATGTAAGAAAAGATAATTACTCCCGAAAATAGTTTTTCGGGAGTATAATCTCAATCGGAATTTTTAATACTGTTTTAATGAACCTTGTCTTTTTTTTGCAGCTTTGTCCCATTCAATAACTGTAGTTTTAAGTAAATCGTTCTTATCGTCAATAAGCGTTTTCATATCCAAGCCTACAAAATTTTGAGCTTTTTCTTTTGTTGAGATATCAGGCAATTCAATTGGATATTGTTTTCCGCGTTTAAGTAAAATTACAGCAATTTCGCGTCTTGCCTGTTCGGATTTTTGAATTGAAGTTCCGATAACGCGCATTGCCTCGGTAGGCGAGTGAAAGCCTAACCCGTTTGCTGCTGCAACCCAATCCCAGCGCCACTGTGCATGCCTTATAAGCTGAAGCACAGATTTCATTTCAGTTTCGGAAGCGCCGGCCTCCCAAGCTGCTTTTGCTTCTATATGAGCGGCTGCCAATGCTTTTTCTGCTAAATGCCTTAATTGTTCAAGCCTGTCCTGCCTTTCATATACATCCTGAACAAGTCTTTCGGTTTTTTCTCGGTGGCAGACCATGCAGGAATTTTCAACGTTATTCAAAGGACTTTTAATGTGGTGATCTGTAAATTTTACTCCTCCTTCGCTTTTATACGGCATATGGCAATCGGAACAGGAAACGCCTCTTTGAGCGTGAACCCCAGTCATATAAAGCTCATAGTCGGGGTGCTGTCCTTTAAGCATAGGAGTTTTGCTTAATGCATGTGTCCAGTCCGAAAATTCTATTTCATCATAGTATTGTTCCATTTCATCAGCTGAAAAACCTTTATCCCAAGGGAATACCAGATAATTTGATTCTTTCTTAAAATAGTATTCAACATGACATTGCGCGCATACCAACGACCTCATTTCCTGATGAGTAACATCTTTAATTTTTTTGCCCCTCCGTTCAAGTGCTTCTATAAGAGCTGGACGTGTAATATGAAGATTCATTGTTTTATTATCGTGGCAATCGCCGCAACCGATGGGATTAACAATTTCGGCTCCTTTATCAATCCATTTTCCTTTATAAAACTCGGTTGCTCCTATCTTTTTCATCATACGGGGAACATCGGGACTTTTACATGTCCAACAAGTTGAAGTTAGCGGACTTTCTTTTACTCCGCCGGTACGCAATGTATTTCTAATATCTTTTACAGCATACGCATGTCCGCGTCCTTGTTTGTAATCTTTCGAAAATGAATATCCTGCCCAAAGAATTACAAGTTCAGGAATTCTTTCTAGATAATCAATTTCTTTGGATCCGCCATGTTTGCTTGCGAAATTTGTATCTAAAGTCTGCATGTAAGTTTCGTACTGACGAGGAAAGTTTTCACCCCATACTTCATTTCTTGCTTCGTCTTCGGCGATGGGTTTAACCATTTGCATTGTTAAAACAGCTTCTGCCCGTCTTTCAATAATTGATGAAGCGAACAATGCAATTACGAAAACTATAATTACAGTTACAAAAAATAATATCCATCCTAAAAAGGGTTTATTTTTGATTTTTTCTTGTAACGACATTTTATCCACCTTCAATTTAATTGAAAATCATTTATCTGTTATTTTTTTTATCCAATCGGGAGTGGGGCTTTTAAGAAGTGGAATGCGCGCAAACGGAGTTGAACTTAAACTGTGAACTTTTCCGTGCGGGGTTTCTTTATGGCAATCCCAGCATTTTCTTCCGTCTTCTACAATGCTTTTATTATTAATTGCCCGCAAGGCAATCGGGTGTATCTGGTCTTGATGACATCTTATGCAATTCTGTTGAACAGCTTCTTTACCGGCATCTTTTATTACAATAACCTGGGGTTCCAAGCGGAATGTAAACATATAAGAATGCCTTAATCCGTCAGTTGCTTTAAACATATATTTGTTTATAATATTATCCTGAGGAACATGGCAGTCGTTACAAATGGCAATCCTTCCGTGGCTGCCCCGCTGCCATGTGGCAAACTCCGGCGACATAACATGGCAATTTACGCAGGTTTCAGGGTTGTCCGATAAATAGGAAATTGCATTTGAAGCATAGAAAATATGAAGCAGCATTCCGGAGGCAATTCCAAGAATAATTATTACAGGTAGTCTCCAGTTAACAGGAGGTATAAAAAAAATTATTATCTTTCTAATAATATTATTTTTCATAAACATTCTCGCTGTTATAGGTTTCGTTTAATTCTTTAATTCCGGTTGTGCTTGTTGGATGACCGTAATATTCAATATTTTCAAATAGTTCAAGATATTCTTCTTCAGTAATTATATTCTGCCAGTTGCCAGAAAAATATCCTGCTGCAAGTATTGCGAAAAATAGTATTAATATTACAAAAAAAACAGTTTTTTTCGGAATTGTTTTTCTGAGAAAAAAAGATTTTACTTCAAGGGTATCTTTTACGGGACAAACATAACCACAATTGAGATTGCTTTTAAATTAAACCGGAAAAACAGTTTTAATTTATCAACTTATATTGAACAAAAAGAATAAAAGCCTTACATTATTAAAAAGGAAAATCTGAATAGAGACAAAAAAGCTTTGAGTTATAAATAGATAATGATAAATACAGTGGCTTCGTTATGAGTATTTCGAAATGTCCCAAAGAGTTTTTAAGATTATTGACGGAAAAGTGAGAGAATAAAATGAGCAGAATGGAAAATTTTTATAATCTGGCAGCAGGTTTTTATGATGAGATGATAAACTTTGCTGATCTTGCAGGGAAACGAAGCTTGCAGCTAAAAAAGATAATAAACTCTGGTGTAAAAACAGCATTTGATATCGGCTGCGGAACTGGTGTTGACTCTATTGCTCTGGCAAAACTCGGTCTTGAAGTATCTGCTTTTGATCCATCGGAAGAGATGATAAAGAAGGCAAAAATTAATGCTGAAAAACATTCTTTAAAAATATCATTTTATAATGAAGGAATTAATGGGATTGCAAAACATCAATATAAGAAAGCCGATCTGATTATTTCCTTGGGAAATACATTTGCCAATATTGAACCCGGCGAACTGGATTGCGGAATCCGTAATATGTTTGAACATCTTAATGAAAATGGGATGGCAGTAATCCAAATGCTCAATTACGAAAATCCGGAATATGAAGGCTCATCTATTATTAATATTAATGAAACATCAGGAGAACTGACAGTAAGAATAAACACGAAAGATAATTCAAATCTTAGTTTTCACATTATAAGAATAAATAAATCCAATAAATCTGAAAGCACCATAATTTCCAATAAAATGTATCCGCATAAATCCGCTTGGCTTACAGAAGAATTTAAAACTGCTGGATTCAAAAAAATCAATTTATTTGGCGATCTGGATAAAAATGAATTTTTACAATCAAGTTCAAAAAATCTTGTTCTCATAGCAGAAAAATAATCACAGACTTTTAATTTTTCGCAGTGAATCGTTTTTTAAATCTTCTAAAGTTTCGCTGCTCAGCATTTTAATTGCCTGATCGCGCAAGATTCCCCATCTTTCGTGAACCGGGCAGGGATTTGTTGAAGAACAGCCTGGAAAGCCCAAAACGCATTTGAAAAAAACTTCAAGTCCGTCTATCGCTTCAACAATATCGATCAGTCTTATATTTTTTGGTTCCTTTAAAAGTTAAAACCCTCCGGTTTTCCCTTTTTTTGATCCGACAATGCCTTTGCCGGTTAAAGTTTGCAAAACCTTAGATAGAAATTCTTTCGGTACTTTTAATTCCGACGAAATATCGCCTGAGCTGAACGGACTTCCGGCAGGCTGCGTTGAAAGAAATAAAACAGCCTGCAAATCAAGCTCGCAAGCTTTAGAGAATATGACAATCATATTATTCTTTAATCAATAATTGAATTATAAAACAAAACTTTATTTAAAATTAATATCAAAAATTATTAAATTTCCACTGTTAAAAAAATGGAAATAAGTTTGCAGAGTAAAAAGAATTATAAACATCTCGATACAATTACAGCTTTATTTGTTGCTGTTTTACTCATATCCAATATAGCCTCTTCCAAAATTATGGATTTAGGCATTATGTCAATTGACGGCGGAGTAATAATTTTCCCGTTAAGTTATATCTTTGGAGATATTCTTACTGAAGTTTATGGATACAAAAGATCTCGCAAAGTAATTTGGCTTGGATTTACAAGTGCTTTAATAATGTCTGTATCTTTAATAATAGTCGGTGCGCTTCCGCCGGATGCTCAATGGGGCTTGCAAGATGCTTACAATTCTATATTGGGTTTAACTCCAAGAATTGTTGCTGCAAGTTTGCTAGCTTTTTTTGCCGGTGAATTCAGCAACTCTTTTATTCTTGCAAAAATGAAAATTTTAACAAAAGGCAAAATGTTGTGGACAAGAACAATCGGGTCAACATTAATAGGAGAGTTAATAGATACGGTTGTTTTTATTTTAATAGCTTTCTACGGAATATTTCCGGATTCGCTGATTATTGAACTGATTATAGCAAACTACATTATTAAAACATCGGTTGAAATACTTTTAACCCCTGTTACATATAAAATAGTAAGATGGTTAAAAACTCAGGAAGAAGAAGATTACTATGATACGGATACAAATTTTAGCCCTTTCAAATTTTCTTCGGAATAGTGATATTAACTTTAAGGAAAAACAATAAAAATTTTTATGAGTAATTGCAGAAATTGTAATAATGAAAAGGTCAGAAAAAAAAATACTATTAAAAAATTATTAATTTTTCTTGCCTAATTGAAAGGATTATGCATATATTAAACCGTCTCAAAATTTTAATTACTGATTAAACAGCATTTGTTTAATAGTAATGTTATTAAATAATGTTTATTTTTGAAAACCTGAGTTTTACAAGTAGAAATAGTTTCTTTATTTGTTTTTAGATAGAGGTAACGTTGAGTAAAAAAATGATGTCAGGTCAAGTCACTTCTCAGTCAAGAGATATGATTATTCACTTTGAGTGTTCAAGTGAGATAAATAGAATGTTGTATTTCTTCCCATTTATTTACAAATCCCAATTGAAAATGCATAGTATTAATATAGTAAACAATTTGTTTTATATTTTTTCATCTAACAAACCGAGGTAACAAATATGAAAAAAGCTACACCAGTTTTATTATTTTTACTTCTGTTGTCTTTCGGGACTTTATTTGCGCAAGGCAGCGGAAGGATTACAGGAACTGTAACAGATGTTACAACAGGGACACCGTTATTTGGTGCCAACGTATTTTTAAAGGGAGTGAGTATAGGTGCTGCAACAGACCTTGATGGTAAATATACCATTACACAAATTCCTGCGGGCGATTATTTAATGGCTATCCGTTATATCGGATATCAGGAAAAAGAATTGGAAGTTACTGTCCAGGCCAACAAAACTATAGTAATAGACATAGAAATAGAAGCTGAAGTTATTGAAGGACAAGTAGTTGAAGTTACTGCTCAGGCTTTAGGACAGAAACAGGCTATAAACCAGCAGCTGGCAGCAAACACAATTAAAAATATTGTGTCTTCTGAAAAAATACAAAGATTACCTGACGAAAATGCTGCAGCAGCACTTAGCCGTTTGCCTGGTGTTTCACTTATGAATGGAGATCAGGTAGTAATCAGAGGTATTGAAGCTAAATTAAACCAGGTTTTAATTAACGGTGTAGCAATGCCTTCTACTAATATGAACGACCGTTCAACCGGTTTAGGTTTTGTGTCTTCAAATATGCTTTCGGGAGTGGAAGTAATTAAAGCTATTACGCCTGATATGGATGCTAATACTATAGGCGGTGTTGTAAACTTAAGACTTAAAGATGCTGATCCGGGTTTACATGTTGACGCTTTAGTTCAAGGAAATTATAATGTTACAGATGCAAATACTAATAACTTTAAAGCATGGGTAAGTGTTAGCAATAGGTTTTTTGATGATAAACTTGGAGTATTTTTACAAGGGAATATTGAAAAAACTGATGGCGGGGATCAATTAGCAAGATTGAATACTTACAGAGGTGACAATTTACCATACGGTGAAGCGTGGTATGGTGTAAATGGTGCTTCATTACAGTATGGTAGAAGTATTGTTAAGAATAGCGGATTTAGTTTAATATTAGATTATAAACTGCCTAATGGAAAAATATTTTTCCAGAATACATATGCCTCTAATTTAACAGATAGAAGAGATGCCCAAGTAAATCTGAATTTTGCGGGAGTACAAGGAAATGCTGCTTATACAATGGATCGTGATAAATATGGTAAAGATATGTGGCTTAATTCGTTGCAATTTGATAATACTTTCGGGGATTTTAAAGTAGAAGGTGGATTAGCACATTCATTTACAAATCAATATACAAGAATTGCTTATCCAGCAGGAATGTATTGTGAGTTTCGGGATATTACGAGTGAACAAGCTCCGTTTGGTTATGACGAAAATGGTCTTGTAAAAGAATATAATACAGACTATGATTTTCAGACCATGGATTTTCAAAAAGTATATAACATATTTGATAATTTAAATCCAACTTCTGTAACTAATGCTACTTATGAGAATCAGCCGCGTACAACAAAAAATAAGTTTGATCAGCATCTTTATACTGCTTCTCTCGATTTAACGATGCCCGTAACTATTTCTAAAGATATAACTTCCATTTTCAAAGCTGGAGGTAAATTTGTCAGAACAACTCGTGATAATGATTTCAATACTTATTTTAATGCATCGAACGATCCTGATTTATATGACTCAGTATTGACTTATTTCCCAGATAGACCCCGTTCACATAACGAAGGTGAAAGATTAAGATTAACGGATGTGATGGGTAGTTATGAAAGAGGTAAGAATTTTTTAAGCGATGAATATGATTTTAAGAATGGTTTCACAAATGTAATAAATACTGACATTTTTGACCCTTGGTTAATTCAATCATTTAAAGGTTGGGATCCTCTTGACCATGTAATGGAAAGTACAAGAAATGATTATTATGGTTCAGAATCCTACACTGCTGCTTATTTAATGGGTACTTTCAATATTTTATCGAAATTAACATTAATTGGCGGTGTTCGTTATGAACGCTTTAATATGAAATATCATGCTCAGTTTACTGTTACTACACATGAAGTATACGGAAATTCAACCAGTACAAGACTTGGTGATTACGCAGATTTACCTTGGAAATATAATAATGTTGATAGGGTTGACGAAAATATTTTTCCAAACCTGCAAATCAGATATAAAGCAACTGATTGGCTTGATGTTAGAGCAGCGTATACAGAAGGTATTTCACGGCCAAATTATTTATCAATCGTACCCAAAATATGGTTATATCCTTCAGGTATAGGAAAATTAGAAGTTGGTAATCCAAAATTACGTCCTACTACTGGTAGAAATTTAGACTTAATAGTATCAATCTTTAATAATGAAATTGGTCTTTTTACAGTCAATGGTTTTTATAAAGAACTAAAAGATGTTAGTTATGGAACGTCGATTTATTGGGGATTACGAAATGAATATAGCGAAAATGATGTATTTATTCCGGATTCTATGTTTATCATAGAACAAGCAAAAAACAATACCTGGAAATTAAAAGTTAACACTCCGGTTAATGTTGAATATAATAATCCATATATAGGGTATGTAAGAGGCGTTGAACTTGACTGGCAAACAAATTTTTGGTATTTGCCTAGCCCATTAAATTCATTAGTTCTTGATATTAACTATACAAGAAGCTCGTCAAATATGCAGTACAAACAAAGAAGATTATTAAGCAAGATGGTTGATAGAAAACCGGTTTATTATATTGAAGATACTGTATTTGTTGGTAGATTAACACAGCAAGCAAAAGATGTAATAAATGTGGCTCTTGGTTTTGACTATAAGGGCTTTTCAAGCAGAATATCTTTCAATATGAGAGGAGATGTGTTAAATAATGTTGGATCCAGACCTGAAGAAACACGTTATACAGGAAATCTGTATAAGTGGGATTTAGCAATTAAACAAGAATTGCCAATTGATGGATTCAGTGTCTCACTTAACGGTGTTAATATTTTTCACAATGGTATAAAAACATATGGAAAATTTAGACGTAGCCCAGATGCTCCAATAACTGAAAATCTTCTTAGTGTTAGATATTCACCTACAATATGGCAGTTAAGTTTAAGATATAATTATTAAACATATGAAGGAGGTTTATAGAAAAAATTGATTTTGCAACAATTAACTAACTATTATTATTATTATTTGGAGGTTTATAATGAAAAAAATGATGTTACTTTGCAGTTTGTTTGTACTATTACAAGTGTCAGCTTTTGGACAAGCATATATGCCATATGTTGATGAAGTTAGGGGCGATACTCTTGTAATAAAAGATTATTATGATATGGGTGAAGTTCCAAATTCATTATATGATGCAATTAATGCAGATTCTATTGATGTACCTGCTGGCCGTGTATATTTATTAAAAAACTATGGTTGGTATCCTGTAACTAGTAATCCTGTATCAAAACAAGGTGTTAAAATGATTATTATGGGCGAAATCAATGAGTCGCTTAAAAAAAGTCAAAATGCTGATGGTCCAGCTGTATTTAGCGGATATGTTGGAGAATCAACAAATAGTATCGGAAACTTAAATAGCGGTGGAGATTTGCTTGTAAAGAATATTATTGCTAATGCTGGTAACCCTGCTGGTGAACTTGGATGGACATTATTCGGATCTAGTGCAAATGCAAAATTAACTGTTGAAAATTGTATACTTGAACATAATCAGTGGGTAATGATAAATCCAAGTGCTAATTCTAAAATTACTTTCAAAGATAATTACATTGTTAATTTAGTTGGTCACCCTTGCAGACGTAACGGTGGTGTTATTGACTTTTTCTCAAATCTAGATAGTATAGTATTTGAAAATAACACTGTAGTAAATGCACAAGGAAGTATTATTAAATATAGAAGTGGTTATCAAGTAAACAGATCTATAATTAATCATAATACTTTTGTTAACTGTGCTGGTTACATTATGATGAATATTGGTAACACTGGTAATATAAGCTTAACAAATAACTTATTTGTTAACTCAAACGTTCAAGGTTATTGCTCAGTATTCCAGACAGAAGACGCTGGTGAAGTTGATGCTGAAGATTTACCAATGGGTTTTGTTAACGTTATTGTTGACTCAGCTAGTGCAGTAAATGGTTATACTTTTTATGCTAACCATAATGCTACATATTGGTCACCTATATGGGATGATTATATTTCAACATTATCTACAGGAAATATTAATGGAACATCAGACTGGTATTCACAAAGGATTAAAATGAATAGCAGAAGTGAAACTATGTTTGCTGATGATGCTACATATCCTTATCTTACAAATGGTACATGGATAGAAGGTATTCAACCTAATTTCACAGATCCAGCTGATTTATATACGACACAATTGGATCTAGTGAAGGCATATGCTTTATCTTGTGTAAATACGGCATCATCTGAATCATTACCTAACTGGCGTTTAGTAAGTACACCTGTTGAAGATTTATTTGTGTTTGCTGATTTTCCAGTTCCTGTTGATTTGTCATATGATAACGCTGAATTATTAACTGGTGCTAATAGCGGTTTACCAGTTGGTGACTTAAACTGGTTCCCAGCTGAATATGCAAGTTGGCTTACTATAAAAGCACAAGAAAATGCAAATGCTCATACAGCACTTTATACTGGAGTTATACCACAAGATCCTACTGATGTTGAAGCTTTAGAAATGCCAGCATCTAGCTATAGATTAGATCAAAATTATCCAAATCCATTCAACCCATCTACAACAATTACTTTTGCTGTTCCAGAAGCAGGAAACGTTACTCTTAAAGTATATGATGTAATTGGTAAAGAAGTTGCATCTTTGGTTAATGGTCAATTAGCTGCTGATACATATAAAGTATCTTTTGATGCTGCTAGCTTATCAAGTGGTGTTTACTTGTATACATTAAGTGTTGGTAACTTTACTCAAACCAAAAAAATGGTTCTGATGAAATAATTTAGAATTATTTATAGAAAAAAAAACCCCGATAAATATCGGGGTTTTTTATATTTACTAGAAAATGTATATTGTAAAAAGAATGGGAGAAAAAATGTTGAAAAAGAAATTAGTATTTATAATATTAAAATTATTCCTAATAATTGGTAATGATATAAATTATGCACAAAATGAATTCAATATCGTTGCGGAATATGATGATACTAATTTTGTAAAGTTTGAAGAATTAGCCAAATATGTATCTGACTGGCAATTTAATTTGAAATATAGAGATAAGTTTGTTTCATTTAAGTATGCTGTAAATGAGATGATAATAAATAAAATTAAAAGATTAGATTATTTTGATAAAAAAATGGATACTTGCAGTAATGTGATTAAGAATTTGGGGTTAACAGTAAATGACGAACTTACAGTAAAGTACTACGAAAGAAAGTTTCTTAATAAATATACAAATGAGGAATTTACTAAGAAAATTTATAACGTAATGGATCGAGTTGTATATTTTCAGGAGATAGAAATTGAAAAACAAAACGATAAAAATTCTGAAAAAGTAAAAAGAATTGAAGACATAATTGAAAAAATTAGAATAGATGTTGATAATGGTAAAAGTATTAAAGAGAGCATAAAAAAATATAAAAATGAAATAAAAGTTGTTAAAATACAAGAAGCTGAAACAAATATAATTTGGAAGCATAGTATTATTGATCCGGTAAATAATAAAATATTCAATTCAAATGAAGGAAAAGCAATTGCTTTTTCAACGCCAGTATCTTATAGAATTGTTAAAATTACAAGAATAGAGAAAATTAAAATTGACAGTTATGAAAATGTTAAAGATGAGATTATAGAAGAATGCATAAAAAATTATGATGAACTTTGTTTTGAAGATTATAAAAAATACAAGATATCTTTAATTGATACGACAAGTTTAAAATGGAATGATGATGAAATAATGAAATTAACAAATTATGCAAAAAATCCATTATTTTTTATAAATGCATATGAAGAAACGTTATCCAAAGAGATATTAAATGGTAATAAGAGAATATTGACACATAGAGCTGGTTATGTAGATTATAAATATTTAAAATATCTGGTAAGTAATGTTTATACTATTAAGAATCCTATGGAATTAAATGAAGAACAGATTAAGCAATTTATTATTGATGCGATTACAACTGAAATAATTACTCAAGAAGCTATTAATATGGGTTTGCAAACGGAATTATTTGCAAATTACGAAGATAATATGCCACTTAGATATAAAATCTTACAAATATACAATAAAGTGGAAATAGAGAATAAAATACCTGAGATAAATGATAAAAGAAGATTAGAATTCTATAAAGAAAATATGGATTCAATATTTTATCAATTAAATAAAGTTAATTTCTTAGTGATGGTATTTGATAATGCCAACGAAGCAAAACAAATATTTGAAAGAATTAACAGTGGTACAACATTCGAAAAAGCATTAAATAGATATTTAGTTCGAACATACATAAAAAGTAAAAATGGTGAAATTAAAAGTGTTTTGAAAAACGACAAACCAATATTTTCTGATTATGTTTTTGGTATGAAAGAAAATGAAATATCTGACGTAATTAAATTTACAGATCAAGATAACAAAGATAAATTCGCAATAATAAAATGTGTAACTTACATCCCAGAAAAACAATTGACTTTTGAAGAATCTAAGAAAGACCTGGATGAAGAATATAAAAAATATTATTACAATAAAATAGATAAAGAGATTATAGAAAAGTTGGTAGAAAAGTATAAACCTGTTTATCATTATGATGTAATAGAAAAGTGTTTATCCGGAAATAAATGAAAAAAACATACATATATTTCGCTACACTGCTGATATCTTCTATAATATTATGCTTTGAAATTATTTCTACAAGGATATCTTCTGTAATATTTGTCCATAATTACGCATTTATAATACTTTCTTTCTCAATAATGGGTTTGGGATTAGGCGGTATATTTTCGTATTACAAAATAAAAGTAAAATCTGAAACAGATTTACAGAAAGTATTAAAGACTGTAATATTATGGATAGGATTATCCTTGAGTATATTTATTATCTCAATTGTAAAGTTTAACTTTATTAATCCGTATATATTTATTTTTCTGCTCACAGCTCCATTTTTCCTAGCGGGAATATTTTTTTCGCAAATATTTAAACAGTATTCCAGCGATAGTTTTACTCTTTATGCAGCCGATTTATCGGGTGCAGCAATCGGTTCTTTGCTGTCGCTAGTAATATTTAAAATATTTTCTGCGGAAAATGCAGTTCTTTTTCTTTCGTTAGCTTTAATTGCAACTACAAATATATTTAAGAAAAAATCTTTTTACACAATCGGTTCTTTAGTAATAGTATTCATATTTATGTTGTTGTTGACAATAAATGGGAAGAGTTCTATAACTGCACAAATACCAATTGGGAATTACCCGGAAAAAGATTTTTATTATGTTTATGATGACCCGAATGTTATATCAACAATAATTGATAGCAGATGGAGTAATTACGGAAGAGCGGATTTAGTAAGTTATAATCATCAGGATATAGTCCGCCATCTGTTTATCGACGGAGCAGCAGGTACTCAAATGTTTCGTTTTAATGGCGAAATAAATAATCCGGGCAGATTGCTTTCAAGTATATTAATGAGAAATCCTACAACAATGCCATTATTATGGCTTGATGAGAAGGAAAAAGATAATATGCTGGTAATTGGACCAGGCGGCGGAAAAGAAGTTTTAACGGCATTACTGAGCGGAATTAAAAAAATCACAGGAATTGAAGTTAATCCCGATTTTGTTGAAATAGTTAAAGATAATAAAGAGTTTAACGGAGGCATATATACCGATTTCCCGAATATTGATATTATAGTGAAAGAGGGACGTCATTTTATTAAGCAAACAGATCAGAAATACGATTTATTAGTAATGGCATTACCTTCAACAGAACAAACCCAGAGCATTGATAATTTTGCAATGAGTGAAAATTTCCTTTTAACTGTTGAAGCAATTGAAGATTATTTTAAAATTCTTACCAATGAAGGACAACTAATATTAACTGTTCATAATAAATGGGAATTACTACGATTAATAGTAACTACGTTGAAAGCATTTGAAAATATTGGTGTTTCAAATAAAGATGCCCTGAATCGTATTATTACAATCAGTGATGAATATGCTCCAACAATAGTAATTAAACGTAATGCATTTTTGAAAGATGAAGTTGAAAGAATTAAATTATATATGCAAAAGTTTCCATCAGATTTCCCAACGGTTAGCTTTTATCCATATGGTATTGCACCACAAAATTATTCAATTGAAACCGAATTATTGTCGAATATAAACACTAATTATAGTTATTTAAATCAATATACAGAGAAAAGTACGAACAATATCACACCTGTTTACGATGATAGTCCGTATTTTTACAAAATTAACCGCGGTGTTCCCGATGAGTTTATATGGCTTTTAATTGCTTTTATAATAATAGGGGTAATGGCTGCTGTTATACCGCTAAGGTATTTATTAAAAAAACAAAAAAAAATTGCCATCAAGCATTTGAAGATTCCATTAGTAATTTTTATTTGTATCGGCTTAGGTTTTATGATCATTGAAATATCGCTATTCCAAAAATTGATTTTATACTTGGGTTCTCCGACTATAGCTTTAGCGATACTTCTCAGTTCATTACTAATTGGGATGGGAATTGGAAGTTATTATGGAAAAAAAATTAGAATCGACAATCCTTTTAAAAGGATTAAATATGTAATTTATATAATAATTATACTAAATATAATTTCAGTATTTCTCTTCCCCAAAATGTTTGATGTTATGCTTGAATATAGTCAAGTAATAAGAGCTGCTGCTCTATTTATATCAATTATGCCTATTGGTTTTTTTCTGGGCATACCATTTCCATCTGCAATTGAAATATTACAAATTAAAGGTATTGATACTTTAGTTCCGTGGATGTATGGATTAAATGGGATTATGTCAATAACAGGTTCTATTTTAACAGTAATATTGTCGATGTTATTTGGCTTTACAATTACAAACTTAATTGGCGTTACTTTCTATACTGTTATCCTATTTATTAACGAAAATGATTAGAATTATTAAAAGGAAATAATTCTTAAGAATAAAAATGTTTTAAAAATTAACTTATGCACACGAATCTGATTTTTAAACTTGACAATATGTCTTTTGTTGTTTACATTAAAAAGTGAATTTTAACAAATGGATATAATAATATGAATGAAAGATTAGTTTCTTACGGACCAAAAATCGATTTAGCTATTGATACTTGGGTTAAATTAGCAAGAGCATTTGCTGCAGTTGATAAAAAATCGATTAAAAACATACGGCAATATAAACTTACACAGCCTCAATTTTCGGTAATAGAAGCGCTTGGTCATTTAGGCTCGATGAAAGTAGGGGAGCTTTGCAAGAAAATGCTTGTCAGCGGCGGAAATATGACTTTGGTTCTAGATAATTTGGAAAAGAATAAATATATTGAAAGAATACACAGTAAAGAAGACAGAAGAGCGATACAAATTAAACTAACAAAAGATGGCACTAAATTATTCGAAGAAATCTTTTCGCATCATGCTAAATACCTTTCGGAACTAATTGGTGTGCTTAGCGAAAATGAACAAAAACAGTTAGGTTCACTTCTAAAAAAATTAGTCTAATAAACTCAAAGTAAAAAGATATTTAACCAGCCGGGTTAACCGACTGGTTTTATTTTATTATTCTTTATCAGAAATTAATTTATATACGATTCCTGCAAGAGCTGCTCCTACGATTGGAGCAATCCAAAATAGCCACAATTGTTCAATTGCCCATCCCCCTACAAAAATCGCCTGACTGGTACTGCGTGCCGGGTTAACAGAAGTATTTGTAACAGGGATACTGATCAGATGTATAAGTGTAAGCCCTAAACCAATAGCTAATCCAGCAAATCCTTGAGGCGCTTTTTTATGCGTGGCACCAAGAATTATAATCAGGAACATAAAAGTCATAACAACTTCAGTGATTAATGCTGATGACAAATTATAACCACCGGGAGAATGTTCTCCGAAACCGTTTGCCGCAAAACCGCCTATTTCAAATCCTGGTTTTCCTGATGCTATTAGAAATAAAATACCTGCTCCGGCAATACCGCCAAGTACCTGAGCAATAATGTAAGGTATGAGTTCTTTAGTACTAAATCTTCCGCCTACCCATAATCCTACCGATACAGCAGGGTTGAGGTGGCATCCGGAAATATGACCAATGGCATAAGCCATAGTAACAACAGTTAAACCAAAAGCAAGCGAAACCCCAGCTAATCCTATTCCCAATTCGGGAAAAGCTGCAGCCAGAACAGCACTTCCGCATCCGCCAAGAACAAGCCACATTGTTCCAATGAATTCCGCAGTTAGTTTTTTCATAATAGCTCCTTTTATTGTGTGAGAATGTAAAATTCTTTTCGAATAAAAAATATCATTTTATTTATTTAAACAAAACAATATTAATATGTCAATTCAAAAAAAAGAGTTATTTTCTTTTTAAGATGTAAGAAGTTACGGGTTCAAGAGTAATTAAAGCTTCTGCCTGCTTTGGATTGCTGAGAATAACATTGTCGGGAGTAACTAATATTTCCCAGCTGCCCTCCGGTAAACTAAATTTAGAGGATATTGTTTGGCTAGCATTAAATAGAACTAAAAATTCTTGTGTATTGCGGTAAATACTAATACCAAATGCAAAATGATTGTGAGGGTCTTCCTGAAAAAGGATATCTTCATAATGTGCATGCCGGAATGCCGAATATTCTTTCCTTAACCTGATAAGTCCTTGGTAATAATTGAATAGGTTTTTGTTTATATCCAAGTGTTCGTAATTTATATAATTTGTTTCGTCATCTTTATTATAAGAATTATGGTCTAAAAATCCTTTCTGAGGATCATCCATTTTATTTGAAGCTGCAATTACTTTCGATCTGGCGAATTCCTGTCCGGAATGGATCATCACAATTCCTTGTGAAGTAAGCAGAAAGGCTGCTGCAAGCTTATTTAACCGAAGCTGCTTTTCTGTTAATTTATAATGGTTAGCTAAATCTTTAACAGGAAGGTGCGGGTCAACGTCTCCAAGTCCGATTCGGATAAAATCACCCAAGGTATAACCGTCGTGCGATTCAAGATAATTAACTGAATGTTCTTTTTTATTGAATAAACCGTGGTGGTCTTTGTTCAAAGTTCCGCGTACATAACTTTTTATTCTCGAAGGGTTGTTGTTTCCATACCAGTTTTCAAATATCCAGCCTTTGCCGTTATATGGATTTTCACCTTTTATTCCATTCCGGATTTGATCATTCCAGCTGGCGCAATCTCTTGCTGAAAATCCGCGCGGATCATACCCGCCGCCCCAAGGTTCCCCCATAAAAACAACATGAGGATTTATTTTCCGTGCTTCGTGAGTAACTTCTTCTATTGTTTCCCAATCTATAAGATGCCCCAAATCGAACCTGAATCCGTCAATGTGATATTCATTCATCCAGTGAAGAATGCTGTCTCTAATCATTTTTCTTACCATTGGACGTTCAGTTTTAAGATCATTACCGCATCCGCTTTGGTTGGAAAATGTTCCGTCTTCATTTTTACGGAAATAATAATCGGCATTTATTTCTTTAAGATTGGCTTTTTCATATTCCGATAAATGATTGTAAACAACATCCATTATTACAGCGATATTTTCTTTATGAAATGCTTTCACCATTTCTTTAAAACTTGTGACTTGATTACCGGCAGTTCCTATCCAATTCTTAAATTCAGCTTTATTGCCTTCTTCTGTAAAAAAAGCAGTAGGAGCAAAAAATGAGGTTGTCATATATCCCCAATGATTTTTTTCATAGGGATTCCAAGTATTATACCGGCGGTTTAATTCTTGCTTATAGGGTAATTCTAAATGTGTAAATTCCATTGCAGGCAGTAGTTCAACGCAGTTTACACCCAAGTTTTTAATATGATTAAGTCCGCCTTTAATGCCTTTTTCAATCATACCTTTGTAAGTACCAGGATTTTTAGCTCCGGAACTTTTATGTGCTGTAAGATCTTTGATATGAGCTTCATAGATAATCAAATCGCGCCAGTCATTTTGAACCCATGTATCGCTTTCCCAGTTAAAGTTATCGTGTACTATAAGGGATAGTTTTCTTCCCATATAATCAATTTCAGTAGCAACAGCTTTCGAATAAGGATCAAGACAAATCAAATCAGGATTTATTTCATTTTGATGTTTCCTTTGGACTTTGAAGCCGTAAAATTTGTTGTATAATTCACCATTTAGAATTATCTCCCAAACATAATCTCTCAAGCGGATCATTCCATAACTTTGATAAGAATTGTCACTTGGATTATCAAAAACACAAAGAAAAACCTTTTCAGCATCAGGAGCAAATATTCTAAAATGTGTTTTACCGGCTTCAACAAAAGCTCCCAATTTAAGATCGGAATAAAGCTGGTCGTAATTTTTAGTATGATCTGAGAATGCTACATTTTCTTTTCCGCTTAAACTTTCATTATCGCTAGTTATAAACAAAATTCACCTTAATACATAATTCAAAAAATTTATAGGTACAAAATCTGGGGAAGGAGTATATCTCTTTTTTACTCAGAATGTACTTAACAAAAGAACTTGGAATTAATTTCTCTTAAAAATTATCGATAAAAAATAATTTCTTTTTAGTGCTTGAAATTAATTCCAAGTAACTCCTGCAAGTAGTTCAATACTATTTTAGAAGCAACATTTTTGATGTTTTTATGAACTCATCGCTTGTTTCAAGAGATTTTATTCTTATGGTATAAAAATAAACACCGCTTGAAGCAGGACTACCGTTTTTATCAATTCCATTCCAGGATACAGAATGTGTTCCGGCTGACTGCGTACCTAAGTTTACAGATTTAATTTCTTTTCCTGTTACATCAAATATTTTTAGAACAACATCCGATCTTACGGGCATTGTATAATTAATTTGTGTACTGGGGTTAAACGGATTAGGATAATTTTGAGCTAGATTGAATCCATAATTTTCTTTTTGCAAATTTTCAGCAGAAACATATATGTTAGTACTAACCAGTTCAATACCTTCACCGGTTCCAAGATTTCTGGAATATTGTTTGTCAATAGCATTGTTCCAATGTTCGTGTGTACCAAGAGTAGAAAACAAAACACCGGTGCTGTCAGGATCATAAACAATACCTTCAGCCCAGTTTGCCGAGTCGGCAGCCTGATGTAAATAATCGTCAACACCGCTCATCTGCACATAAGTTCCAAGTCCTCTTTCTTCGGTAAATTCGGAACGTAGGAAATCGTAACCTACGGATTCTATTGCAACCGGATCGAGAGAAGCAAAAATAGATGACATATAATCATCATTAAACGGAGCTATCTGCCATTTGCGCGGGGTTCCTAATTCGTAGTCAGTTGACCACAAAGCATCCATAATATATATCAAATTCTTTTTGCCTAAAAGCGAATGAGACATAATATCAGTTTGAATACGGTATAAACCATAACCTGGATGTACAATTCCATTTTCCATTTCAGCCGGAGCAATAAGTCCGTTGTGCAGGTGTGAAGCGTCCTCACGAGTATGTGACCCGAAATGATTCTTTGCAAACATTGTTATTCCGGCACGTCTGTGCCCTTTAAGCATAGGAAGATTAATCATATATTCAGCATCATTATAAATATCGTAAAGCTTATCATTATGAACAACTTTGTTATTTTGAGTGTTGTTAGAGTACCATACATTTTCTCTTAAGATTGTTCCGTTATCGGAATAATAAATTTTGGGAGAATTATTTTTTGTTACACCTTCTCTGCCAAGACTTCCGTATGTGCTATTATGATCCAAATAATGCACATCTGGAAATTCAGAATGCCAATAGTCGTAGTTGTGTTTGTATATATGACGAAGCGGATCGCCAACATATATATCGTTTTCAGATACTCCAACAACATTCACAAGCTGGCGAAGTACTGCCATAACAATTGCCGGAGAAGTTTCGGTAATTCCAAATGAACCGTTATCAGCAACTGAAAGATCTTGTGTGCTGAAATTCCCGCCCCAATTACTTACAGCATTTACTTTAATAAATATTTTCTCCCCCGGAGTATAATCAGCTATTCCTTTGTTTCTGATATTATTATTATGATATTCAAAAACTGCCTTCCAAGAAGCGCTGTCGGTTTCATTTCCGGTAAGTGTCTGTAAAACTTCCGAAAGCATATTATCAACAACTGTTTGATCGAAATTCCCTTCATTAAACCACGAATTGCCGTATTCGCTGATATCGCAATTTTCGTTAGTTGCATCTGGATTATGTGCCCACACAACTCTGCCAGGGAAAATTCCCTTGGCTGTTCCCATCGGCTGATTAGCTTCCACAACAGCATTTGATATAGTCACTTCAGAATTATTATTGACCATCAAGGCACCGGAAAGTCCAGCAAATAAAAATGCTCCGGCTAAAAAAGCAGGTTTCCCGAAAAGTTCTTTACGAGCTTTAAAAATTGCTGCTGCCGATAAAGCAAGAACAGCAACATAAGTAATAAAACCTCCAGCAAAAGGCATTGCTGCTTTTACACAAGGATAATTGATTCGTGAAGGTTTTGTTGCAACACGGTAAACAACCCATAAAAGAGATGCAAAGCCGATAACAGGGAAAAGAATCTTCCACATACCTTCAGTTTTTCTGAATCCCCTGAATTCTCCCGACTTGGGACAAGTACGTACGAATTTTGTGAATAATTTTTCCATAAGGCTCACTATTTTGTTAAAAAGATATATACATATTTTTATACCTCAACATACAATTATATTTTCGAAATACCTGAAAAAAAAACTCATAAGGGGATTAATTTTGACCTGATAAAATGGGGGTAAAAGTATTTCCTTTTTTTAACAAGCTCCGGAGCGATTTATATACTTTTTTATTCAGGCAGAAAAAGTAAAATAAAATCTGCCAATTATTGTCTCATAAACCTTACTGTGAATTTCGATCCTATTCCTTTTTTACTTTCTACCTTAATCTCTGCACCATTTATTTCGCAATATTTTTTTACAAGAGCAAGACCAAGTCCGTTGCCTTCAAATTGACGTGTATAGCCTTGCTGTTCTTGCGAAAAGGGAATAAACATTTTTTTCTGGTATTCATCAGAAATTCCAATACCGGTATCCGAAATTTCAATAGAAACACTTTTTTCATCTCCGTAGCATCGAATTTCAACTTTTCCTTTTTCGGTATATTTAATTGCGTTATCAAATAAATTCTGAAAAATTTCAATTACGGTGTATTCATCTGCAAATATGGTGTCATTGTTAAGATTTCCGGTGTATTCAAGCGTTAGGTTTTTTCCCTTAGCTTTAAACTGAAATTCCGGTATTAAACTGCTTAAAAGCAATTTACACAGCGACAACTGCTTTGGATGATATTCAAAACTGTTTGTTACCAATTCAGACATATTTAAAATCAAATCGATTGTGCGGATTATTCTTTTCCCGGCTGAATCGATTATCCCGAAACTGTCTTTTATTTCGGAATTAACATTATTATAAACATATTCTTTTAGCAAGCTGGAGAATGAAAGAATAGTGTTAATCGGTGTCCTGATTTCGTGGGACATCTGTGCAAGAAATTCCGATTTTATTTTATCCGATTTCTCAGCATTTTCTTTAGCAATTAAAAGTTCTTCAAGAAGCTTTTTCTTTTCGGTTATATCTTCTTTAATTCCGATAAGGTGAGTAATTTCACCTTTCTCATTTTTCAATGGAGAAATTACAGCCGATTCCCAGAAAAGTTCGCCATTTTTTTTCTTATTATAGAATTCTCCGCGCCATTCATTACCGCTTAAAATTATATTCCACATTTCTTGATAATAATCGATAGAAATTTTTCCAGATTTAAAAATACGCGGGTTTTGCCCTAGTAATTCCTGAATTGTATACCCTGTGGAATGGCATATATGTCTGTTTGCATATTCAATATTTCCATTCAAATCTGTTATTATTATTGAAACCAGACTTTGTTCCACAACGTTCGATAAAATTTTTATAGTTTCTTCTGCCTGTTTAGTTGAAGTTATGTCCTGAACTGCACCATAAATACCAGTCAATTTATTCTGAATTTCATCCCATACCGGATGAGCATAAACTTTAACCCAAACTATTTCACCTGTTTTCTTGAAAGTTCTTACTTCAGTAACAATATTTTCTTTTGATTTTAGTCTGTTAAAATCCTCGTTATCTTTTTCAACATCTTCCGGATGAAGCAAAGCCGCCCAGCCACCTTTGGTTTTATATTCATCAACCGAATAACCGGTAATGTTTTCGAATGCGCCGCCAGCCCATTCAAGTTCAAGTTTATTATCATCTTTAACTTTACTGAAAAATACGTAATCGGAAGCAACAGAAGAAATCAACCGGTATTTCCTTTCACTTTCCCGCAGATTTTCTTCGGCTTCTTTCCGTGCATTGGTTTCGTTTAATATAAGCCATCCTTTAATACCAAAATAACTTAAGGATATACCGAATAATAGAATAAGTGAAAATATTCCAATCAGTTTATTGCGGAATGAAAGCATCGAAGAAATAATTTCATCTTTGGAATAGGTGACTGCAAGCGACCAAAAATTGTCGTGTATTTTTATCGGAAGAAAATATACAAATTTTTCTGTTGTGAAATTTTCTTTAAGAGCTTTTGGAGAAGTATATTTTGCAATACCTTCCTTCCCAGAGATCATTTTTTTTATTAACTCATCAAATTCAGGAAATCCTGCAGCTACTTTCCAGACTGGAATTCCGCTATGTTCTTTAATTGAACTGTAAAGTATGGTACCGTCGCGGCTTATTAAAAAAGGATGTCCGGATTCTCCGATTTTTATATCGTCGAGTACATTTTTTGACATCAAACCGAAATCCAGAATAAAAGCAATTGATCCGTCAAATTCATTTTGTTTATTAAACACAGGATAGTGAAGTGCTATTCCAAAAGTACCCTGAACACTAGTGAAAACATCACTTACAACCGGTTTGTGTGTTTGAAGGACTTTTTTTACGTGATTTTGATTTGAAATATCATGACCAATAGCATTATCAAAAAATGGATATGTATAAACTATTTTCCCGTTTTTATCAACTCGCGAAATATTTCGCACTTCTTCAAATAAAGAAATTATTTTTTTTACCTCATTCTGTCCTTCTTCATTCATTTTAAATATGCTTTCTTCCTTTGAAAGAAAGAAAAGAACATAATTCCACTTGCTGAACATTTCATTAAAACTTTTTTGCGCTTGCCGGGCATGTATTTTCTGGTGATTAATGATTTGCTCAATTCTTTTATCTCTTTCCTCTTCGTAAAAATGTTTAAAAAGATAAGAACAAAAAACGAGCATTATTATTATACTTGCAAACCAGTAACGGTTTTTCATTTTTAGGATCCGAAAAATAATAGCATATAATCGGAAAAAATAAGTATATCTTTACAATAATGTCTTTTGATAAAAATCATTTGAAACAGGTTTATCAGATGTTTTTTGTTGTATTATAAAAAGAGAAATAAAGAAACCCGCCGGAGCGGGTAATAATTATCTTGTAAGTTTTTTGTATTTAATTCTGTGCGGAATTTCAGCTTTTAACCCTAATCTTTGCTTGCGGTTTTCTTCGTAGTCGGTGAAGTTGCCTTCAAACCAAACTACTTTGCTATCACCTTCAAATGCAAGAATATGAGTGCATATACGATCCAGAAACCAGCGGTCGTGACTGATTATAACCGCACATCCTGCAAAATTCAAAATTCCTTCTTCAAGTGCGCGCATAGTATTAACATCAAGATCGTTTGTGGGTTCATCCAGAAGCAAAAGATTTGCTCCAGATTTGAGTATCATAGCAAGGTGAACTCTGTTTCTTTCACCTCCGGAAAGCACACCTACTTTTTTCTGCTGATCGCCTCCGCTGAAATTAAACTGTCCTACATAACCCCGGGAATTTACTTGCCGGCTGCCGAGCTGAATAACATCGCTTCCGCCCGAAATCATTTCCCAAACTGATTTATCTGGGTCTAAAACATCCCGGTTTTGATCGACATAAGCCATTTTTACTGTTTCCCCAATCTTAAATGTACCGCTGTCCGGTTTTTCCAATCCAGCAATCATTTTAAATAGAGTAGTTTTTCCTGCTCCGTTCGGTCCTATAACTCCAACTATTCCATTTGGAGGAAGGGCAAAAGTAAGGTCTTCAATTAAAAGCCTTTCTCCGTATCCTTTCGAAACATTCTGAGTTTCAACCACAACGTTTCCTAAACGGGGACCAGCAGGAATAAATAGCTCCAGATCTTTTTGAATTTTTTCGTTCTCTTCCTTCAGCATATTTTCGTAGGAGCTTAACCGGGCTTTTGATTTTGCCTGTCTTCCGCGCGGAGACATTCTAACCCATTCAAGTTCACGCTGTAAGGTTTTCTGGCGCTCAGTTTCTTTCTTTTCCTCAAGTTTCAGCCGGTTTTGTTTTTGTTCGAGCCACGAAGAATAATTGCCTTTCCAAGGAATTCCTTCTCCGCGGTCAAGCTCTAATATCCAGCCGGCAACATTATCGAGGAAATACCTGTCGTGTGTTACAGCAATTACTGTTCCTGGATATCGGTTAAGCTCAGCTTCAAGCCATGCAACAGTTTCTGCATCAAGATGATTTGTAGGTTCGTCAAGCAAAAGAATATCAGGTTTCTGAAGTAAAAGCCGGCATAATGCCACGCGGCGTTTTTCACCTCCCGAAAGAACTTTAATGGGGGTCTCGCCCGGGGGACATCCTAAAACATCCATCGACATTTCAAGCCTCGAATCTAAATCCCACGCATTAAGAGTATCAAGCTTATCCTGCACTTTCCCTTGTTTTTCAAGCAAAGCTGTCATTTCATCATCAGTCATTTCTTCTGCAAACTTTGCGCTTATTTCATCATATTCGCGCAACACGTCAACAACTTCCTGAACTCCTTCTTCAACAATTTCTTTAACGGTTTTATTTTCGTCAAGTTTTGGTTCCTGCTCTAACAGACCAATTGTAAAACCTGGAGATACTGTTGTCTGTCCGTTAAATTCTTTATCAACACCTGCAAGAATTTTTAAAAGAGAGCTTTTTCCGGAGCCATTTAAACCTAAAACTCCTATTTTAGCGCCGTAAAAATACGAAAGGTAAATGTCCTTGAGTATGGGTTTTTTATCGTAATACTTGCTTACACCAATCATCGAATAAATAATTTTATTTGCTTCAACTGCCATTTTTTCTCCAATAAGGATAAATATTTTAAAATATACATCTTTTTTTAACGCTCTAATTTAATCAATTATTTCTGTTAAAACACGATGCTAATTCAACAGAAAAAAACTGCTGTAATGTTTTTCTTTATTTGTAAATTTTATGCCCGGTGCCGGAAGGTGAATTAAATCGATTGAATTTGTAAGATAATCCCAGTCCGTGTTTGTATTTCCGAAAATTGCTTTAAGGTTAAAATCAAGACCGAAAACCCATTCGCGCTTTGCAGGGTTTGCCTCGGAAATGCTGAAGCCGATTGCAGGTTGGATATAAGGCGGAAAATACTTACCGAAAGATTCCTTGAATAGATTATGAATATCAATAGTTATCCAGTATATGTGTCCCGAATAATGTTCCGAAAAACTTGGCGGAAAAGATTTTATCCGCGATGGGAAGAAACTCCATTTGATATTAAAATTCCTGAAAAAAGGATATTCATCCTGCAATAGACCGTATCCTACCCCGCCTAAATTAAATACCAAATCCTGATAATCGAATCCGTAGTCCGAAAATGCATCTCCTACTTCAATAAGAACCGCAAAGCTGCCCGACAAAGCTGCTGAAAGTTTTGTTGAAAAGTTGTTATCATAGCCGCCCCATAAGAAAATATTTTTCTGAATTCGGTATAAAAAATAGGAAGTGTAAAAGTGACCGGCCTTATCAATACCAAGAGTAGCCGGATCGCTGCACCATTGATATTTCGGTTTGTAAAAATGAAACGGACGCTGTTCATTTTTCCACCACATATGGTAAGCATCAATCAATCCTGAAATATATACTGCAGAAACTCCTGCAACCGAAATTATTCTACGTGTATTTGAATATGATGAGTCTTCTGTAACGGGCAGATTCTGAGAAAATACCGTAACAGTAAAAATGATATATACGATTAAATTTTTAATCATTTTCAGAAGTCGAAATAAAAACCGAGGAAGTTTTTATTTTTTGCAATATTATAAAGCTGTCCTCTTTCTTCAAATCCTGCGCGGTAAGTATAAGCCAAACGGAACGAGTATTTGTTGCTGTTCGGATATCTGAACCCTGCCTGAAAACTTCTTGTAGTTCCGTAATTTACTTCCGATTTAATTTTTATATCGGCTGCTGCATAAACAAGAAAATCATTAAACAAAAGGTAACCAGCATCGCCGCCAATCTGATAAGTAAAATGTCTGTCAACAGCAGGTTCGTTATGAAAATTATAAAAACTTCCTGCATAAACTTTTCCGTTAATTTCGGGAAGTAAATATTCAGTGTGAAATCCGGTATAATCGCGTACATAACTTACAGGCTGATAATTCAGCTGAGTTATTCCGTCATCCGAAAAATGAGCGCTGAGATGCCCCCAGATAAATCGAGCGACTAAATTTTCTGTCAGTTTGTAGTCGGCATAAAAATCAACGAGATAATCAACAGTAAAAACCTGCACATGTCCCGGAGTCTTTATTAAAGTATTGTAAACAGTTGCACCTGCAGAAAACTGAAAAACCGAACTGTCTATTTTAAAATTAAACAACGGGAACTGCGCGCCTATGTTACCGTTCCATTCTGTCGACTCGAGATGCTTGGAAAGCGAGAATTGATGTGAAATTGCATCTGCATAATATTTTTCGTAAAAAATTTTTTCAGGAAAAACATCTATTCCTATTTTTTGCGAAAACGATTTTGAAAAAAACAGAGGAATAATTATTAAATAAATAAATATTTTCATTTTACCTTTTCAATTTCAGATGATAAAATTAAGTCCTTGCAGATAATTATGCAAGCAGAATAATCTATTAAAGAAAATGAAAAAATTAAAATATGCGAGGAATATAATAAAATCTGCCGGAATATTTATCCGGCAGATATATTTAACATTTAAGCTGTTTCGCCAATCCCAAGCAAAACATTGTCAATAGCTTCTTTTAAGGCGGGTTTGGGCAAAGCGCCCATAGCCATTTGCGGTTTGCCTTCCATCGGTACAAAAAGGAGAGATGGAATGCTTCTTATGCCGAAAGCTGCAGCCAATTCCTGTTCTTGCTCAGTGTTAATTTTATAAATATCAATCTTCCCTTTATATTCATCGGACAGCTCTTCAAGCACAGGAGCTACCATTTTACAAGGTCCGCACCAGTCAGCATAAAAATCGATAAGACAAGGTTTATCACCTTCGAATTTCCAATCTTTATTTTTTTCGTAATCAAATACTTTATCTAAGAATGTCTGTTTTGTCAAATGCTGCGTCATTTTTTTTCTCCGTGTTTTTATAATTGTCTGAAACGTATGATTCATTTTTAGAAAAAAGGATTCAACTTTTTAAAATTTAAAAAAAATCTAAAAAATGCTATCAACCTGCCGAACATAAGATATAAATTTTAATTTGTAAGCAGACAATGCCAATGTATCAATATAAAATAAAGAGCAGTTTCGATCTTGTTGGATCCTTAAGCGAAGAAATATATGAAAAGTGCAGGCTGCACGATATTGATACAGAAAACTGTAATAAGATAGATATTTGTGTGATTGAAGCCCTGAATAATGTGATAAAGCATTCTTACAATTCTTTATCCGAAAACGAACTATCCGTTTTGCTTGATATTGATTTGGAAAAAGTTAAGCTTGATATTTCGGATAACGGGATTCCACGCAGCAATCTAGGAAAAGCCCGTCTTGATTTTGATCCTGAAGATATCAGCAATTTACCCGAAGGGGGAATGGGACTTTTTATAATTGAGAATTTAATGGACGAAACATATTATATTTCGGATGGTAAAACTAACGTTTTTACTTTAATTAAATATTTCCGAAAATAATGGTTCTCTGATGTGCTTAAAATTAATTTAGTAGTTTCTGCAATATTACTGTCTTTTTTTATTTCCTTAAAAGCGCAAGTTATAAAAAGCGAAGCCTTAAAAGAAACTCAGTCGAGCGGGAAAATAAGGTTAGTTAAAAATATTTATCCAGGTTACTCATTAATTTCTGCATTTCTTCTAACAAAAAAAGCTAACGAAGGCGACCCGATTGCACAGCACGAAATTGGTTTGCGGCATCTCCTTGCAGAAGGTTTTGAATCTGATACTGTGAAAGCTGTTTATTGGATTGAAAAAGCTGCGGCAAAAGGACTTTCGGTTGCCGAATATAATCTTGGTTTGATGAAATACAATCAGATCGGCACCGAATGGGATCCTTATGCTGCATATAAGCTTTTTGAATCTGCAGCAGAAAAAGATTTTGCTCAGGCTCAGCTGGCATTAGGATTATCAATGACAGATAATTTAATTGTAACCCGGAATATGGGCAAGGCATATGAACTGGTGAAAAGATCAGTTGATAATGGATATGAACCAGCCGAAGAAGTTCTGGAAGAATTTAAAAAATTAGGGTTTGACCCGGAAGATACAACTAAAGTTGAGGAAAAGGAGACAAAGGTTGCTGAGGATGAAATTTTTGATCTCTCTTTAATGATGGATGATTATAGTCAGGAATATTCCGAAAAGGATGATTCTTCTTCAAAAAATATTATGATTTTGAAAGAATTTTTAAAAGAGAATAAGTCTGAGCTAAGAAAAAAAATGGGGCTGAAAGAAAGCGAATCAGATACACTTAAAGGTGAAGAGGAAGCTTTAAAAATGATTACAGGAGCATCGGATGATGGAAGTCCCGAAGCTTTGCATCTTTTAGGAAGGTTTTACAGCGAAGGAATTGGGTATAAAAAGGACAGAGTTAAGGCAACTGAATATTTTCTTAGGGCAGTACGTCTGGGATCTTATAAATCAATAAAACCGGTTTGGAATTTGATAGGCACAAAAGAATTTTTCAGCATACTGAAAAAAAGGATTGATAGAGGCGAAACCTCGGCAATGTATGTTTGGGCAGCACTTACAGCATTCGGATTGGATTTCCAATTATCATCAAATCAGGCTCTCGATTTGCTTAAAAAAGCTTCATCTGGCGGACATATACCTTCATTAATTGAAACGGGTTTGTGCTATCTTTCGGGGACGCTTGTTGAAAAAAATGAAAATAAAGCCCGCACATATTTTGAAGACGCGATGAAATCTGGAAGTCTTGAAGCAGAAATAAGATTGAGGATAATGGATCTGAAAGAAACTGGAGACGCTAACAAACTGGAAAAAGCAGCATCATTTATCTCAGATGCTTCAAACAAAGGTTCGCTGCTGGCGCAAACGGCTCTTGCTTTCTGCTATGAAAACGGGCTAGGAATAAAAATGAATAAAGCTAAAGCAGTTCAACTTTACAGGTCGGCTGCTACGCGTGGAGATGAAAAAGCTTTCAATTCTCTGAAAAGAATGTTTGATGAAGTTCGTCCTGAAGGCGAGGAATTTAAGATTTACGAGTAATTATTTCTTTTTAATTAAAATAAAAGTAATATCATCGTTTAACGGAGCAGTTCCTCGGAATTTTGTTATGCTCTGTTGTACCAGAAGTGAAATTTCGGATACAGATTTATTTTTGTTTTCATATATGAGGTCTTTTATTCTTTTTATTCCGTATTCATTTTTTACCGAATCCATTGCTTCGGTTACTCCGTCGGTGTAAAAAAATAAAATATCATCTTTTTCGGGCGAAAGAATTATTTCTTCAATGCTCGATTCGAAAACAGGTCCTTTATTTAACCCAATTCCTAATCCTTTGGGATTATATTCTTTGAACTGCATTTCTGAAGATTTGTAGAAAACCAGAGGAGTGTGTCCTGCCCGGCTTAAAGAAATGTTTCCCAAACCATCTATTTTTGCAAGCAGAAGAGTTAAAAAGTATCCCTGACTAAGATTCTGTGAAAAGTATTTGTTAAGGTTGCAAAGAATATCTTTCATTTCGGAATATGCATTTATTAATGATTGAAGAATTGCCTGAACTCGTACCATATAAAGAGCTGAAGCCAATCCTTTTCCTGAAATATCTCCAATAATTAGATAAAAAGAATCTTTGTGATGGGGACACTTTATAAAATCGAAATAATCGCCGCTTATTATCCGGGCAGATTTATAATAAGTTGCTATTTCATAATAATCATTTATAGGAGGGTTTTCGGGAATAAGATTTTCCTGTATGCTTTTAGCCAAAGAAATTTCGTCGGTTGTTGTCAATTTATCGGCAAGTTCAAACGCAATAAGCAGATTTAACATCAGAAATGATAAAATAATATAGCTTGTTATACTAAAGAAAATACCTATCGTAATAATTATTATAGCGGCTAAATAAATTACTCGTCGGGCAGGTGTAAGTTTAAGAAGAAATGCATTAAAAAGATTGCGGATAAATAAAAGAAACCTGATGAATTTATTATGCTTTAAATCTTTTTTTGATATATCCTTTGCAAAAAATTGAAACACTTCGGGAGAATCGTGTTTAATCAATTTTTCAATTTCTTCGAAACTTAAATCGCTTGTGTACAGATCAAAAAGTTTTTTAATTTTGCTTTTTTTTTCCAAAACAATCTCTTTAAAACGTTTTTTTTATCTGTTTGACGAAATGAATCTGGTAAGGTTTTATTTAAAGAGATTCTTTTAAATATAATTCAGTAATCTTTCGCGTAAGAACCGCGAGACTTTGGCTTAATTGTGCGTTTTCAACAAGAATTGAATTGTCAACTTTCAATTGGCATGGGGCATAATTCCAAATAGCTTTTATTCCTCCTTTAATCATCTTATCAGCAGCTTCTTGTGCAGCTTCTACCGGAACTGCTAAAACACCAATTGTTACTTTATCCTTCTCTATAATTTCTTTAAGATCATTGAAATTATATACTTTAACACCATGTATTTCTTTCCCAATAAGTTCTTTTTTTATGTCGAATGCTGCAATAAAATTAAGCCCGTATTTCGAAAAATTCTTATAACCTAGCATAGCAGTTCCTAAACTTCCTGTGCCTACCAAAACAGCATTTGAGTTTGTATCCCAGCTTAAAAAAGTTCTTATCGATTTAATCAGATCAGAAATATTATATCCGGTTTTAGGTCTTCCAATAATTTCAGTATACTCAATATCTTTCCGAACCTGAGTGGGATCCAAATCTAATTCTTTTGCAATTACAGTACTCGAAACATCGTTTATTCCTCTTTCTTTTAATCTTAAAAGAAGATGATAATATCTGGGAAGTCTTCGTAATGTAGGTTCCGGAGTTGTTCGTATTTTTATTTCTTTCATCTTTTACCCAGATTGCTAATCGATAAATATTTCACTGTTAAAAATAGGAAAAATTTACAACATATAAAATGCTTTTTATAAACACATATAAATACCTTAATACATTACTCAAAAAAGATATTTATAGAAATTTATTACATAATATCCTATTTTAACTGCTCTTTATATATGTTTTAATTATCGGAGAAATAATGATTGGAAATATATTGTTATCGGCAGCTTCGGTTTTCTGTCTGCTTTCAATGGGAATGTATTTTTTTACAGAAAGAGGGAAACCTGGATTGCTTTTTTATGCACGGATTGGTTATTATCTTACTTCAATTTTTTCAATTGTTGCCTGTCTTATTCTTTTTTACGCAATAATAACTCACCAATATCAATACAGTTATGTTTACAGTTACAGTAATAACGATTTACCATTCGGGCTTTTGCTTTCAACATTTTATGCCGGACAAGAAGGAAGCCTTATGCTTTGGCTTTTGTTTACTGTAATTATTGGAATGATTTTGATTGATTATACATCGAAAAGAGAAAACCTTGAACCGAAAGTTATGTTTTTCTTTTCATTAAGCACATTATTTCTTCTAATAATGGTCAGCCCTTTTTTGAAATCACCTTTTTCATATATCTGGTCGGGCGAGTTTTATATTGATGTCCGGAATATCAATTATTCTTATTTTAATCTTCCTTATCTTAAAAATTTCTTTTATTCAAATCCTCAGGAAGGAACAAACTTTGTAAAAATGAACAAAGAACTTTACGGTCTACTTTCCGGCAGCGGGATAGCTGTAAATGATTTTATCATTCACGGAAAGGGTCTTAATCCGCTTCTACAGAATTTTTGGATGCAGATACATCCTCCGGTTTTGTTTGTTGCATTCGCTATGGCTGCAGTTCCGTTTGCATTTGCTATGGCTGCTTTGCTTCAAAATAATTATAACGATTGGGTAATACAATCTTTCCCATGGCTGTTATCGGGGATGCTGATTTTGGGTCTCGCCATTATGCTTGGAGGATATTGGGCTTACAGAGTTCTCGGATGGGGCGGTTACTGGGGATGGGATCCGGTGGAAAACTCGAGTCTGGTTCCTTTAATTACTGGTGTAGCAGCAGTTCATACATTTCTTATCCAGAAGAAAACAGCTGTGCTTGGTATGCCCGGAAAATTTATTAAAACCAATCTAATTTTATCAATGCTGGTTTATATTCTTGTTTTATACAGCACTTTTCTTACTCGAAGCGGATTGTTAGGTGAAGCTTCTGTTCATTCGTTTGTTGATCCTGGGGAAATAATGTATATATTTTTAATAATTTTTATCGGAATATTTTTAATTACAGCAGTTTTGGGATTATTAAAAAGATGGAAATCGATTCTAAAACAAAATGCGGATACAAGTTTTTTATCGAAGGAAGCAGTTCTGTTTGCCGGCTCGGTTGTTTTACTTGCATCTGCAGTTATTATAATAACAGGAACAAGCGCCCCCTTATTCGGCAGCTCGGTTGATATTTCTTTTTATAACCGGATGAATATTCCTATCGCTATTATCATCGGATTGATTAATGGTTTAAGTTTAATGATTAAATGGGATATTACAGATAAAAAATCTTTTGCCAAAGAATTAAAAATTGATTTTTTTATATCATTTATATTATCGGTAACCGTTGCTTTGATAAGCGGTATGTCAGACTTTCTCATATTATTATTTACGTTTTCAAGTTTTTTTACGATTGTTGTAAACTCAAAAGCACTAATTAGAAATATTTCGCAAGGTATTAAAATTACCGGCGGATTGATTTCACATATCGGTGTAGGTATTTTCTTCTTGGGGGTTATTGCATCCGGTAATTTTTCTGAAACCCGGCAAATTGAACTTACGAAAGGCGAAAAAAAAATAATGTTAGGGTACGAGTTTGTTTTTCAGGGTGCAAAGGCTTTTGATAATGGCAAAAAATTTGTGTTTAATGTGCTTGTTTCGGAAGGCAGTTGGCAAGATACTGCCAAGCCTGTTATGTTTTTAACTGAAACAAGCGGACTTATGCGAGAACCTGATATTCTTAACAAAATAACAAAAGATGTTTATGTTACGCCCTTAGGATATGACGAGAATGCGAGCAGAGGATTAATTTTACAGAAAGGACAGACATCTGAATTGGACGGAATTCAAATTACTTTTTCCGGATTTAATATGCCGCCGGATGCGATGCAATTAATGGAAAAGGGAGAAGTTATCAAAATTTCTGCAGAATTAAAAATTGATTACAGAGGAAAAACTTATAAAGCTGAACCGTATCTTGAAAGCGACGGTAAAACCAGCGATTATTTCCCTTTTAAGATTGAAGAAATAAATAGGGAAATTGAGATAACAGGACTAGATGCTTCAGGTGCTATTTCCTTGAATTTCAAAGAAAATAATAAAACATCAAACAGTCCTACGGAAATCCTTACAGTTGAGGTATGTATAAAACCTTTTATAAATCTTGTATGGGCAGGAGTTATTATTACATCATTGGGATTTTTTATCTCGTATTTAAGAAGACTGCGAGAATCCTTTAATTGAAATATTTCATTATTTAATACAACTATGTAGATTTAAATCTACAACACTTAGAATTTCATAGAGGAATTTCGTATTATCACAAACTTAGTTTTGGTACGATGCTTGAAAACTGATTATTTTTTATCAATAGGAGAATATATGTTCAGATGGTTATTTGCTTTTTTGTTTGTTCTTACAGTTATACCGGCTCAAGGTAACAGCGCATCAATAAAACTCGGTTATTTTAATCCTTCTGCAACCGACGGTGGATTTATTGTAGGGTACGAAGGCAGCAGAATAATTGATGAATATTTTAGTATCGGTTGGAGTGTGGATTGGTTTAATAAGAATTATGTTGATCAATCTTTAGCGCGTGAGTTTGATAAAGTCTACGGTGTAGAGGTTACTACAAATGAATTACGTGCTAAAACAAATCTTCATCATATTCCATTATTATTCACAGCAACCGCAAGTTTTCCTGCCGGGGCAAGACTTCGCGCATATATTACCGGAGGAATTGGAGGGGAGGTTTTATTAATTTATTACAGAAATTTTCGTAATCCTGACGATGATGATCTCCAAGCTTTATTCGATTTCAGCTGGAGGTTAGGTGCTGGCGTTGCCTACGAACTTGGCTCGCGTTCGGATTTGATTGCCGAACTTACTTATCATTCTTCTGCTCCCAGCTGGGAATACGAAATTACAGATGCTGGCGGAAATAAGAGAATTTTTATCCGCGAGTTTGATATGAGCGGATTGATGCTGCGCGCTGGTGTAAAGTTTTATTTCTGATAATAAGTTTTGGGTTATAGGGCTTGATATTTACTGCTGAAACTTTCCCTGTCTGCTGATTGAACAAAACAGACAGGGAATTTTTGATTAGTTTATTTTCAGATTGAAAGGTATTCTTGCTTGTACGCCGTTATATCTTTTTATTTCTTCAAGGATTCCGAAATATTTATAATCATCTCCAAGCCGATATTTTAAATACGAAATTTCAACTCCTCCAGATACAAAGTCAGTTATTATATCAAATGGATCTTTTGCTTTAGGATACTCAACAGTATTATAAGATTTTATTTTAGCTTTTTTAGCTGTAATTTCTAACGCTTTATCTATTCCTCCAAGTTCATCAACCAAGCCGATTTTTTTTGCATCCGATCCGGACCACACCCTTCCCTGGGCAATTTCATCAACTTTTTCGAACGATAATTTTCTTCCTTCGGCAACGTGATTTACAAAAGTTGTGTAAATTCTATCAATTTCTTCTTGAATGAACATCCTTTCCTTCTCGGAAACAGGTCTTAAAACTGACCGGTAATCGCTGAACTCACCGGTATTAAGCCTGTCGGTTGTAATTCCTAATTTATTTTCAAGCAGATTCTTGATGTTCGGAATCATACCGAAAACACCAATAGATCCGGTAAGCGTGGAATGTTCGGCAACAATAGCATCTGCTGCGCAGGCAATATAGTAACCGCCCGATGCAGCCACTTCACCCATAGAAACTATAACCGGTTTTAACTTTTTTGTTTCTTTTATTTCATTTAAAATAAGGTCGGATGTAAGAGGATCTCCTCCGGGGGAATTAATGCGTAAAACGATTCCTTTAACATTTTTATCTTTTGAAGCATCACGTAAATGTTCAATTATATTTTCAGTACCGATTTCATAGTCATCGCCGGAAGATGTTGTGATATCGCCTGTTGCATATATTACCGCAATAAGATCGGATGCCGATTTGCCGTTGACTTCGGGAACTTTGGCATACTCGTGAATAGAAATGGTATTAACATCAGTTTTTACGTTAAGTTTTTTATCAATATACTTAAACATTCCTTTTTCAAAACAAAGCGAATCGATGAGTCCGTTTTCTAAAGCTTTTTGGGGTGACCGTATTTCAAAATTTTTTATCATCTCGTTTAATTTTTCGGAAGGGATGTTTCTCGATTTACAGATTTCTTGAACAAAAACAGAATCCAACGAGCTTAATATGGCATTTACTTGAATTTTGTCGGCATCGCTCATTTTCTTCTGCGTGAACATTTCAACAGAACTCTTAAAGCTTCCTTTACGGAAAATCTGGGGTTCAATTTCAAGCTTTTCAAAAGTACCTTTAAAATAAAACGATTGTGCGGATAATCCTTTTATTTCAATGCCGCCTGTTGGTGTCAGAAATATTTTATCGGCAGAAGAAGCGATGAAATATTCCAATTGCGAAATGTAATTTCCGTGAGCGTAAACAGGTTTTCCGGATGCTTTGAATTTCTCAATTGCACGTCTGATTACTTGAGCAGCAGCCATCCCTTCGGCACCAATATAATTGAGATCCAAATAAATAGCTTTTATTTTTTTATCGTTTGCAGCATTATTTATAGCTTTTGTAATATCGTAAATACCCAGCTGCTGCGAAAAACCTTTTTCAAAACCGGCAAAACCCGAATAACCTGATTTCTCGGGAATTTCGTAATTTAATTCAACTTTTAAAATAGAATTTGATGAATATTGGACTGTCTCATCTGGTGAAAGAGCAGCAATAAAAATAAAAATAAATACTATAAAAATTGCAGAAAATAAAAAAGCAGTAATGCAAAAGCCTGCCATTGTAGCAAACATAATCTTAAAAAAATCTTTCATGTTATTTCCAATAAATTTATGCCAAATAAGGTTTCTAAAACTAACAATAATTATCGAAAAAATACTAAATTAAATTATTCATAAGGCAAACGATTATTAAAAAAATATCTTTAAAAAAAAGAATTAACAACGATAATACTATTCATTATTTAACTATGGACAGTTTGACGTTTAAGAATCAATAAAGATATAAATTAAATTAAAAAAAATCGTGTTAACTGCAATTAATAAAAAAGTGGCAACTCAAAAAGTCGCAGAAAAAATTTCACCGATATTTAAATATTCGGATAGTTTTATTGTTGTAATCAATAATTCAGGAATAATAGAGTATTGCAATCCTGCCTTTTGCGTTTTTCTTGATTATATTTCTTATGATCTGTTGGGTAAGGATTTCTATTCAATTACTGCTTCTGAATCTGTTAAGAAACTTAATATAATATTAAAAAAAGATATTTTGCAAACACTTAAAGTCAAAGATATATCGATTAATTTAGCAGGTAACGATAAAAAAGTAAAAACAGCAACTTTTAATATTTCATCATTTAAGGATGATGGATTTGAAGGAATTTTACTATGCGGACAAGAAACAGCTGATAATGGAAATAATAATCCGGAAAATATTAGTAAAATTTTGGAAATTCTTTCAAGTGCTCCTTTTGGGATTGTAATTCTTGATAATTTAGGAGAGTTAGTTGGTTTTAATAAGATTTTTACTGATATAACTGGTTATTCGATAAAGGATATTCCGAAAACACGATCTTGGTTTGTAAAAGCCTTCCCAAATAAGAATTACCGAAGCAAAGTATTACTTGAATGGGAAAAATTCTGCAACGAGGATTTAACTTCCAGAGTAGTTGATATTGTTTGCAAAAACGGTAAAAAAAAGAAAATTGAATTCAGATTAAAGAAGATTGAAGAAAATTGGACAGCTGTTTTTTGTGCCGATTGTACCGAACGTATTCAAAAACAAAACAGCATTAAAGATAATATTAAGGAATTAAGCAGAAGTAAATTCCACATTGAAAGAAGTAATATCCAGCTTAAGGAAATAAATAAGAAGTTAAAGGAATCGGAGCTGAAATTACTTGAACTAAATAAAACGAAAGACAAATTCTTCTCAATACTTGCTCACGATTTGCGTAGTCCATTCAGCGCGTTGTTAAGCCTTTCAAACCTTCTTGTAACCGATTTCGACATTTTCGACCGCATAACCATTCAAAATATTTGTCACGATATCAATAATTCAGCAAATAATTTTTTTAATCTGCTCGAAAACTTGCTTGCCTGGACACGCGTAACATCCGACAGGATGGAAATGGAGCCTGTTATTTTTAATATCAGCGAAGTTATTAATGAAAATATCGAGTTGTTAAGACAAAATGCTGCAGATAAAGAGATTGCTCTTTTAAATTATGCCGATGTAAATATTGAATGCTATGCCGATGTAAATATGGTTAAGCGAGTTGTTCAAAATTTAATCTCGAATGCCATAAAATTCACATACCGCAACGGAAAGGTTGAGATATTTACTGAAACAGCTGGGGAATTTATAAAAGTTAAAGTAAAGGATAACGGGGTAGGAATAAACAACGAAGATCTTAACAATCTTTTCAGAATAGATGTGCGCCAATCTACAAAAGGAACGGATAACGAAACTGGAACCGGCTTGGGGCTTATTTTATGCAAGGAGCTTATCGAAAAAATCGGCGGTCAGATAAGTGTATCAAGTGTTGTTGAAGAAGGATCGGAATTTGTTTTTACGATTAAAAACACCAAATCAATAAAGGTTTAAATCCTATTGTCTGATAGTTTCCGAAAGCCATTTATCAATTATCATTTTAAGAAAATTAATATTTATCGGTTTTGCAATATAATCATTCATTCCAGCAGCAAGGCATTTTTCTCTATCTTTCATACTCGAATGAGCTGTAACCGCAATTATAGGTATATTTTTAGACTGCGAATCGAGTTCGCGGATTTTTTTTGTAGCAGCAATTCCGTCCAAATCAGTCATTTCAATATCCATTAAAACAAGATTAAACGAGTTTGTTTTTACAGCTTCAATTGCGTCAAAACCATTGGAAACAGCATCAACAGAATAACCCACCTCACGTAGAAGTTTCAACTCAACTTTCTGGCTTATGGGGTTGTCTTCTACAAGCAGAAGCCTTGTTTTTGAGTGAATTGTACGCGGAAGTTTTCGGATATTGTCAATTTCAAATTCATTCCTAATGGCATCTTCATTTATCTCATCAAAGTTTTCTGCATTTGCTGTCGCAGATTCTTTTTGTATTTCAGGAATTTCTTCAGTTTTTAATTCGTTGGCAGTCAGGAAATTTTTCTGACAAGATAAAATTACAGTAAAAGTTACGTCAGTCCCTTTGTTTAATTCACTGTCTATATAAATATCGCCACCCATAAGGGACACAAATTCTTTGCATATCATCAAACCAAGACCGCTGCCTTGCTGTTTTGCAATTTTGCCTTCTTTTAATTGCGAATAAGCTTTAAATAATTCAGGAATTTTATCTTTCGGAATTCCTTTGCCAGAGTCTTTTACTATTGTTTTAATTGTAGCAGTAGCTTCTGTTCTTTTAAGAAGTTCAACCCTAATACTAATAGTGCCGTCTTCGCCGGTAAATTTTACGGCATTCCCTAAAAGGTTTACAAGTATCTGACGGTAGCGGGTAGCATCTCCTATAACCGGAGCTGGTACATCATCGGCAATCGAATAGGTAATTTTCTGTGTCTTTTCTTTTGCTGCAGGGGTGCAGATAGATCTTGCTTTATCAACTTCATCACGTATATTGAATTCTTCCTCCAGAAGATCCATTTTGCCAGCTTCAATTTTTGAAATATCAAGTATATTATTGATTATATCAAGAAGAGATTCGGCAGAAACTTTAGCGTTAGATGCAAAATCTTTTAATTCATCCATACTTTCGAACAAACCATTTTCAATGAGAGTCAGAAATCCTAATACCGAATTCATCGGCGTGCGGATTTCGTGACTCATATTAGCAAGAAAACGGGTTTTAATATTGCTTGTGTAACGTGCGTTTGTAGCTTCATTAGCAGCTCTCTGCTGTTCCTTCCGCAAATCTTCAAGTTCTTTATACAATTTTTCTTGTTCTTTAACTTCGTCAGTTATTTCTTCAATGGTCCCTTCGTATAAAGCATCTTTCTTTTCATCGTTTTTAATTTTTCGTCCGTAAAAGCGAACAACAAATTCCTGTCCTGATTTCCGCTTAAGTAAAAGATTGTAATTCTTTACTGTGTTCTTTTTATCCAATTGCAGCAGAAGTTCATTTCTGTCTCCCGGGTTTGCAAAAATATCGCTGGAAAGAGACAGTTTTTCCAAATCACTTTTTGAAGAATAGCCTAATAACTTTATAAATTCTACATTTGCCTCTATAATTTTATCTTCGCGGTTGGTTACGAAAAAAGGTATTACAAATTGATTTACATCCTGCACCGGAGAAGTTTTTGCAGATATTTCATTTCGCGATACAGAAGGTTCCGATAAAAGTTCTCCTATTAAAAAAGCTGCTTTGCGTTTCGATTCGTATATAATTTTATTTGCAACAATGCTGCCAATACCGATAAGCAAAAAAGAAACCAAATGAACAATATCTTCATTAAAAATTTTGCTTGTATCTCCGTTTAATACGACAGATAAAATAATAACTGCTAAAAATAAAGAAACAAGAATAATTTGATGAATGCTCTCCCATCCAAGAAACAGTGAAAACATAAATATAATAAAGATCACGTAATAAGAATTAAATACAAAAGATTCAGGTGCTCTGTAAATAATATAACCGGTTGTTAATATTAACGCCCAAATCATCAGATGAACAAAAATATGCGGTTTTTCTTTTCCTAAAGCTGTATTTATCGAGATCAATGAAATCAACGCGGCAATAGCTGCAGTTAATCGTGCAATACCAGTATCTAATATAAATTGCGAAGCGGAGATAAAACCGAAGATTAAAAGAGCAATACTTATAGCAGCAATGATAATTGCAAATACTTTAAGCGGGCGGAAGATAATTTTTTTATTTTCTTCTTTGAAAATTCTTATTTCTTCTTCGGATAGTGAACCTGTTTTTTCGCTTCGCATTTTATGTCGTCGAAAGTTTTAAAAAGTGTAAAAATAATTTAATTAAATTTTGCTTACATTTAAATCATAATTTAACAAAATTATACTTAATCAACCAATAAAGGCATAAATTGGCAGAATTCTTGTACTCATTGGATGTTTCATTATTTAGATTTTTCAACGAAACAATATCAAATTCAGTTTCCGACAAGTTTTTTCCTTTTGTAACTGATGTAAAAAACTGGCATATTGCCTACATTATCGTATGGTTTATAGTATTTTTTAAGGGGGGCAAAGCAGGTAAAATTACAGCTGTAACAGCTTTATTTTTAATTGCTGTTTCCGATCAGATAAGCAGTACTTTTATAAAAAATATAGTCGGACGAATACGTCCCTGCACCGCATTGGAAAAAGTAAATATTCTTGCCGGCTGCACAGGATCGTTTTCTTTCCCTTCATCGCATGCCGTAAACAATTTTGCTATTGCAGTTTATTTTTCAGTTTTTTTCCCAAAATTCAGAAACCTGCTTTTTGTTATTGCTTCTGTAGTTGCGTTTTCGAGGATTTACTGCGGAGTGCATTATCCTTCGGATGTTGCAGGCGGAGCAATTATCGGCGCAGCCATTGGTTATTTGTTTGCAATTATCACAAAAATATTATCATCAAAAATTAAATTATTGAATATACAAGAATGAATGCCGATAAATTAGAAATTGCAAAAAACTGGCTTCCGCGTTATACCGGAACACTTATCAATGAATTTGGCGATTATCTTCTTTTAACAAATTTCCGGAACTATGTTGAGAAATTTGCCGACCAGTTTAACTGCGAAGTTAAGGGATTAAACAGACCGATGCAGACAGCAACAAATTCAGCAGGACTTTCAATAATTAATTTCGGTATTGGTTCGGCAAACGCAGCAACAATAATGGATCTTCTAACAGCAAGAAATCCTAAAGCTGTTTTATTTTTAGGTAAATGCGGGGGACTAAAAAAATCGACTGAAATCGGACACTTTATTCTGCCTACCGCAGCTGTAAGAGGAGATGGCACAAGTCAGGATTATATGCCGAGTGAAGTTCCTGCTCTTCCGTCATTTAAACTTCATAAATTTGTTTCTGATAAAATCATTAAACATAATACTGAATACAGAACCGGAGTAATTTACACTACAAACCGAAGGCTGTGGGAATGGGATAACGATTTTAAAGAATATTTAAAGAAAATCGGGGTAATCGGAATTGATATGGAAACAGCTACCTTATTTATAGTTGGATACGCTAATCAGATTACCCGCGGAGCCTTGCTTCTTGTATCCGATTTGCCGATGATGCCGGAAGGAATAAAAACTGAGGAATCGGATAAAATGGTTACCGAAAAATATGTTGATCTGCATTTGAAGATTGGTATTGAAGCGATGACGGATATTGAAAAAAAAGGGGAACAAATAAAGCATTATAGATATTAAACAAGAATTGTAACAAATTATTAAGGAGAGGAAATGAGACTGATAAATATTTTAATGACTGTTGCAGCAATTTTAATTACAGTAACAACCGTTTATTCGCAGACTGAAAAAGAAGTAAAAGATATTCAGGATATTTTGGTGAAAATTCTTGATGCTTCCGAAGCGGAAGATTACCAGGCAGCATCATTAATGTTTGTTTATGAAGGAGATGACGCTGCCAGAAATCTTAAAGATTTTTATAACTCATCTGTTTCTGCTGAAGGAAATAAAGTTAAACGCCTCGCAAAAAAAATAAAGGCATTTCAAAAATTAAGCGAAAGTTATTCTGTTGGTACTGTTTCAAAATCTTCAAAATCCGGTGTTGAGGCCTTTGTTGTTGAGGTAATTTTTAACAGCGGTAAACAGAGTTTAAAAACTGAGTTTACCTTTTTATCTGTTAAAAATTCTTTCGGTTTGCTCGAAGTAAAATAGTTAATTGGTTTTTTTGTTTTTTGCCAAAAAATCGATTCCGGCTTGAGCAATTTCCCAATAACCTTCTGAAGCGTCTGCATTCAATAAACCTTCAGCTGTCATTGCTTGCTGTTCTTTATTTACGCGTTTAACCCATTCTTTAACATCGTCGCCATTAAGAATGTCGTTATCAAGAGGTCTGAATTTATTTTTCATATCTTTTTCGATAAAGTTAGATATATCTTTTACTTTACCGCTGCCTCCAAGATAAATAAGCGCTTTAAGTATAGGAAGTCGGAAAGATTCCTGAGGAGTAAGATCGTCTTCCGAAATTTCCTGAACCGGTACTGTTTCTGCTGATTGTAAATCTGCTTGTTCTTCAGTAACTGGTACCTCATCGAGCATATTTTCAATCTCATCTGAAGATTTATTATGGGTTTCAGGTTCACGCTCTGTTTCGTCGCTTTCCTCACTTTCATCCTGCGATTCGAGGACATTTAACAAGTCATCCTGCTCCTTTTTCAGTTTTTTAGCTGCCGAGTCAACCGGTATAATAGCTCCAATCAGTTTTTGGGCTTTTTCTACAGAGCCGTTAAGCAATTCTTCCGATCCTTTCATCTTTAAACTGTCAACGTATCTTTTTATTTTATCCTGAACATTTTTAAAATCGTGTATCAGTTCTTCTCGTTGTTTTTTTAATTCTGACATATAACACCTTTAATGTTTATAAAAGTATACTTTACTGAAAGTATATTCGGTATTTAAAATCATTTTTAAAGTATGTGTAATTATTTTTTTACATATTATTACGTAATTAATATCTTTCTAAGCATTATAAATGAAAAAAAGAAATGAGTAATAAAATTTTAATTGAAGAAGCAGAAAGAAAAGATGTTCCGCTGATTCTTTCCTTCATAAAGAAATTAGCCGGTTACGAAAAACTATCAGATAAAGTGGAAGCAACTGAAGAGTTGCTGGAAAAGTATTTATTCGGCAGTGATGCAAATGCCAGAGCATTAATAGGCTATTTTGATGGAAAGCCAACAGGTTTTGCTGTGTATTTTTATAATTTTTCAACTTTTTTAGGTAAAAAAGGGATTTATCTGGAAGATATTTTTATACTTCCCGAAATGAGAGGAAGGGGTTTTGGAAGAGCATTTATTAAACATATTGCAGAAATTGCAGTGAAAGAAAATTGCGGAAGATTCGAGTGGAGCGTTTTGGATTGGAATGAGCCTTCGAGAAAGTTTTATGAAAGTCTGGGAGCCAGACCAATGAATGAATGGATAATTTACCGATTAGAAGGAAAAGAAATTTTAAAACTTGCTCAAAATCATGAAGGAGATAATTTTGAGAATTAATGGCGGAAATATTTTTGAAAACTTACCTGAAAATAATAATGACGAAATATTTGAAAGGCTGCTGACAAATGAAAATTTCATAATTGAAAGAATTGTCTCTGACGGACATAAATCTCCAGAAGATTTCTGGTATGATCAGCCGACTGATGAATTTGTTATTTTGCTAAAAGGCAGCGCGCAAATTGAATTTGAAGAAGGCGAAAGTATTATCCTTAAACCGGGAGATTATATTTTAATTCCTGCACGAAAAAAACACAGGGTGGAATGGACTGATTTAAACGAAAAAACATTTTGGATGGCAGTGCATTATTAAAGAGTATGAGAAAGAGGTAAGAGTAAGAGAAGTATATTAATGAACTTTCCCTTACTCTAAAATCTTACTAATACTTTCGGTTAATGACTTCTTAAATCTTTCATTAATTGTTCAAATTGGTTAAAGCGCAAAGCTTGCGGACCGTCGCTTAAGGCTTTTTCCGGTTCAGGATGGAATTCAACTATAATTCCGTGTGCGCCAACAGCTTTTGAAGCAAGTGCAAGAGGAATTACTTTGTCGCGTTGTCCTACCGCATGCGAAGGATCAACAATTATCGGCAAATGTGTCATTTCTTTCAGGAACGGAATTGCGCTGAGATCAAGCGTATTGCGCGTAGCTGTTTCAAATGTTCTTATTCCGCGCTCGCAGAGTATTACCTGACGGTTTCCCTGTGCCATAATGTATTCGGCTGCATTAAGCAACTCATCCAGCGACGACATCATTCCGCGTTTTAAAAGAACAGGCCTCTGAGTTCTTCCTACTTCTATAAGAAGCGAGAAGTTCTGCATATTTCTTGCCCCAATTTGAAGAATGTCGGAGTATTTTGCAACTTCATTAACCTGATCGATAGAGAGAACTTCGGTAACAATAGGAAGATCGTATTTTTTTCCTGCTGCAGTCATATATTCAAGTCCCTCATAACCAAGCCCTTGAAAACTGTAAGGCGAAGTACGCGGTTTGAAACAGCCTCCGCGTAAAATATGCGCTCCGGCACTCTTTACTTCCTGCGCGCATTCAAAAATCATTTCTTCGTTTTCTATAGAACAAGGTCCTGCCATAACAACAAAATTATCGCCGCCAATTGTTACATCCTTAACTTTTATAATTGTATCTTCGGCTTTGTAGTCTCTGCTGCAAAGTTTATATTCAACTTTTTTCTTAACTTTTTTATCTTCGGATTTTACTTCTGCCGATACTTTTGTTTCAATTTCTTCATCGAATATTTTTTCAGAAATATTTGTTCTTATTACTTCTGCTGTAGGATAGCTTCCCAGCACTTTTATGAAGCGAGTATATTTCCCGAGTTCATCTAATGCCAATTTTACATTGCTTTCGGCAACATTTCCAAGAAAATCAACATAAAACATCTCTTCCCAGGGATTTCCTAAAATCGGGCGGGATTCCAATTTTGTCATATTCAAACTAAATTGTTTAAAAACTAAAAGCGCATCTACAAGCGAGCCGGGCTGGTGTGCTGTAGCCATTACAAGCGAAGTTTTGCAGGGAATCCGTAAATCAACCTGCTGAGGATTTTTGGAACCGATTAAAAATCGTGTGTAGTTTTCCGATTGGTTGGCAATTCCCCGTTTAAGAATTTTAACACCGAATATTTCAGCAGCTTCTTCACTTGCAATTGCTGCATCGCTATCGGTGCCTTCCTCTTTAATTTTCTGCACTGACATTGCGTTATCAGTAAAATATTCAACTTTAACATTTGGAAGCGATTCTAAAAATTTACTGCATTGAGATGCGGACTGGTAATGAGTATATATAGTTTTAATTTTACTTAAAGGGACGTTTTTTTTTGAAATAAGGCAGTGTTTTACCTGAAATTTTTCTTCGCCGATAATTGATAAAGTTGTGTTCAATAAAAGATCGTAAACTTCATTAATCCCGCCTGAAGTAGTGTTTTCAACAGGAAGCATTACATAATCTGCCTCGCCTTTTTCAGTGGAACGTACAACTTCTTCGAAAGTATTTTTCGAGATAAACATAATCTGGTTTTCTTTTTCGGAGAAGAATTTTTTTGCTGCAAGCGAACTGTACGAGCCTTCAATACCTTGAATGGCAATTCTTATAATATCATCCTGAATATCTTTTCCGTTTGCCAGATTCTGCAAGTATTTTTGCTGTATCCTGATTGAATCGTCTATTATTTCGTAAAAAAGTTTTTTTACGAGATGCGTATTCAAACCTTCTTCTTTAGCTTTGGAAATTATGCGGTTAAGAAGCTCTGCTTCGCGTTCCTGATCGCGGATGGGGGATTGCATTTCGTTTTTAACTAATACTATTTCGCCGCTCAGTTTTCTTCTTTCGGCAATAAGTTTTAATAATTGCGAATCTATATCGTTTATATTATCGCGAAGTTTGTTTATGTCTTTTTTCATAATCTTATATTTTCTGGTTGTTAATATTTAGAGGTACAAATATAAATAAATAACGTAAGAATATAATGGAAAAGTTATCGGTTAAATATTTCTGTTAAAATTTAACTTCTCATTCATAATGAATATCTTCTTATCAGAAAATTTAATTTCAAAAAAATATTTATCTGCATTTCTTTTATTTGTCTTGTCCATTTTACTGTCCGCAGTATTCTGTTAAAAAATACATTGAGATAAGCAGTATCACTAATTAATTTGTGTTTATACCGATTTCAGAGTGGCATCAAAGTTGAATAAACGCCGGCTTTAAATCAACTTATTCAATAATTAAAAAATTTTTAAGGAGGAAGAAATGCTTTTAGGTGCAACAAAGGTGAAATTTACTGTAATTATCATATTTATTTTATCATTCGGAACAAATCTTTATTGTCAGGAATCTGTTCCCGCAAATGCTTTGAATATTGACCCGGCGGGCGTATTTTTTGGAAATCTAACAATGAATTATGAACATCTTTTCGGAAAAAGGCACGGGCTTTTTATTGAAAGCGGATTAGGGAAAAAAGACTTTTATCTTGCCGGGGCAGGTTACAGATTTCATTATTTCAACGATGAAGATACTGCCGGCATAAATTCGGGATTTTTTGGGGTTTTTGTTAAGAGTGGAAGAAACTATATGCAATTTGAAGGAGAAAATAAGAAAAAATACGATGTTAATTTGGAATATTTAAGCGCAGGAATAAATATCGGTTACAGATATAAATGGGGTGAGTATTTTAATTATTCGTGGAGAATAGGCTGCGCTTTCCCATTGCAATCGGATTTCAAATGGCATCCTGCAGATAAACCTGAAGATTATAAGGATTTTCAGACCATTTGCAAAATCCTATCTTATATCGACGGCGAAATTTCAATTGGTTATAATTTTTAATTTCCGAAAATTTAAAAAAAGGAAGGGCGTTCCCTTCCTTGAACTAATAAGATAAAAATCAATTAATCGCACTAACTAAACTCTAATATCGATTTTCTTATTATTTCAACAGCTTCATAAATTTGTTCTTCGGTTATAACAAGCGGCGGCGCAAAGCGAATTATATGACCGTGAGTAGGTTTGGCAAGCAGACCGTTTCCTGCCATTTTAAGGCAAACATCCCAGGCTTCTTTTCCGTTAGTTGGTTTAATTACGATTGCGTTTAATAAACCTTTACCTCTTACAAGTTCAATCATCGGGGAGTTTATTTTCCGTAATTCATTTCTGAAAATTTCTCCGAGATGTGCTGAATTTTCGGCGAGTTTTTCTTCTTTAATAACTTCTAAAGCCGCAACTGCAATTTTTGCTGCCAAAGGATTTCCGCCGAAAGTTGAACCGTGTTCCCCGGGTTTAATGCAAAGCATAATTTCATCGTCGGCAAGCACAGCCGAAATTGGAAAAACTCCGCCGGAAAGTGCCTTGCCGAGAATCAGTATATCGGGGCGGACATTTTCGTGGTCGCAGGCAAGCAATTTTCCGGTGCGGGCAAGTCCGGTCTGTACTTCATCCGCGATGAATAAAACGTTTTTATCTTTGCACATTTTATATGCTTTGCTTAAATAACCTTCGTCCGGCACAAAAACCCCCGCTTCGCCTTGTATCGGCTCAACAAGAAATCCGGCAACATCAGGGTCTTCAAGAGCTTTTTTAAGAGCTTTTAAATCGTTATAAGGAATTTTTACAAAACCCGGTGTAAACGGACCGAAACCGCCGTAGGAATCCGGATCGGTGGACATTGAGATAACCGTAATTGTGCGTCCGTGAAAATTGTTTTCGCAGACTATTATTTTGGCATTATTTTCTTTAATCCCTTTTTTAAGATACGCCCACTTGCGGCAGAGTTTAAGTGCAGTTTCGTCGCCTTCGGCTCCTGTGTTCATCGGAAGTATTTTATCGTAACCGAAATATTCTGTTATGTATTTTTCGTATGGACCGAGCTTGTCGTTGTAAAATGCCCGCGAAGTAAGTGTTAAAATCTGCGCTTGCTCCATCATTGCATTAATTATTTTGGGATGGCAGTGCCCTTGGTTTACAGCAGAATAAGCCGAAAGAAAATCGAAATACTTTTTGCCTTCAACATCCCATACAAACACACCTTTGCCTTTTGCCAAAACTACCGGCAGGGGGTGATAGTTATGCGCCCCGTGTTTTTCTTCTAACTCAATAAAATCGTGTGCTCTCATAAAATTCCCCATTCAGAAATATTATGCAGTTAATGTATAAAAAAATACATTTACAAGCGAGTGGGAATTATAAAATTAATTTAAACCTGAATTTGTAAAAAAAGCTTATCTCATATTTTTGATAATACCAAAGTAAATTCTTACGTGAGACAATTACTAAGCAAAAATCAGCTGCAGCTGCCGGATTATTTTGCCTGTTTTTTGAGCCCATAATTCTTTTCAGGTATTTACGTGTAATCAAAAACTGCATTATTACACTGTATTTGCTTTTTTTTTGCATAAAACAAAAATAATTCTTGTTTTGTAACAATTTTTATTGTAACAATTTTTATTGTAAATTTAATTAGTTAATAATAAAAAAACATTTAACAAAAGGGAAAAAGTTTTACTGCCAGGGAAGGCAAAATAAAATAATTAAAATATACCGCGGCGGGCAGTTCTTTTGGTGCGGGCAATTAAAAGATAATGGAGGGTTTTTATGAGGGTATTACCGTTTGTTTTCATTTCAATTCTGTTTTTAAATACCAGCAAAAATAACCCAACCAACCCGATAATTGAAGAAGATAACACAGTTAGAAGGGATAAGTATGAGAAGCAAAACTATTATGCGTGAAAATGATGAATTTAAAACTGTATTAAATGACAGTAAAGCCAAATATAATAGACGTTTCTGGGGAAGAAATACAAAAGACATTTTCCTTTTAATAAATGATTTTCTATTTCATTATAACAGTGCAGATATGGAATATTTGTTTTATTTCTGGCAACCTGATGTTACACCTTGAACACAAATTTATGGGGAAACTATATATGAAATGGATTTTTTTTACGGTGTTCGTATAAATTACCTATCTATAGATTATTTAAACATCGTAAACTAAAATAATTATAAAAAAGATGTATTATATTATAAGGAGTTATGAGTTAATTATACATTTATTAAAAAAAGGGGATTGTGCAACCACACTAACCCTGCAATGCAAATAAATTAAGCCTGCTCAGCTAATAATGGTCTTCCCATTTTTATTTGCATATACAATATAATTGTTGATTATTAAGAATTATTAAAAGGTGGAAAAATGAAAAGAATTTGTAATGCCCTTTTAGTGTTTTGTTTTATTATTACGGTATACCCCCAACAAAAATTACCAAAACCAGGGACAGATGAATGGAAAAAGTTG
>Ga0123335_1000358_pt1 | contig 76710 bp, 83 predicted proteins | sample BiotimSIPDNA_2_FD_89707 | JGI IMG/M metagenome (GOLD analysis project Ga0123335, IMG submission 89707) | Anaerobic biogas reactor microbial communites from Washington, USA - Biogas_R2 time_0 SIP DNA | ecosystem: Engineered > Bioreactor > Anaerobic > Unclassified | place: Washington, USA... | reverse complement strand
GGCGGCGGAAAAGGCCAAGGTGGAGCTTTCTTCCACCGTGCAGACGGACATCAATCTGCCGTTCATCACGGCCGACGCCTCAGGCCCCAAGCATCTGACGATGACGGTCACCCGGGCCAAGCTCGAGGACCTGATAGCGCCGATCATCGAGCGCTGCCGTAAGCCGATAGAGGAGGCTCTGAAGGACGCGAAGCTGTCGGCCAATAATGTCGACCGCATCATCATGGTCGGCGGGCCCACCCGCATCCCGGCGGTCCAGAAATTCGTCGAGGATTTTGTGGGCAAGAAGATCGAACGCGGGGTGGACCCGATGGAATGCGTCGCGCTGGGCGCGGCCATTCAGGCCTCTATCATCAAGGGAGAGACCAAGGACGTGCTTCTTCTGGATGTCACTCCGCTTTCTCTTGGTATCGAGACGCTGGGAGGCGTGAACACCAAGTTAATCGAGCGCAACACCACCATACCCTCTCGCAAGAGCCAGGTATTCTCTACCGCGGCGGATAACCAGACCGCGGTTACGGTGCGCGTCATACAGGGTGAGCGTCAGATAGCGGACGCCGAGGGTAACGTCGAGCTCGGCAGATTCGACCTGATAGGGATACCTGCGGCTCCCAGAGGAGTTCCTCAGATAGAGGTCTCTTTCGACATAGACGCAAACGGTATCGTGCACGTCTCCGCCAAGGACCTCGGGACCGGGAAGGAACAGTCCATACGCATCACCGCTCCCAAGAAGCTCTCCAAGGAAGAGATAGAAAAAATGGTCAAGGAGGCGGAGAAATACGCTTCCGAGGACAGCAAGAAGAAGGAAGAGGTAGAGCTGATAAACCAGGCCGATGCCCTGGTTTATTCCACCGAGAAATCCCTTAAGGACTACGGCGACAAGATAAACCAGCAGGAGCGGGCCGGTATAGAGACCGACCTGACCGACCTGAAACAGTCCATAAAGGACAAGAACGTCGATAAGATAAAGAAAGGGATGGAGGCGTTGACCAAGTCGGCGCATAAGCTCGCCGAGGAAGTCTATAAACAGGCGGCGGCCAAATCCCAGCAGTCCGCGGGAGAACAGGCGTCCGGCGGTGCCGGAACCGAGGGGCCCCGGGAGGAGCCGGATAAAGGTAAAGAGGAGGTCATCGACGCCGAGTATAAGGACGAGGACAAGAAATAACAGCGATATTCCTTAGTGGTTTGATCAAAGGCAGCGGCTACGATGTCCGTTCCGTCGAGCGGCAAGGGTGGCGGTCTTAAAGTTACCTTAACCGCATTCGACACGGGCTTCGTAGCCTTAGCCGTTATAAACGCTATGGCGGAAGGCGGATAGATGAGCAGTAAGAAGGATTACTACGAGATACTCGGGCTTAAAAAAGGCGCAGGGGTGGATGAGATCAGGAAGTCCTACCGGGAAGCGGCCATGCGCTGTCACCCGGACCGGGTCCCCGCCGACAAGAAGAAAGAGGCGGAGGAGAATTTCAAAGAGATATCCGAGGCCTACGCGGTGCTTTCCGACCCGCAGAAGAAACAGCTTTACGACCAGTACGGACATTCGGGTATAGACCAGAATTACGCCTACGAAGATATCTTTAAGGGCGCTGATTTCAGCAGTATCTTCCGTGATATGGGCGGCGGCGACGCAGCCTACGGGGGGAACATTTTCGACAGCATCTTCAGCGACCTCGGTTTCGATATCTTCGGCGCCGGCGAAAGCCGCAGAGGCCGCAGCCGGCGGGGCCGCGACCTGGAGATAGCCGTGGCGGTTACCCTGGAAGAGGCGTATCACGGCGTCGAGAAACGTATAAACGTGCCGCGTTATGAATCCTGCAGGACGTGTTCCGGCAGCGGAGCCAAGCCCGGCACCAAAAAAACGGCCTGCCCGCAGTGCAAGGGCAGCGGCAGGGTAGTGACCTCCAACGGATTCTTTCAGATGGCGCAGACCTGCCATAAATGCGGAGGGCAGGGCCAGATCATTCAGACCCCTTGCCCGGATTGCGGAGGCGAGGGCAGGGTAAAGATCACCAGGCATATAACGGTCAAGATCCCGCCCGGGGTGGACAACGGTTCCACCCTGCGCATAAAAGGGGAAGGAGAGGCCGGGCAGTCCGGCAGCGGAGACCTTTATGTGGTGACAGAGATGCTTCCGCATTCTCTGTTCAGCCGTAGAGGCGCGGACATACTCAGCGAAATCGGCATCAGCCTTCCCAAAGCGGTTCTCGGAGGGGAGGCGGAGATAGATACCTTGAGCGGCAAGGTAAAGATGAAGATACCCGCCGGCACGCAGAGCGGCAGGATATTCCGTCTTAAAGGCAAGGGTATGCCCGACGTGCACGGCCGCGGGATTACCGGCGATCACCTGGTAAAGGTGGACGTTGAGATACCGCGCAGCCTGAATTCCGAACAGCGCAGAGCGATGGAAGAGTTCGCCCGCGCCTCCGGTGAATCCGGAGATTCACGGGAAAGCTTTGTGGACAAGTTCAAAAAAAGTTTCAAATAACGGGTCCGCGGTGAAAAACCGCGGTTACCCGAGTAACGGAGGTTGAAAATGCCTACATACGATTATGAGTGTTCGGCCTGCGGCGCGGTCTTCGAGGCCTTCCAGAGCATGACCGCCGAACCGCTGCAGAAATGCGAAAAGTGCGGCGAGACCGGCAAGCTGCGCAGATTGATCGGGACCGGCGCCGGGATAATCTTCAAAGGGAGCGGTTTTTACGTCACCGATTACTGCCGCAAGCCCGCTGCGTGTTGTGAACAGTCCAAACCGGCAGACACCAAGGCAGGAAGCGCGTGTCCTTCCGCGGGCGATTGTTCCGGATGCAAGAAGGCCGATGAGTAAGCTCTTGCCATGGATCCCGGCGGCAGGGGTGATGGCCGTTGCTTTTATCCTCTCGAGCATTCCCGGCAGCGGCATACCTTATTTATTTTCCTTCCAAGATACGGCGGTTCATGTTATTATATATGCCGCACTCGGGTTCTTCGTTTACCCGGCGCTGCGCTCAAGCCTGCCTATGCTCACCGGCAGACAGGCGTTATTCTCGACGCTGGGATTTTGTGTATTGTACGGAATAAGCGACGAATTCCACCAGTCTTTTGTCCCCGGCCGCACCGCGTCCCTTTTTGACGTTATGATAAATTCAGCCGGAGGCTTCATAGGAGTTTTATTCCGGGGACACAATACTTAATTCGGTCACGGCTACAGTAATCAACAAAGCTCAACCTACAGTAGAATTGCCCGGTTTAAAAGCCGGCTTTACCTTTAATAAAATGACGAAAATAAGGCCTTTTCGCGCCGTGGTATATAACCAGGAGAGAATAGCGGGTATCGACAGGGTCGTCTGTCCGCCTTACGACGTCATTTCCCCGGCGCAGCAGGAGAATTACCTGCGCCGCGATCCGTTCAATTTCATCCATATAATACTGGGTAAGGACGTTGGAGGAGAGAACAAATACCGCCGCGCGGCCGCTTATTTTAACGGATGGATTGACCAGGGGATATTGCGCCGGGACGATGAACCGGCTTTTTATTTCTACAGCCAGAAATACGAGGTGGACGGCAGTGTGATGCTGCGCACCGGTTTTATGGGGCTGCTGAAGCTTGAAGACAGGAATTGTTCCGTTTACGGACACGAACACACGCGTCTGGAGGCAAAAGAAGACAGGCTGAGGCTTATCAAAGAGGTAAAAGCGAACCTTAGCCCGATCTTTGCGGTTTTCCCCGATAAAAAGAAGTTCATGCCGGCATTCGTGCGCAAATACGTTATTCCCCGCGATCCGGATGTCTTTTTCACGGACGACGCGGGTGTCGAACACAAGATGTGGCGGATCACCGACCCCGCGTTAGTGAAGATGGTGCAGGAGGCCTTAAGCGGAGAATGTATCTTTATTGCCGACGGACACCACCGTTACGAAGTCTCCTGCGTTTACCGCAGGCAGATGAAGGAGAAGGCCGGCGGAAAAAAAGGTGAACAGAGCCGAGACTACACTCTGGCCTATTTTACCGGCGCCGATCCCCGCGGGTTGAGCATTCTTCCGATACACCGCCTGGTGAAAACATCCCTGCCGCAAGGCGAGAAGAAATTCCTGGAACAGCTTAAAGAACATTTCGAGGTCTCCGCTCCCATGGGCAAGGCCGGACTTTTCGCGGCCCTGCGTTCGGCGCCGTCTTGCACGCATGTTATAGGTATGTATATATCAGGCAAATACCGTCTGCTGCGCCTGAAAGACAAGAAGGCGCTCGATAAACTCATGCCGGATAAACCCCGGGAGTACCGCCTGCTGGACGTTTCGATATTGAACCAGCTCGTTTTCCTCGGTATTCTCGGCCTGCGCCCGGAGTCGAAGGACGCGTTGAAATACTCCGAAGACCGCGAGGAGACGGTCAAGGCCGTGGACGCCGGAGAGGGGCGCATGGCGTTTTTCCTGCGTCCGGTAACAATGGAGCAGATAATCTCCGTGGCGTTGAAGGGAGAAAAGATGCCCGCGAAATCGACTTTTTTCTACCCTAAACTGATCTCCGGCCTGGTCGTGCACAAACATTAAGGAAGATATATGTCTCTTTTCGGCAAGCCCAAATACACGGTAGTAAAGATAAAGAAAAAGGAGATACCGGACGGTCTCTGGACCAAGTGCGAGGAGTGCTTCGAGACCCTTTACAATAAGACCCTGGAGGAGAACCTGCGGGTCTGCCCGAAATGCAATTACCATTTCACCCTGGACGCCGTCTCCAGGGTGAATCTGTTAATTGATAAGGATACCTTTAAGGAGTTCGACGCGGATATGCTCGCCGCGGACCCGCTGGAGTTTAAAGGCCCCAAGACTTACATTGAGAAGCTCGATCAGGACAGAAAAGCCACCAATCTAAAAGACGCGGTCGTCACCGGCGAGGGGCTGATTAACGGGCACAGGGCGGTGCTGGCGGTTACGGATTCTCGTTTCATAATGGGTTCGATGGGGTCTGTGGTGGGAGAGAAGATAACCCGCGCCGTGGAGTTCGCCACGGCCGGCCGGCTTCCGGTAATCATAGTCTCGGGTTCCGGCGGCGGGGCGAGGATGTATGAGGGGGTTTTGAGCCTTATGCAGATGGCCAAGACCTCGGCGGCCCTGGCGTATCATCACCGCGGCGGCCTGCCGTATCTTTCGGTGCTGACCAATCCGACCATGGCCGGTATAATGGCTTCTTTCGCCGCTCTGGGGGACATAACCCTTGCCGAACCGAAAGCGCTGATCGGTTTCACCGGCCCGAGAGTCATCGAGCAGACCATAAGACAGAAGCTCCCCCCGGGATTCCAGCGCTCGGAATTCCTCCAGGAACACGGGATGATAGACATCATCGTCAACCGCAAGAACATGAAGAACACCATAAGCTTGCTGCTTGACTATCTTGCGAACAAGGGTGTATAATACACAATTTAAGGCTGTTTTCGGCATAAAAAATCCATTCAGATAATGCGGGAGAGACAGACATGGCACAGGTAAGCCTGAAGAATGTATCGAAGATATACAGTACCGGCGCGAAAGTGGTCAATAACGTAAACCTGGGAGTGGAAAACAAGGAATTTATGGTCTTGGTCGGGCCTTCCGGCTGCGGGAAATCCACCACCCTAAGGATGATCGCGGGGCTCGAAGAGATAAGCGACGGCGACATCTATATAGGCAATAAACGCGTCAACGATGTTCCGGCCAAGGACCGCGACATAGCTATGGTCTTTCAGAACTACGCACTTTATCCTCATATGACGGTTTTCGAGAATATGTCGTTCGGGCTGCGCCTGCGCCATTATCCTAAAACCGAGATCGCCCAGCGGGTTAACGAAGCGGCCGACATATTAGGCATAAAGCATCTTCTGGAGCGCAGGCCGAGGGAGCTTTCCGGCGGGGAGCGCCAGCGGGTGGCGCTGGGCAGGGCGATCGTGCGCAAGCCGATGGTCTTTCTTTTTGACGAGCCCTTAAGCAATCTCGACGCCAAACTGCGCGTGCAGATGCGCACCGAGATTCACAAACTGTATATCCGTATCCAGACCACCATTATTTATGTCACGCACGACCAGACCGAGGCCATGACTATGGGCGACCGCATTGCCGTTATGAAAGGCGGGGTGATCCAGCAGGTGGCCGATCCGATGACCATCTACGACAAGCCCAAGAACAAGTTCGTCGCCGGGTTTATCGGGATGCCCCCGATGAATTTCATGAACGGAAAAATAGTAAAAAAGGACGGCCGTCTTTATTTCGAGGAAGGGCGGGTCAAGGTCAAGATAGTGGATGAGATGACGGCCAAGCTGGCGCCTTACGCCGGCAAAGAGATCATTTTCGGCATCAGGTCCGAGGATATCTACGACAAGCTCTTCGCTTCCGACGCAGCCCCGGAGAACATCGTCAGGGTCAACTGCGAGGTGGTCGAGCCCATGGGTTCGGAGGTCTATCTTTATCTTAATACCGGAAAGCACACTTTCATCGCCCGGGTAGGGGCGCATGACCGTCCCAAGGTCAACCAGGACATCGAGGTCGTCTTCGATATGAGCAAGGTGCATTTCTTCGATAAAGCGAGCGAAGAGACCATCGTTTAGAAGCAAAACAGGCTGTTTTTTTCGCCTGTTGACTCCCGGCGCCGCTTTGCGCTATAATATAGGCACGATGAGACCCGATAAAGTTTCCCGGGCAAAACCGCGCGGCGTTCCGCAGAGGCTGTTCCTTGCGGCCTCGGCAGGAGCCGTATTTCTTCTCCCCGCTTTTTTTCTCAAAGCGGTCCCGCCGTTCAGCCTCTTTTTATTCTATCTCGGATTCATTTCTTTTACCGTATGGATTTTCGCGCGCTACAGTTCCGGGCTCAGAAAGATATCTTTCGACGCGGAGTGCCTGCAGGAGCGCATTAATCTCGCCGGAGATTCGGTCCGCAAGCAGAAGAGGGAAATAGAATCCGCGCGCGCCAGGTCTGTGCTCTACGGCGAGCTGAAAGAGATCGTCGAGAAGGTCAATAACGACCTCAGCCTGGATTCGGTGGCGCATAATCTTACCGGAGTGGTCTTCGACCTGATCGGCGGGAAGGCGGGCACCTGTTCCTTATATTTAGCCGATCCCTACAGCCGCAGGCTCACCCTTTTTAAAACCCGCAAAGAGGACAAAAAAAGCGTGGTCAAGGACAAGGAGGGCGACATATTCGATCTCTGGGTGATGCGGCATTCCGGCAACCTGCTGGTCGAAGACACGCGCAGCGATTTCCGTTTCGACCTGGAAAAGGCCGCGGATGCCGGCTCCAGGCCGGTGCGTTCCCTGATAAGCGCTCCTCTGGCAAGCGCTGATTCTTTTCTGGGGTTACTGCGGCTGGACAACCAGCGTCCGGGCGCTTATACCCAGGAGGACCTGCGTTTCCTTTCCGTTATCTGCGGCATAGGCGCGGTCGCCCTGGAGAACAGCATGCTTTTCCAACGTACCAAGGAATTCGCCATACACGACGGGCTTACCGGGCTTTATACCAAAGGTTACCTGATCGAGCGTCTGCGGGAGGAGATCCGCAGGAGCGTGCGCCGCAAGAACAGTTATTTCTCCCTGTTGATGGTGGATATCGACCATTTCAAGCAGTATAACGATAATTTCGGTCACATCGCCGGCGACATAGTGCTCAAGAACTTGAGCCGGCTGCTGACCGATTCGCTGGGGGAGTTCAGCCCGGTGATAAGCAGGTTCGGCGGAGAAGAATTCTGCGTGATACTTCCGGACACGGACAAGAAGAAAGGGGCGCGTCTTGCCGAAGAACTGCGTTCCGTGGTCGCGGCTTCCAGGATAAGCCTGCGTCAGCAGCAGGAAAAGATGACGGTATCGATAGGAGTTTCGGCTTTTCCTACCGACGCCGGTTACGAGGATGAGCTGATCATAAAGGCTGATAAGGCGATGTATGCGGCCAAGAACGGCGGCAGGAACAGGGTGGTGATTGCGTGAAAGGCGGCGCTATGATCTGGTTTGTGCTTCTTTTGTCCCTGACGGTCTATGCAGAGGTCCTGCGCAGATTGCTGGGTTTACTGTTGAAACGCCGGCAAGATGAAGTGCCGCTTTTGCGCCGCGAGCTGGAGAAACTTAACGAGGAGGATGCCGCGCTGCGTTCAGTCCTTGAGGAAGAGAAGGGAAAACTCTCCAGGACCGCGGCCATTTACGAACTGACCGGAGAGGTTTGCAAGTCTCTTGAAGAAGATAAACTGGCGGCGGTCTTCCGGGAGCAAGCGGTTAAATACTTCGGCGGTGAAGTGCATTGCGGTTTTTTCCGGCAGGAGCAGATACCCGAAAAGCGCCGGGAAGGGGAGTATTTCTTTCCGCTTTCCATCGACGAGAAGATGTTCGGGTACCTCGGAGTATATGGCTTGAGGATGGAGGATAAAGAACAATTCCAGATATTCGGCCAGCAGTTCATCCTTGGACTGAAACGCGCGGAATTGTTCAAACGGGTGCAGACCCTGGCGGTCACCGATTCACTGACCAGCGCCTTCAGCCGCCGCTATTGGGCGGAACGCTTCCGCGAGGAGATACTCCGTTCGAAGCGTTTCAACTACCGGTTCTCTTTCCTGATGATAGATATCGACCATTTTAAGTTCTACAACGACCATTACGGGCATCTGGTGGGGGATGTCATCCTGAAAGAAACCGCGGCCATTATCAGGGAGAATATCCGCCAGATAGATCTGCTCGGCAGATACGGCGGGGAGGAGTTTTCCCTTATTCTTACCGAGACAGACAAGGCGGGAGCGCTTTTCGCCGCCGAACGTATCAGGCACGCGGTCGAATCCAGGCAGATCAAGGCTTACGACGAAGATCTGCGCATAACCATCAGCATCGGCGTGGCGACCTTCCCGCAGGACGCCTGCGAGATGGAGAGCCTGGTGGACAGCGCCGACAAATTCCTTTATATGGCGAAGCACGGCGGACGTAACCGCGTCTGCTCCGCCTCCTGACGCCCCGTTTTTCGGCCCTCTTTTAGGAACTTTCCCGCGAATACGATTGTTCATCATCCGGCGGCATCAAAGAGGCCGCGCTCGGTGCTTATCGCGGGGCCCTCGACGGTCTTGCCGAAGGAAGCATTTTTTTATCAAGGATAAAAGCCGGGGCCCGGGAAAATAAAAGCGGCGGGCTCATCCTTGAAAGAACTGTGGGCATTTCTTCAAATCCGGCTTTCTAAATCCCGTCTCAGATGCTATAATCATAAAATCGCCGGAGGACATACTGCGGTAAGTCCCCGCACCGGTGTTGTCCTGGACCGATCCCTCGATACGGCAAAAAAAAGTCTCAGCTTGCCCGGAAGGCACACCTGGGAAGATATTTATTCCCGCTTAAAAGCGCGAATAAACAGGCTTACTGCCAGGTATTATCAAAGGATCAGCTCGCGAAGCTTCATTTGCGAATCCCCGGTTTTTACGAATTCAAACGAATGCGGGTAGAAAGGGGGCTTGTTCACTCGTTTATGTCTCATTACGCGGATATCAGGAAAATCCTGCTGGTGCGGCCTCCCCGTTATTTATGGCCGTTTATAAACGAATCGGATAATTTTCTTCTGCCGCTCGGGCTCCCCTGTATAGCCGCTTCCGTGCGCAGGGCCTTTCCGGAGATAACGGTCAAGATAATCGACTGTCCTCCCTTAAAAATGGGCTGGAAGAGCTTGCGTGATATAATCGAGCTCGAAAGGCCGGATATGATAGGGGCCGGGGAGGAGGCTCTTTATCATCATGAGGCGGCCCGTCTTTTTTCTCTCGCCAAGGATATAGATCCGCGCATAGTTACCGTGGCAGGCGGGCATTTCTTCTCCTGGATGTATGAACACAGCCTTAAGTCATTCCCTCTGGATTTTATCGTGCGTTTCGAAGGTGAAGAGACGATCGTGGAGCTTATCGCCGCCCTGCGCAGAGGGACGGATCTTTCCGGGGTTAAAGGGATCGCCTATCTCAAGAACGGCAGGGCTGTGCGCACGGCCCTGCGCGAAATGGTTTCCGACCTGGACAGCCTGCCGTTGCCGGCTTATGACCTTATGCCGATGGGCAGATATTCCCGTTTCGGCTACATCTGGCCGCAGAGCGCCACACTGGAGCATTCCCGTGGCTGCGTGGACCGCTGCAATTTTTGTTCCTTATGGACGTTCTGGGGTACGCAAAAACGCAATGATATCGAGAAAGGCGAGCTTGAAGTTTCTCCGCGCTACCGGACCAAGAGCGTTCAGCGAACGCTGGAAGAAGTCGATATCGTCTATAAAAAATACGGCCGGCGTTATATTCTTTGGGCTGATCCTACCTTCAATGTTCAGCCCGAGTGGACAAACGAGTTTTGCGAAGGCCTTCTGAAAAGGAATTACAAAGACCTTTACTGGTGGGCTTTTATCCGGGCCGATTTCACTTTGCGAGACGAGAAACTCGGCATACTCGCGAAGATGGTCCGGGCCGGGATGGTGCATCCGCTGATCGGGGTGGAGCGGTGCTGTTCTGAAGATCTGCGGCTCCTCAAAAAAACCGCCTATACTCGTGATATGATCAAGGAGGTTTTTGCGATATTCAAGAATAAATACCCGCACGTTTTCCGACAGGGGACGTTTGTTACCTGCCTGCCGTTCGACACCAAGGAGTCCATGCTTGATCTCGTTAAATACGCGGTTGAGATCGATATAGATTATCCCGCTTTTCATCCGGTCGCTCCGGTGCCCGGGACGTTCCTGTACCAGGAGGTCAAAGCGCAGGGCCGTCTCCTGGAACCCGATTTCAGCAAATACGATTGGGCAACTCCATTGATGCCTTCCGAGACCGGATTGTCCAGGGCGGAGCTTTCAGATCTGAATATGGAATTGAACAAGCGTTATGTGCTTTACAGGCCGCACTGGTTAATACGCGGGCTTTTTTCACGGCATAAACATAAGAGGGGTCTTTACCGCTGGTTTCTCAAGAATACCTTGAAGATGTTTTTTTTGTCTCTTTGGGATGCCCTGCGCGGCAAAAGAAGCGTTGAAGGGTTCACCGGTTTTATGCGCTTGAAGCGCCCCGGATGGTACGAAAGCTGAGTTTTTTTATCCTTTCGAACGGCTGCGGTCCGGGCAGGATATTGCATGAAAGATAGACAATGTTCCACTCGGGGGCTTATGAATAAACGTGTCGCGATATCATTTCTGGTTTTCGCACTGTTGACAGGAGCCGCTGTCCGTCTTAACGGATTGGCGGAGAGAGCGTTGTGGTTTGATGAAGCTCTTGTGGTCCTGGAGGCCGGCAAACCGCTGTCCAGGGTGCTTGGTCAGCGCGCGGAAGGTATCCATCCGCCACTTTTTCGCTTTATGGCACACTGGTTGATGAAAAGCGCCTCCGGGGAGCTGGTGGAAGATCACACATCTTGCCTTCCCGAAGGGAAAAGCGCCCCTGCGTTAATGGCGACCGACCTGCGGGAAAGTCCGCGTGAGATCGTTCTGCGCCTGCTTTCGGTGTTTTTCAGTCTCATTTCCATTCTTTTGTTTTTTTTGCTCGGCAAGGCGCTTTTTGGCGCCGGCACGGCCGCGCTGGCGGCGGGAATAATGAGCATTTCCGCTTTCCAGGTTTATTACGCGCAGGAAATAAAGATGTATGCCTTGCTGCAATTCTTAAGTTTGTTGTCCTGTTTATTTTTCATAAAAGCTCTGAAGAGCGATAAAAGATTATACTGGGGAGTATACGCGGTCACCAGCGCTCTGGCGCTTTACACCCACTATTTCGCCTCGATGTTGCTGGCCGCGCAGGCGGTTTTTGTCCTGCTCTATTTATTGCGCCGCGGCGCCCTACGGAAGTTGAAATACTGGGCCGGTTCTTTATTCCTGGTGCTCTTATTGTTTTTACCGTGGAGCATTAACGCCCTGAAACACATCCGCCGGGTGAGCGACAATTTTTGGTTGCCGTCTTTGACCATCGCGGATTTTATCGGGGTTTTCAGGAATTTCTTTTTCGGTTATCACACGGGTTTTTCGTGGTTTTTCTCCGGATGGATAGTTGTCCCGGCTGTTTCACTGTTTGGAGCTGTGTCTATATTCAGGGAGGCTCGCGAGAGTGGGAAGGAGAGTCTCTGGGAACCCAGGGATTCTGCCGTTTTCATATTTTCTCTTCTGCTGGTCCCGATAGCGGCAGCGGTGCTTCTTTCCTTTGTGTTCCGCCCTGTATTCTTCGACCGGCCGTTCATTTTTCTCTCCGGCCTATGTTATCTGCTTTTTGCCGCCGGGATACATGTGATCTGGCGCAGGCGGAGGGCCGCGGCAGTATGCCTGGCGGCTCTATTCCTGCTGGTCTCTCTGTTTTCTCTGCGCGCCTATTACCGTAATGAATATTTCAAGCCTTCTCCCGGCGTGGTGATGCAGAAGCCGATGAGGGAGCTCGGCGGATACATAACGCGCAATTACCATGCCGGGGACATCGTGCTATTGTTTCATCATAGCATCGTATATCCGCTCGCCTGTTATTTGCCGCAGGGGGTTCGCTCCAGGATGTTCTTGCTGGATTTACCTATAGAAAGCAAATATGACCGGAGTACCCTTTTCGGTATGCAGAGAACCTTCAGAGTAAGAACGTTGCATTGGCGCGACCTGCCGTCCGAAGGCGGGTTGTGGCTCGTTTGCGGCGGCTGGAACAGGGAGATAATCCGGCCTCCGGCCGGGATGGCGGAATTTCTTTCCCGGCAGAGGCTCGTAAAGGAAAACCGCGCGTTCGAAGGAGTAGAGATCTATTATTACGAACTGCGGAGATGATACTATACGCGGGGAAAATATGAGAGTATTGTTGATCAATCCTGATTCCAGCGTGGTATCTAAAAGCTGGGCTTATCGCAAGTTTTGCGCGCCGATAGCCCCTTTGGGGCTGGCCTATCTCTCGGCCGTGCTGGAAAAAGACGGTTTTGAGGTCGCCGTGTATGACCAGTTCGCGCTGAAAACCGGGGATGACGCCCTTTTGCGGAAGATAGCTTCATTTAAGCCCGAGGTGATAGGCGCCGCGGCTTTAACTACAGTTGTCCCCGACATTAAGAGGATGATATCCCGTATCCGCGCAGAAAATGCGGACGTTACGATAATTCTGGGCCATATTCACGCCACGTGTTTTCCTTCGGACATGCTGGGAGACGGTATGGCGGATATCGTAGTGAGGGGAGAAGGGGAGGATACCCTGCTGGAGGTCTGCCGTAACATCCGTTGCGGCAAATCCTGGAGAGAAACGCCCGGCATAAGCTACAATGACGACGGCGCGGTTGTCGACAACCCGGACAGGCCTCTGCGCGGCGACCTCGATTCTCTGCCGCTGCCGGCCTGGCATTTGTTCGACGCCGACCTTTATAAGGAGGCGCCTCTGGTAGCGATTAACAGGTCCCGCGCGTTCCCGATTATCGCTTCCCGGGGATGCAAATATCGCTGTTATTATTGTTCCCAGGATAAGGTATATCCGCGCATGCGTTTCCGTGACCTTGAAAAAGTGGCCGACGAAATGGAGTATTTTGCCGATACCTTGCGGGTCGGATATTTCGGTTTCAGCGACGCTTATTTCCCCTGGAACGAAGATAGCGGCCTGCGTTTCTGCCGGATAATCACCCGGCGCGGTCTGCATAAAAAGGTCCGTTGGTGCACGGAGACCAGAGTGGATAAAGTGACTCCGCGCCTGCTGCGCGCGATGAAGGAAGCCGGGGCGCACCTTATCATGTACGGGATAGAGGTGGGAAGCCGGGAGGTGCTCGAGCGGTTGAATAAGCACACCACCCTTGAACAGGCCCGGTTCGCGGTGAGGGAGACCGCGAAAGCGGGTATCTTTTCGCAGGGGTTATTTATCCTCGGCCTGCCAGGGGAAACGCCGGCTACATGCAGGCAGACGATAGATTTCGCCAAAGAGTTGAATTGCGACATAGTAAAGTTCAATCTTGCGGTGCCTTATCCGGGGTCCCGTTTCTTCGAGGAACACGGAAAAAACCTGATAAGAGAATCCCCGGAGAAGTTTACCAGCTGGGCTGATTGGACGCATCTGGGCGGAGGACTGGTTTATGCCCCGCAAGGTATGAGCGGCGACACCTTGCGCCATTTCCAGCGCAAGGGTATGATGGAATACTACGCCCGTCCGGGAGTCATAATAAAAAACCTCGCCCGCGGGACAATAACCCTGCGCAATCTTATTCTCGGCGGGGCCTGGCTGTTGTTCATTTTTCTCTTCGGCAGTTTGAAAAAAACAAAAAGAATATTTCTAAAACGATCATGAAATTGATAGTCCCGACGAACTGGCAGGACGATATTCTGCGAGAGCTCCCCTTACAGGAGATAAGCGGGTTTTACGGACAGCTTGACCGGGATTTTACCGGGGGCGGCAGGCCTTCCTGCATTTTACCCGTTGTCGGTCGCGCGAAAGCCGCCGCGCATATCGCTTCGATCCGCGCCAAAGGGCTGTCTTTCAACTATCTGTTGAATTCGGCTTGTATGGGCAACACCGAATCGACCACACCGTCGGCAACGGACGTCAACCGCGATTTCGGCCTGATAAAATCCATACGCGCCGCCGTGTCTTGCGAACTGAGGCTGTCCGCGCAAAGCCTGACGGCTTCATTGAAAGGCTTCACGAAGGCGGTTGCAACGGCGAGTCCTGCGGTGAATGCCGGTTCTGCGCCGAAAAAGCGCGCGAGGCGGTAAAATACGAAGATAATGAGCGACTGCGCGTGTTAAGGAGCCTTGAGATGGTTTTGAAGAACATAACCGGAGAGGGAGCCAAAAGGAGAGCGCATTGAGGATAGCGCTTATTTATCCGAGGATCAGGGGATACGATCGGGAATCCTTCGGCACGAACGGTTACATCGCCAATATGAGCGGTTATCCTCCTTTGAGCCTGGCCTATGCGGCTTCGATTATACGCCGGGCCGGGCACGACGTTTTGATCATAGACGCCAACATAATGTCTCTTTCTGGGAAAGAGATAGTTTCGCGCTTAAAGAAGTTTTCTCCCGATTTGCTGGGTTTCACCCTCACGACCCCAACTTTTCATGGGGTGCGTGCGTGGATCAGGCGTATACGCGTGGAGGTGAATGTCCCTGTGCTGGCAGGAGGCGCCCTTCTTGGCCTTTTTCCGCGCGAGGTGATGGGGTATCAGGAATTCGATTATGGTATCGTTGGCACGGCGCGTGATTCCTTACCGGCGCTGCTGGGGGCGCTGAAAAAAGGGCGCGCTCCGAAGATGATCCCCGGAGTCTGCTTGCGCGATGGAGGTAAGGTGCTGGTGAATTTTCCCGTCTCAGGGGAAGAAGGGGTGGAAGATCTTTTATTTCCGGCGCGCGATCTGCTGCCGTATGAACGTTATTTCTCTCCTTTTAGCGGTGGCGGCGGCTTTACCGCGATGCTGGCTTCCTGCGGATGTCCCTTTTCCTGTTCTTACTGCTGTCTCGCGGGGAATTTGCGTTTCCGCAAATTGGACGGCGTCACCGCGGAAATGGAAGAATGTTTCAAGCGATACGATATCAGGAACATCGATTTTTATGACTCGGTTTTTACTTGCGACAGAGAACGGGTGTTGCGTTTGTGCGGCGCGATACGCAGGCTGAATCTGCCTTTTTCCTGGACCGCGAGGACGCGTCTTGATCTGGTGGACGAAGAGATACTCGGCGCGATGTCCGCGTCCGGATGCAGGATGCTGATGTATGGCATCGAGACTTTTCACGCGAGTTCCTTGCGTCGGGTGAACCGCCCTGTTTTGTCCGTCGCGCAGATCCGGGAGAGTATCCGCCTCACGCGAAAGAAAGGTATCGCCGCTTTCGGATTTTTTATGCTGGGAATTCCGGGAGAGACAGAAGAAATTATGAAGCGCACCATAAATTTATCGAAGTGCGTAGGGCTTGATTTCGCGCAATTCACGAAATTGACTCCCATTGGCGGGACCGCGCTCTACGATCTGCAGATAAAGGCTACCGGGGATGATTATTGGCGGGATTATATCGGCAGGGGAAATAGAGATGATGATATAGCATCCGTAGGCTGCACTATTCCTCAGGTTACCCTTTTGAAAGCAGTGCACCGGGCTAATATCGGTTTCTATTTTCGTCTGCCGCAGATCATGCGGATACTTTTCGAGGCGCGTTCCTTCCGCCGGCTGTTACGCTATGCGAGATCGGCCTTGAATATGGCGTTTTCCCGTTTGAAAGAGGGGAAAAAGGCTGGGGCTCCGGAGAATATGGTATAATATCGCGGTACAGGAGGTGCGGTTTACATGCGCGCAGAGAAACAAAAATCGTTTAAATACCTAAAACCTCATTTGCCTTTTATATTGTTGGCACTACTTTTTACGACCTTCAGGGTAGTTCAATTGTATTGTTGCAGACACGTCGCTCATCCCGAAGAAGCCGTACTGGGGTTGTTCATAAAACACGTTATCGAGGGCGATAGTCCGGTTACGCTTTCGAACTATTTCCTTTCGTATTCCGGGGGTTCTCTTATTTCCTGCCTGCTTTCGCTGCCGTTGTGCAAAATGTTCGGCGTTTCGATATTGTCGTTGCGCTGGTGTTCCTTTTTGCATAGCGCCGCCATTCTGCTATTGCTTTATTGCTTCGTTAGAAGGTTTTGGGGCGGGACCGCGGCCATTTTTGCCGCTCTTTTTTACGTCTTGTCACCGCCGTCTTATTCTCATTACACTTCGCTTTTTCTGAGCGGCGAATATCTGGTGATTTTTCTTGATATAGGGTTGATGTATATTCTTCTTGCCATGTTTGTTCCTCAGGGAGGATGCGGAGAAAGAAAAAGAATGTTTCTTACCGCGGCCCTGGGGTTCGGTTCCGGCCTGGCGGTATATTTTCTGTTTTCCTCCGTTTTGTTTGCGGTACTCGCTTTCGGCACCTGGCTTATGCTGCGCGGCAGATCTCTGCGCAGAGGAGAATTGCTGTTATACGGCACATTCCTGCTGCTTGGGCTGCTGCCGTATTTCTATTTTTCATTCCTGTATCCGGAGCAGAGCCGTCTATTCCTGGGTTCGCTCCTGGAGGCGCCCGCGGGGTTGGCGCAAAAAATAAGATGGTTTTTCCCTTTTCTTGTTTCCGAATTCACGCGCTCTTTCCATTTTGAATTCTTCGGCTATTACCCGGGACGGGCTTGCTGGAATTACATCTACGTTTTGATCTTCTGCGGCGCGTGGCTGCATTTGATATGGGTGAACCGTTCGTTTTTCCGGAGTATGACTACCGTCCTTTTTCTAAAAGGAAAGGAGAAGCTCGGCGCGCCTTCCGATGTCAGACCGGAGTCGCCTCTGTTGTTGCTGCCGGTATTATTCATTGTCGCTTGTTTTTTTAGCGCTTATTGCCGGCCGCCGTTCTTTCATTACAGGTATTTCTTTCCTCTATACCCGATGTTCCAGATTTTTTGCGCGGTTTCGTTATCGTCGTTGTTTTCAGGAAAAGGCAGAGCGGTTAAGGCCTGCGCGCTGGCGGTAGTGTCGTTTATTGTCTTGATATCCTGGCGCGGGGTGACCGGTATAGCGGGTAAACAGGATTTCTGGGAGTCCTATCCATTGCCGGAGACGATATCGCGCTTGAAGGAAAAGGGGATTGAATATGTTTACACGGAGTATTTTCTGAAATGGCAGATATTGTTTGAAAGTGGGGAAGAAATCATCGCTTCCTGTGAAGGGATGCCGTTCTTCTATTTTTCTGATTTTGAGGGTGTAAGCGACTCGCGTGTCTATGGTAGCCCGTACCGCTTAGGCGAGAAAGTTGTGGATAATGCGGTGCGGCAGGGCGTTTCTTACGCCTATCTTTTTCGCCTGGATCCCCGCCTTCCGTATTACGGGATGCTGAGAAATTATTTGTCCGCTGCAGGAGTGGGATACCAGATGGAGACGTTTGGAAATGAACTGGTATTGTTTTACGGTTTCGGGCGTCCGGTTACGCCCGCGCAAGCCGGGCTTGAGTCCGGTATGAAGAAATATCTGCGTACAAATGGCGAACGGTAAAATGGTGCTGCTGCTAAACGCTCCGTGCGATAACCGTTTTTTTGTCTCCAGGCAGGCGCCCCTGGGGTTATTGTATATAGCTTCTTATCTTCGTAAGCACGGGGTGGCGGTATCTCTTTTAGACCTGAACGTTATGCCGTTTTGGCGCGGCAGGCTTAATTATCTGGTAAAGAGATTCAGACCAGCCATAATAGGCGTATCGGTCAACTATTCCAGCCGTAAGGAGGCCGTTGAGATTTGTGGGATTATCAAGGCCGCCGATCCGGGGATAACGATAGTGCTGGGCGGCCCTCAGCCTACGATTTCTCCCGGAGAATTTTCCGCCAGCAGAGCGGATTATATAATACCTTACGAAGGGGAAAGAGCGATGCTGGAATTTGCGCGGGCGGGATCGGACAGGTCGGCGCTTAAGAATGTGTTTTCTTGCAGGGACGCCGGGCTGGCGGATTTAGTGCGGAAGTCTGACAGGTATTCCGTCGAAGATCTAAATAACCTGCCTTTTCCGGCGTATGACCTTATCGACATCCGGCCTTATTACATAAACAGTTACAAGAGGAAGCCGATCGTTTCCGTGCTTACCTCTCGGGGATGCCCGAACAACTGTATTTTTTGCAGCCAGGCCGTTTCCGGGCGTTCCTGGAGGGCGCGTTCCGCCGGTAACGTAGCCGACGAGTTCGAATGGCTCACAGGGGAGATAGGCGCCGCTGAGATATCGATAGAGGATGACAACTTCACCGCCGATATCGGCAGGGTTTACGAGTTCTGCGGACTGTTGAGAAAACGGGGGATCAGCGTTCCCTGGCAGCTGGCCAACGGCGTGCGCGCCGACCGTTTAACCAGGGATCTCCTTTGCGAACTCAAGGGATCCGGCTGCTGGAAGATAGCCATCGCGCCCGAGGTCGGCGACGATGAGAGCATGAAAAGAATACGCAAGGGGATGAACATGGAGCATTTTCGGAAAGCAGCGAGATGGTGCCGGGAGACCGGCATGGTTTATTACGCTTATTTTCTGATGGGATTCCCTTTTCAGGGGGAAAAAGAACTGCGGGCGATAATAGACTTTGCCGAAGAGCTGGATCCCCTGCTGATGGATCTGTCCAAGATCGTCCCTTTTCCCGGTACGGAGATATATGATCCGCTTGCTTCAGGCGCCGGAACTGACATCTCCTATTACTATAGAGGACGGGATCCGCTTGTAGAGCGTTATTACCGAAAAGCGTATCTTGATTTCTATCTGCGTCCGGGAAAACTGCGCAGGATAATCTCGGCCATAGGGTTAAGACAGTTTTATTCGTTGTTACGTTACGCCTGCCGGGTGCTCCTGGCTGGACGTTGACGGTACCGTAAATGAGAGAAAAAATACTTCTTATAAATCCTCCGTCCAGTCGAGAAGATTGCATCTGCGTGTTGCCTCCGTTAGGGGTGCTTTCCTTAGCGGCATTCATGAGGCGGGCCGGCTTTGGAGTCGCGGTAGCCGATTTCAACATCGATAGGCGTTGGCGCGAAAATCTGCATACTATTATGCGAAGGGAGAGGCCCGATGTCGTAGGGATCTCCAGCAACTTCTCCAATAAGGCCCTGGCATTAGAGATCGCCTTGATGATCAAACGGTTCGCTGGGAACATAACCGTGGTGGTAGGTGGGCCGCACCCCACGATCGCTCCGGAGGAGTACACAGGCGGTTCCATAGATTATGTTATTCCTTACGAGGCGGAGTTGCCGCTTCTGGATTTTCTTTCTTCCTCTGATAAAAGCTCCGTTCTCGGAGCCGTCTCTCTGAGGCGGAAGGACGTGAATAAAGCGGTAGCTGGTATCCAGCGCAACTGTGTGGAAGATATGGATAGTCTTCCCTTTCCGGCCTATGACATGGTGGACCTGCGCGGGTATATAGGGAGCATATACAGGAAAAGACCGTTAGCGTCCATAGTTACTTCCAGGGGGTGTCCGTATAGTTGTATATTCTGCAGTCAGGGGGTATTCGACCGCCGCTGGCGCGCTTTTTCCGCCGGTTATGTGGCGGAACAGATGCTCTGGATGACGGAATCTCTGGGGATAAGGGAACTCCTCATAGAGGACGATAATTTTACTTATGACACCGAGCGCGTCTTCAGGATATGCGAGCTTATTCTTTCCAGCGGAAAGAAAATCAATTGGCAGCTTTCAAACGGGGTAAGGGCCGATAAGCTGAGCAGGGAACTATTGACCCTTATGAAACAAGCCGGGTGCTGGAAGATATCCATTGCCCCGGAGGTCGGAGATGAGGAGAGTCTGAAGGTCCTGAGTAAAGGCATGACTATGGAGCATTTTATCCGCGCCGCGCAATGGTGCAAAGAGCTCAAGATTGAATTCTTCTGTTTCTTTCTGATGGGATTCCCTTTTCAGGACCGCGTTAACATGGAGAATACCGTGAATTTCGCCATGCGTCTGGATCCTTTAATGATGGATCTGAACAAGATAGTGCCTTTTCCGGATACTCCGTATTTTTCCAGGTTCCCGGATCGGAGCATATACAAAAAAGCGCACAGTTATCAATACAAAGGCAGTGACCGTGAAGTAGACCGGATGTGCACTAGGGCATACCTGCGCTTTTATGCTAGACCGGCGAAACTAATGCGTATCTTGCTGGCCATGGGGCCGCTCCAATTCCTGCGTTTCGTCAAATACGCAGGTAATGTTCTATGATTTTGCCTTATGGTGATATGTAGGTGAATATATGGAAAGGGAACCGATTAAAGAACGGGACCGGATAATGCTCGTACGTTTTTCCCCGCGGCAGGGAAGGAAACTGACGCATCCTTTGGGGGTGATGCCGCCGTTTACTCTTAAATACGTCCAGGCTATGCTGGAGAAAGAAGGTCCCTTCCGCGTTGAATTGGCGGATTGTTCGCTTTATCCTCTTACGCCGGAGGGCCTGGCGTTAAAGGCAGCGTCTTTCGCTCCAGACTGTCTGGTGATACAGGCAGATGTGTTGACGTATCGGCCGGCGCGGGAGTTTGCCGAACTGGCGCGCGCGCGGGGGATGGGATCGTTCATTTTGACAGGTCCCGGGATCGATCCTTCCGATGCCGCTGAGCTCTTTCCGTTATACATATGCGGAGAGGGAGAAGTAAAAATTGCGGAGATCATAAAAGAGTGCTCGCGCGCGCGCGATTTCTCTTCCAAACGTCTGCGTTCCCGGGCCCGGGAATGCGCGGGCAAGGAATTCCTCGTGGAGGATCCGGACAGCCTGCCGTTCCCGTCTTACAGCCGCCGTGAGATCGAAGGTTACTCGGGGATATTCCCGCTGCGTTTCAACGGCAGAGCCAGGTATGGTTTTGTGCTCTCCGGCAGGGGGTGTCCCCACGACTGCGGTTTTTGTTCCGGGGCGATCAGGGTAAGCTGCGGTTCCCGTGTGCGTTTTCGGAGTCCCGGGAACGTGGTGGACGAGATGGCGTCACTTACCGGAGCCGGAGTCAACGTCATTTCTTTCGCCGACGATGATTTTAGTTGTTCGGAGAGGCATGCGGCCGGGATATGCGAGGAGATACTGCGCAGAAAATTAAACGTGTATTGGACGGCGCAGGCGCGGCTGGACGAACTCTCGCGGGAAACCTTGCGTTTGATGAAGCGTTCCGGTTGCATCCTTTTGCGACTGGGAGTGGAATCCGGCTGCGAACGGGTTCTGAAAGGGCTTAAAAAATGCGCGGATCCGGTTGAGTGGAAGCGGCTGGCCGGACAGGTTTCCGGTTGGCTGGCTCACGAAGGGATCGCCTGCGACGCAATGTTTATGATCGGCAGCCCGGGAGAGACGGGTGCGGAGATCGAAGAGACGATGAGGCTTTGTTCTTTCATGAAGCCTGATTTCATCCAGGTGCATTATTACGCTCCTTATGCGGATTCACGGATGTCTGCTGGAGCTGCTGCATCGTGCCGTCCGCCGCATCATTACGCGCTTCCGGAGCGCAGTTTGAGCGCGGTGGATATTCCCGCATTGAGAAGGCTGAGGGCTTTTTTCTATCTGCGGCTTTGCCTGGATCCTTTTTTCATATTGCGTCATTTGAGCAGGTATGGTTTTTTCTATTTGCGCAATCCCCGGGTGTTGCTGCGACTGTCAGGGATGCTGTTGAGTTTCTGAGAAGTTCTGTGAAGGAGGAAAATGCGCAAGTTTCCCAAAAGAAGCATTTATATCAATGTTGGAGAACCGGCAAGAATTTTCAAGTTGGCGCTTTCGGGGGAATTGCTACGTGGAGGTGAAATAGAAAGGTTCGAGCGCGCCATAGCTGAATTCACCGGAGCCGGGTATGCGGCGGCGGCCGGGTCCGGGCGCTGCGCGCTTTCTTTGATCCTCAAGGCTGCGGGATTGCGCGCAGGGGATGAGATAATCGTTTGCGCTTATAACTATCCCGGTTTGGTGGCGGCACTTCTGAAAGAGAATTACCGGGTCGTCCCGGTGGACGCCGGGCCCGGAGGGTTCCAGATGGACGCGTCCGGGGTGGAGAGCAGCATAGGGTCTCGCACGCGCGCCGTAATCGCCACCCATTTGTACGGGCAACCCTGCGATATTCGGGGGATTTGCGCCGTCGCGCGCAGGCGCGGCCTGACGGTTATAGAGGATGCCGCGCATTCTCTGGGAACGATGATCGGTGGCAGGCATGCCGGCACTTTCGGGGATTTCGCTTTCTTGAGTTTCTCGGGTTCTAAACCGCTTAATACCTCTTGCGGCGGAATGGTCCTGACGAATAGCGAAGAATTATACCGGAAGATAGTTTCCGGGCTTGACGCCTGCGTTTATCCTGATCCCCTGGACTTGATCCGGATGCGCCTTTTTACTTACGCGTATTCTTTTATCACGGGGAGGGTCTTTTTCGACCTGGCCGGCTATCCGGCGGCCGTGCTGGCAGGATTGTCCGGTTGGGATCCCTGGGTGAAGTATAACAGTATGCCGCGCGGCGAATTTGCAGATCGGAGGTTAAGGTTCAGCAATATGCAGGCCTGCGTCGGTCTGGGGTATATGGATCGGCTCAGAGAGATATTGGCCGCGAGGTGCCGCTGCGGCGAGAGGCTGTACCGGCAATTAAGAGGGACGGGCGCGTCCCCGGACCCCGCGGAGGGATCGAATTATTTTATGATACCGCTGCTGGCAAAGGACAGGAGAAGGCTGTACCGGGGACTGCTGCTGCGGGGGATAGACGCTAATATCGGGTACGCCTATGACTGTTCGTTCCTGCTGGGCACGAAAAATCCCCGCGCCGCTTTGCTCGAACGAAGCACGCTTCTGCTTAATCTGCCGTTTGATACGAAGGATAATGAAGTGGATTATCTGGCGGAGCAGTTGAACGCGCTCTCCGGTGAAATGTTGAGGGCCGTGTAGGGCCGCGCGGCTTTTTAGCCTGAATTACCGCATAAGGCCGGTATTATATACTTCGAAGGCGCAGAAACCGCTGTTTATGGAGAGGTGGAAGATGAAACTTGTGATGCCTACGAACTGGGACGACGCGCTGGTCCCCGAATATAAGAAGCTGGGGATAGCCGAATGTTACGGTAAGCTTGCCGTGGACGTCGTGGGAGGCGGCCGGTCGGCGTTCATTCTTCCGAACGTTTCCCGTGCCCGGGTCGCCGGGCATATCCGCAAGCTGCACGGGGCGGGGATTAAATTTAATTATCTTTTGAACGCTGCCTGCGGTTCTTTCCGGGAGTTTAGCCGTTCCGGGGATAAGGAGGTGCGGAAACTGCTGGGTTGGCTGGCTGACGCCGGGGTGGATTCCGTTACCGTGACCTCGCCGTATTTTTTGCAGATGATAAAAAAGAAATACCCGGTTTTTAAAATCTGTGTTTCTACCAATGCCGAGGTCGCCTCCCTGCAAAAAGCGCTTTTCTGGCAGGATTTCGGGGCGGACCAGATCACGCTTTCGCATAACCTGGCGAATCGCGATTTCGCTCTGATAAGGCTGCTGAAGAAGAAAGTCTCCTGCGAATTGAGGCTGATCGCCAACACCAGCTGCCTGCTGGATTGTCCTCTCTCCAGGTATCATACCGCTTACGACGCCCACAGCTCGCAGGCGGATTCTGCGCGCAGGCCCGGGTTCGCCGTGGATTATTGCAATCTTTTCTGCAAGTTTATCCGTCTGAGCGACCCGGTGAGGTTCATCTCTTCCCAGTGGATCAGGCCTGAAGATCTGGCCGTTTATGAATCCGCCGGTATCGGGACGTTCAAATTGATCGACAGGCGTTGCTCCACGGAGAAACTATTGCTCATCGCGCGGGCTTACGCCGGCCGTAGATACGACGGCAACCTGGTGGATCTGCTGCCGATATTTCACGGCAAAACCGTGCTTGATTTCCGCACGCTGCCGTTGAAACTTAGGTATTTTTTTCATCCCCGCGAGCTTAACCTCTTTTCCCTGGTTGAACTTGGGAGCATACTGCAGGATTTTAGAATTCGCATAGACAACACCAAACTGAACGGCTTCATCGGGAAATTCGTCACTGCCGGCTGTCCGCCTGAAGGATGCTCCGATTGCGGTTATTGCGCGCGGGTTGCCGGAGAGGCGTTGAGCTACGATAAGGAATACCTGATTTCCCTGCGTGAAAGATACGGAAATTTTCTCCAAAAATTCGTCAACGGCGACCTATTCCACTATTGAGAGGGCGTATGCGGCAGAGAACCATATCCGAGAAAAATGATTTTCCGCTGCTTCCGGCGGCGCTGTTTCTCCTGGCGTTGGCATTGAGGATATTTAACCTGCAAAGGTTCGATTTACAGTTCGACGAGCTTTTTTCTTTTATCACGGTGGGAGCGCGTGATCTGCCGGGGCTTGCCGTCGGCTATATGAACAGTCGTCCGCTTTTCATTTACAACCTTTTCATGAGTTGGTGGCAGGGCTTCGGGCAAGGGGTTTTTTTCTACCGTTTGCCTTCAGCCGTTCTCGGGGCGGCATGCGCCCCGGCTGTATACCTGCTGGGGCGCGAGATGTCCGGGCGCATGACAGCTTTGATCGCGGCGCTATTCACCGCGTTTTCGGCGTTCCACGTCAACTTTTCGCAGGAGATCACTCCCTACGCCGCGGCCTGCCTGTTAATGGCGGTCTCGTTCTACGCCTTTTTCCGCTGGCAGCGGACCGGCGGCAGACGCTATCTGCTGCTTAACTTGGCCTGTAATCTTACCGGACTGTATCTGATTTATTATTTCGCGATGACCGTGATACTGCAGCTTTGCATTTATCTTTGCGCCCGAAAGCGTTTTAACGGCGAAATCCGGCGCTGCGCGCTGCCCGCCAGCGTTTTTTTGCTTCTATGCCTGCCTTGGTTGTTCCTGACGACGTTGGAACTCGGCCGGGTCATCGCTTTAAAAAGCGCCGCCTGCGGCGCCTATTCCATCACACCGTATAATACGCAGGTCTCATTGATGAATCTTTTCTACAGCCTGACGAATTTTAGCTCCGGGTATTACGCACCGGCGCCGGTGCGGGCCGGTTCTTTCCTTCTTTTATCGGGTCTATTCTGCGCCGGAACAGTGTGCTTTTATAAACGGGATAGGTTTGCGGGGTGGCTGGTCCCGGCGGCGGTTTTCGCGCCCATGCTCTGTCTGTTCCTGGTTTCACGTTTCGCGCTGATCTATACAGACAGGTATTTATTCACGAGTATGTTGTTTTTCTACGTCGCGGCGGCCTGCGGGCTGGAGCGGCTTTTCCTCCGGGCAAAGCCGGCGGCGGCAGCACTGACGTTGTGTTTGTTCGTATTGCAGGGGGTATCGTTATACGGATATTACGCGGATCTCTGGACTGTTCCCCTTGAAAGACGGCAGGGGATCGATACCAGAAAATCGTACAAATCCGCCGCCGCCTATTTGTATCCGCGTCTCGGGGAAAACGACGCTCTGCTGCATCTCTCGGAGATTTCGACGCTTCCTTTAGAATATTATTATAAGTCCTCCGGCGGCGCTCGCGAACGGATGGTTTCTCTTCCGGAAATGATCGGTTTCATTGAGGATCATTTTTTCACCTATAGGACCTCGCCAAAAGTGGCCCTGCACGACATACGCGGGCACGCATTTCATCTCGTGCTTCTGAAAGGGAACGGCAAACAGGGGCGTTCCGGTATCGTTTTTCCCGATCGTGATTATCCCAGAATATGGGTTGTGCATGCGGGATGGGACGGGAGCGATCCGGGAGCGCTCCTGCGTATGTTCGAGTCTTCGGCGGGCGAGAATTACGCGTTCGAGGGAACGGCCGATTTCGGGGGGGTGCGCATAATGCTTTATAAAAACAGGGAATGTACTTCCGGTTTCGCGGTCCAGAGATGAAAAGGATAGTGCTGGTTAATCCTCCTTTAAGCAGTAGGCAGCAGGGATCGCTCTTGTCTTCGGCGATAGGCAGAACCATACCTTACGGCCTTTTAAGCGTGGCGGCGGCGGTAAGGAAAGCCGGTTACGATGTCGGGGTGGTAGACGCGGCCAATTCCGATTGCGGTATCCGGGAAGCCGCCGCAGCGGTGGCGGGGATGCGCCCGGATTATATAGGCATTTCCGCGGTTACCGTTTCCATCAAGAACGCCGGGGCGCTGGCAGAGGAGATCAAAAAACTCGGCTGCGGCGTTCCGGTTATCATCGGCGGGATGCACGTGAGCGCGCTTCCGGAAGCCACAATGAGGGAGTTTTCCGGTTTTGACATCGGGGTGGTGGGCGAGGGGGAAGAGACCATAGTGGAATTGCTGTCCGCGCTTGAAAACAAGACCGGTTTGTATAAGGTAAAAGGTGTGGTTCTACGCGCAACAGGCGGCCCGCTGAGGACCGCGGAGCGGCCTTTCATCTCCGATCTCGATTCCATACCGTTGCCTGCGTGGGATCTCGCGGGGGGCCGCGACACTTTTTACCGGCTTTCCGCCACCTCCCATATAAGGCTGCCGGCAGCCCCCATCGTGACTTCCCGCGGGTGCACCTCAAATTGTATATTCTGCAGCTGCAGGGCGATGTTCGGGGATCTGCGTTGTTTCAGCGTGGGTTACGTTATGCGCATGATCAAACAGCTCGTAAACGACTACGGCATAAAAGATGTCAGTATTTACGACGATAGTTTCGTCTCTCGCCGGGAAAGGGTCCGCGAATTCTGCGAAACGATCCTGAAAGAAGGGCCTTCCTTCTCCTGGTCGTGTTATTCTCGCGTGGACCACGGGGACGAGGAACTCTTCCGTTTGATGAAAAAGGCCGGTTGCTGGCAGATAAGCTACGGCATAGAAAGCGGCTCACAGCGCATACTGGATTTCATCGGCAAGGGGGTTACGCTGGAGCGTATAGAGCGGGCCGTCAACGATACAAAAAAGGCGGGTCTGCGTGCCCGGGGATTCTTTATGCTGGGCCATCTTTCCGAAGACCGGGCCTCAATGAGAGAAACGCTGCGGCTTCTGCTGAAGTTGAAACTGGATGATTTCCACATCGCTTATTACAACCCTTTCCCGGGAACTAAAACGGCGCTTTTGGCTGACCGCTACGGTATGGTCGACCCGGACTGGGACAAGATGAATATGCATAACCCTTCTTTCATTCCTTTCGGGCTGACAGTGAAGGATTTGGAATCTTCCTCTAAATACGCCTACCGGCGGTTTTACTTCCGCGCCAGGATCATCCTGGGATATCTGGGCATAATTCTGCGTTATCCGGAGAATATCCTGAGAGTAATGAAAGGGTTTAAAGCGGTGATCTGTAAGATAAGTATGAGCGAAACATGAAAGAGGAGAGATGAAAATACTTGTTACCGGCGTGCCCGGTTGGCTGGGGAATCGTTTCCTTGAGATGCTTTGCGCCTCGGAGCTCGGGATCATGGAGAAATGTTCTGTTCGCTGTCTGGTTCAGCCTGGCTCGGCGGCGGACAGTGTGCCGAATCTTCCCGGGCCGGGCAGGGTGGAGATATTTTCGGCGGACATCACCGGGAGGCCTTCCCTTAAGGGTGTCTGTTCCGGTGTGGACGTGGTCTTCCACGCCGCCGGGCTCATCCACCCGGGCAGGCCTCCGGAACTGTTTGACGTCAATACACTGGGGACGTTGAATCTTATATCCGAGGCGCGCGCAAGCGGCGTCACCCGGTTTGTATATATAAGCAGCAATTCGGCTGCGGGGGTAAACAAGGCGCGGCACGAACCGTTGCGAGAGAGCGACGAACCGCGCCCTTATATGAATTATGGATTGAGCAAGTATTACGCCGAGCGCATAGTGAGAAGTTTTCAGGGAACGGGAGGAATGGAGACCGTGATCCTGCGTCCCTGCTGGTTTTACGGGCCTAACCAGCCGCGCAGGCAGAGCAGATTTTTCAGGATGATTCGCAGTGGGTCTCCGTTCATTTTCGGGGACGGTTTCAACCTGCGCAGCATGAGTTACGTGGACAATGTCTGCCGCGCGATGGCGCTGGCGGCTTTAAGAAAGGAGGCGTCCGGACGCACCTACTGGATCGCCGACGCCAGGCCTTACACCACCCTGGAGATATACAGCACGATCGCCGAATTGCTGGGGGTAAAACGGTTCCGGCCGCGTTTCCTGCCCGGATTTGTTCCGGATATCTGCGCGCTGGCCGACGGTGTGCTGCAATTCGCCGGGTTATATTCAACGGAAATACACGTGGCTGGCGAGATGAACAAGGACATATTTTGCAGCGTGGAAAAGGCCGCGGTCGAACTGGGTTATAAACCGGAAGTGGAATTGCGCGAAGGGATGCGGCGTTCCATCGAGTTTTGCAGGATGAGAGGGGAATTGTGAAATGTATCTTATAACCGGCGGAAGCGGATTCCTTGGAATCGGCCTCGCGCGCAGATTGAGGCCGGTGCGCATATTCGATCTGCGCTTCAAGAAAGATCTGCCGGCCGGTGCGGAATTCTTTTTGGGGGACATCCGTGAACCGGAGGATGTCGGCAAAGCGGTGGAAGGCGTAAGCACGGTTTTTCATCTGGCTTCCCTTTTACCGTGCGCCAGGGCCGGGAGAGAGTTCTACAGGGTAAACGTGGAAGGCACGCGGAACCTTATGGAGGCTTGCCGTCGGCAGGGGGTAAAACGTGTGGTTTATATTTCGTCCAGCAGCGTCTATGGGGTGCCGGCCGCGCTGCCGCTAAGGGAGGATTCCCCCGTAGATCCGGTCGGAGATTACGGCAGGAGCAAACTGCTTGGAGAAGAGGTCTGCCGCGACTATATCGCTTCCGGGATGAGGGTTTCGATCATCAGACCGCGTTTTATCGTCGGCCCCGGCAGACTGGGAATTTTGGAGGTCATCTTCGGCTGGGTGCGGAAGAACAGGAAGGTTTATACCATCGGCAGGGGAAACAATCGTTTTCAGATGGTGGGTATCGAGGATTTGATCGACGCCTGTCTGCTCGCGGCCGATTCGGGTAAGAACGGAGTTTATAACATCGGCGCCGACGACGTCCCCGCGGTCAGGGAACTTCTCGCCGGGCTTATAAGGCACGCGCGCAGTTCATCCAAGTTGGTACCGTTGAATGCCCCCGCGGTTAAACTCGGGATGCGCGTTCTGGACGCGCTGAACCTTGTAGCGTTTTCGAGGGAGCAGTATCTGCTTGCGGACAGGGAATACATACTGGATACGTCGAAAGCTAAAGAAGAACTCGGCTGGAGACCGAAATATACCCATGCCGGGGCCTTCAACTCCGCTTATGACTGGTATATCAATAATCAATCTGCCTCCTGGGAGGAGAATAAGTGCGACCATCCTCCGGAGAAGATACTTCACCTGCTGAAATACTTACCTTAGACAGTATGAAGATCACCCGCTTCTTCAAAAGAGCTTTTGCCGCCGTCTGGAAAAACCTTGTTCTATGGGGCATACAACTGAGGGTAGCGCATTGGGGGAAGAATTTTTTGGTTTTTTTCCCCATGCTTTATTGCGGGCGGGGGGGAGACTTCGGGACGTTTATCCGGGTTTGCGGTCTTTTCGCGGCGTTCTGTTTGTTGTCCAGCGCGATGTATCTGGTCAATGACCTGGTAGATCTGCCCTGCGACTGTCTGCATCCGCGGAAGAAATTCAGGCCTTTGGCTTCGGGCAAGATCGGTAAAAGAGGCGTCCGAACGCTTGCGGTCGTCTTGTCTGCAGCCGCTGCCGGCGCGGCATTTTTCCTGGGGCCTTCCGTTCAGGCGGTCTTTTGCGTTTACCTGCTCAATACTTTTGCATACATTTTTTTCTTCCGGAAAACGGCAGTCATAGACATTTTGGCCATTGCCGCGGGTTTTCTCCTGCGGCTTACCGCTGGCGCTGCGGTCGTGAACTGCCGGGTCAGCCCGGTATTTTTCATCTGCGTCTTTATTTTTTGCCTATTTTTTACTTTGGCTAAGCGCAGAGCGGAGGCGGGATTGCTGGAGGAACATTCCGCCGATCCGGCGTCGGTGCGAAAAGTATTTGCGGTCTATAACAGCAAAAATCTTGATAAGATCCTGCCGGCGGCGGCAGGGATATGCGTGCTGGCGTATTCTCTTCCGATCCTGTTCTTTTTCACTTTGTATCCGGGGGTCAGCGCGTATCTGCTTTTAGGCACGATCCCGCCGGTGCTGTATTGTTTTTTTCGCTACACGCAGATAGTGACTTCAGGAGATAATTCCGGGCTTTTCAGGGTTGTCATCAGTCATAAGGGGATACTGGGGGCTGCCATGCTCTGGGCTTTTATCTCTTGTCTGGTCATATCGGCTCAATGTTTTCAGTGGAGCCCCTCGGGCTAAAGCCCGCAGCTCCTTCGCACGAGCGAATACTTGGCCCTCCGATTGGCCAAGGTATAATGCACGAGCGAATACTTTCACACTGGTGAACACTTGCCCAATTCCCCACAAGGGCAAGGTGTTATCCCGATTGGCCAAGGTATAACACAGCGGTGTATACTTGGCCTTCCCATAGGCCAAGGTATAATGCACGAGCGAATACTTTCACACTGGTGAACACTTGCCCAATTCCCCACAAGGGCAAAGTGTTATTCCCATAGGCCAAGGTATAACGCACAGGTGTATACTTTCACACTGGTGAACACCTGCCCAATTCCCCACAAGGGCAAGGTGTTATCCCGATTGGCTAAGGTACCCCCGGGTTAAAACCCGGGGATTTCTGGGCGAGGGGATTAACAAGTTATGCCGAAATGCCTGTCCCCCGGAACCAGAATATTCCTCAATATAATTGTCAAGGATATCTACGGGCCGGAATGTCACCGGCCAGTTTCCTTGAAAAATTTATATTACGGGCCGCGAATGTGTGATATACTCGCGTTATATAGAATGTTGCGCGTCGGAGAGTCCGCTTTGCGGCATAATAAGAGAGGAAAAATTGTCTAACCCCGCATTTTTTTCGAAGCTTGCGTTTCTCACGGCGGCGCTGTTGCTCTTCCCCGGGACTGGCGCGGCTGAGAGGATTTTTCTTAATAACGGAATGGTCATAGAAGGTGAGATCGTTTCTCGCGAGAAGTCATATATTCAGGTCAAGCATTTAGGCTTGACCGTGCCGTATCTGGTCTCGGAGATCGCCCGCATAGAAAGTGACGCGGGCGCCGCCGCCGGTTACAAGAATGAAAGATGCGGGTTTTTTATCCGCTGGCCCGAAGGATGGGAAATGCATGAGGTTGAGATTGGCGGTCTCTTGTTATACGCTTATGTGTCCGGGCCCTTCACCGGAGCGCCGAGGATATACGTGTCGGCTTGGAAGGACGATGTTACCCTTAAGGAGACTGCGGAAAAGGTAATAAAGGATATGCTGGCTCGCAACCAGATAAACGCCCTCCGTTCCGGGGAAAGGCCGTCCGCTTCTTCCGTTGTAGTCAACGGGTTTCCAGCGGAGACTTTTAGCGCCGATATCGACGCCATGGAAGACCCCTGGGACAAGATGAAGATAAATAATGCGCGTATAAAAAGCTATTTATTCGATTCCGGAGGGATCAAGATACTGTTCGATTTCGTTTACCATAAAGATTCCCGCATGGAAGCTGAATGGATGATCCTTGAAGAGACATTGAATTCCGTTCAGTTCATCCGCGGGAAGAATGATGCTCGCTAATATCCGCGAGCAGTCGAAGGACGCGTCTCTGTCAGTATGCCGTATAAAGTGCTTTTGGTCAACGCCCCCAGCGAAGGTAAATATTCCCTTACTAAACAACCGCCTCTGGGCCTGCTGTATATTGCGTCTTATCTGAAAAACTCCGGTGTCGATGTCCTTGTGCTGGACCTGAACGTGCGGAGCGGATGGCGAAAAGAATTCTTGCCGGCTTTGAGGAAATTCGGGCCGCAGGCGGTCGGCATATCCTCGAACTTTTCCAATGTCTGCCAGACGGCTGAGATAGCCTCTTTGGTCAAAAACTCCGATAAAAAGATACGCGTGGTGGCCGGAGGTCCTCAACCGACGGTGGCTCCGGAAGAATATTGTATCCCTTGCATAGATTACATCATTCCATATGAGTCCGAGAAGATTATGCTCGATTTTTGCCGATCGGGAACGGGAGCCGGTATCCCCGGGGTGCTCTCGTGCAGGGACGACGACATACGCGGTTCTCTTGCGAAAGTGGAGCGCGCCCCGGTGGAGGACTTGGACACTCTGCCGTTTCCGGCATATGAAATGCTGGACATGCGCCTCTATTACACTTTCGGTTACCGCGCGCTGCCTTTAGCATCCATGGTGACCTCCCGCGGCTGCGGGCACGGTTGTATTTTCTGCAGCCAGGCCGTGTCCGGCAAAAGGTGGAGAAGACGCAGCGCGAAAAACGTGGTGGACGAAATGGAGTGGCTGGTAAAGCGCATCGGGGTCCGGGAGATATCCATAGAGGACGACAATTTTACGGCTGACCAGGGGCGCGTGATGGATATCTGCGAATTGATTGGAAAGAGGGGCTTGAAATTCCATTGGCAGCTGCAGAACGGCATCCGGGTCGATTGTTTAAGCAGGGGATTACTGAAGGAATTGAAGAAGGCCGGATGCTGGAAACTGGCGATCGCCCCGGAGGTCGGGGATGAAGACAGCCTGCGCAGGATACACAAAGCAATAACATTGGAGCAGTTCCGCGCCGCCGCGTCCTGGTGCCGGGAAGTAGGTATCGTTTATTTCGGGTATTTCATGATGGGTTTGCCTTTCGAGGGAGCCAGAGAAATGGAAAAGACCTCTTCTTTTGCCAGGGAACTGGACCCGCTCTGCATCAGTCTTACCAAGCTTGTGATCTTGCCCGGCACTCCGCTTTTCTTTAGCCATCCTTCAAAGGCTTACTCCGAAAAGATCTCTTATTTCTCCCGCGCTAAGGACCGTCTGCTGGAGCGTAAATACACGCGCGCCTATTTGCGGTTTTACGCCCGGCCCCGTAAATTGCTGGAGATAGTCTCTGTATTCGGGCTGCGCCAGTTCTGGAAACTGGTATTGAACGCTTTTGATCTTTTTTTGCTCCGGAGAGGGTGATGACGGAGATGCCGCGATTACTTCTGCTCAATCCGCCTTCGGAGCGTATGGCCGTCAGGGATAATTATTACGGTTGTTCTTCCAAAGCCGGATATTACTGGCCGCCGATAGACCTGTTGGCTTTGAGCGGCAAACTCCGGCGGTATTTTACGCTCTCGGTGATAGACGCCGTGGCGCAGGGGTTGTCGTCAGGCAAATGCATGAGCCTGATCAAAGGTTTCGAGCCGGACATAATAGTCATGCTCGCCGGTCCTGTCACCTTGAAAAGCGACCTGGAGTTTGCCTCAAGCGCCGGGGCTGCTTTCAAAAGCAGGGTATTTTTGAGCGGCGGCCCGCTGCTTTTCCACGGAAAAGAATTCTTGGCCAGGTATGAATTTATCGACGGAGTAATATTGAATTTCGTCGACAACAATCTGGCGGAGCATATTTTAAAGGCAGAAGAAGGATATAATGTTCTTTACCGCGGCGCAGGCGGTGATATCCGCGGCGAGGAGAAAATCCGTTGCCGCGGGGATTTTTCCTACGGCGTCCCGGCCTACGAGATTTTTCCGCTCAAACGTTACCGCACGCCTTTGGCCTGGAAGAAACCCTTGACTTGCGTTAAAGCTTCTTTCGGTTGCCCGGTCGGATGCGGGTTCTGCCTTTACGGCAGGCTTCCTTACGCCGCGCGTTCTCTCGATGATCTGTTCGCGGAATTCCGTTATTTGAAGCGCGCCGGCATCAAGGAAATCATGTTTTCCGATCCGAATTTCACCGTTGACAGGGCCAGGGTGGAAGCTATCTGTGAAGGGATTTCTCGTCATTGCATGGGGATCAGGTGGAGCGCCGCCGCTCACGCCGCTTCCATAGACCGCGGCCTGCTGCGCGTAATGAAATCGGCAGGATGCCATCTTTTGGAGATCGGAGTGGAAAGCGGGAGCGATCGTATACTTCAGCTTTACGGAAAAAACAGCGATCGCCGTACCGTTGAAAAGGCCTTCGACGCCTGCAAACTGGAAGGGATCGATCTGCTGGGATATTTTATTTTCGGCCTGCCGGGGGAAAGCGCGCGGGATATGCGGGCCACTCTCGACTTGGCTCTGGAGCTTGATCCTTACATCGCCTCTTTTTCAGTCGCTTGTCCTTATCTGGGGACGCCGCTGGCGGATGAATGCTGTCGTAAAGGCTGGATAGATCCGGAAACGGAGGAGTTCGATTCCAGCAGTAAGGCTTCCATAAACTGCGGCGGACTTACTCCGGCGGAGGTGAACAAGATGAAGGAATATGCTTACCGCAAATTTTATCTGCGACCTGGTAAGATATTAAAGATCGCTCTTCAGTCTTTAAAAAGACCGCCGTTGGACTTTTTGTATTACTTGTGGTATTTCTTCTCGCGGGCCGCGATGACGGGACGTTCCTTCGGGTCGCGGGCAGTGCTTTGATGCGCAAGCGGTAGAGTGTAACGCCCCATAACTTTTACGGAGTTTTCGCTTGAAAAACACCGGCCTTTAATATAAGATATGTTACGAATTGAGAAGAACCCCGGCTTCAAGCCAGGCGAGATCTATTATCCCCGTTTGAAGCAAATGTTTTTATTCTGAATCTTATTGAAGCATGAAAAAAAACTTGAAGTCCGCGCGTTTTATTGTCGCCATAGATTTGGGCGGTACCAGTATAAAAGCCGCCGTTTTCAGCGAAAAGCTCTCCATACTCGAGAAAATGTCTATGCCGACACCGGCTTGCGCGGGGAAGAAAGCGGTGATCGGAGCGCTGGTCTGCGCCGCGAAGGAGTTGGCCTCGCGGCTCGGCCTGGCTTTTAAGGATATCTCCGCCGCCGGGATAGGCGTGCCCGGACCGGTGGATTTCGACAGGCAGATTGTTCATTTCCTGCCGAATATACCCGGCTGGAAGGATGTGCCGTTAAGTTCGGTTTTTACCGCCGCCTGCGGCATCCCCTGCGTGGTGGATAACGATGCCAAGATGATGGCTTTGGCCGAATACACGCTCGGCGCCGCGAAAGGCAGCCGTAACGCCGTCTGCCTCACTCTCGGCACCGGGGTGGGCGCCGGATTGATAATCGAGGGAAAGCTTTATCGCGGCGCGGACAACGCCGCCGGTGAGATCGGGCATCTGCCTTTGAACGAGAACGGACCGGCGTGCCCCTGCGGAGGGAAGGCTTGTCTTGAGCGTTACGCCGGCAACGGCGCCCTGCTTAAAGAAGCGCGCGCCGCTCTCGGGGCGTCCATTACCCTGGAAAAGGCGAGCGCGCTGGCTGCCGGAGGCAACAGAAAAGCGCTCTGCTTCTGGCGGGCGGTCTCAACGCATATCGGCATAGCCTTGGCCGGGTTGAGCAACGTTTTGAACCCGGATGTGATAGTCGTCGGAGGAGGGGTCTCTTCGGCCGGCCGGCCGCTTTTCGACGGTATAAAGAAAAATCTGCTGAGACGGGCGATGCCGGTGCAGGGGCGCAGGGTTAAGGTGATGAGGGCCGCGCTGGGCAGCGACGCGGGTTTGATAGGCGCGGCTCTTGCGGCCGCCGGGAGGATTAGAATATGAAATTATTTCTGGATACTGCCGATACCGGCGAGATAAAGGAGGCGGCGGCGCTGGGATTGATAGACGGCGTGACCACCAACCCTACCCTGATGGCGAAAGAGAAACGCGACCCCGTGGAACTGCTCAAGGAGATATGCTCCATCGTCTCCGGCCCGGTAAGCGCGGAAGTCGTCAGCCTGGAAGCCGGCGGCATGGTCGAGGAGGCGATGCGTCTTTCGCGTATCGCCGGGAATATCGTTATAAAGATCCCGCTGATCAAAGAAGGGCTCAAGGCGGTCGGAGCGCTTTCCCGGAAGGGGATAAAAACCAACGTGACGCTGTGTTTTTCTTCTTCCCAGGCGCTGCTTGCGGCGAAAGCCGGGGCGGATTACATTTCGCCTTTTATCGGAAGGCTGGACGACGTCTCGCAGGAAGGGATTGATTTGATCAGGGACATAAAACTGATTTACGGGAATTACGGTTTTAAGACACAGATAATCGTGGCTTCGGTAAGGAACCCGATGCACGTCGCCGAGGCGGCCAAGATCGGAGCGGACATCGCGACCATCCCTTACGCGGTCATCGAACAGCTTGTCAGGCATCCCTTGACCGATATCGGGGTGCAAAGGTTCCTGAACGACTGGAATAAGATAGCGCAGCTTAATACGTCGGCGGTTTGAAGCGTACCGGGAGTAGAATGAGGATATCTTTCATAGGTAACGGGTTGCTCATCGCGGCGCTGCTGTCGGCGCGCGCGGCCTTCGCGCAGGACGCGCAGCAGGGAGTGACCGTCAACGGCGATAATGTTGAGTATTCCACCGAAGAAAAGAAAGTTTCCGCTTCGGGCAATGTGGAGGTGAAATACAAAGACAGCACGCTGACTTGCAGCAGCCTTCAGGCGGACACCGTCACCAAGGACACGAAGGCTTCCGGAAACGTCAAGGTTTCCGATGCCCGCGGCATAATCGAGGCGGAGTCCTTTTCCTATAATCTGAAAACCAAGACCGGCGAAGCGAGTAACGCCGCTTTCAATTCGCCGCCTTACTTCGGCAGGGCCGAATCGGTAAGCAAGGTGGGGCAGGACGAGATAATCGCCAGGCGCGGTTATTACACCACCTGTGAATACGATACCCCGGATTACAGGCTCAGCGCGGAGGAGATAGATTTCAAGACCGGAGAGCGCGTCACCGCCAGGTAGAACGTCTTTCGTATCTGGAATATGCCTTTGTTCTACCTGCCGTATTTCACTCACTCTTTCGCGGATCCCTTTATGCGCGTCCAGTTGACCCCCGGCACCCGCAGCGGATGGGGGCCGTTTCTGCTTACCACGACGCGTTTCGACATCTGCGATAACGCGGAAGGCCGGATATATCTTGATTACAGGAGCAAGCTTGGAGTGGCCGAGGGGGTCGGCGCCAATTACGACACCAGGATCGCCGGTAAAGGCAACTTTAAATTTTATTACGCGCACGAGAAAGATACCACCGTTGACGAAGGGACGCCGGACGAATTCGAGCGGTACCTGATACGCTGGCGCCATAAATGGGACATAGACCGCAGCACCTCCCTGATCAACGAATATTACAGGATCCATGATTCCAAATACACGCTTCTCGGCAAGGACCATTTCATACTCAAGGATTATTTTTACAGGGAATACGAATCGGATTCCAGGCCGCTTTCATACACCCTGCTGCACCATTCTTTTTCCGGTTCCAGCCTGGACGTGCTCCTGCAAAAACGCACGAACCGCTGGTATGACCAGTTGGAAAAGCTCCCCGAGGTCAAATACAGCCTTCCCGACGTTCCGCTCTGGGACGGGCCTTTCTATTTCGAGAACGGCAGTTCTTTCGCCAACCTGAATTATAAAAAAGCGGTACCTTCGCCTTCGTCGGCCGACGTCTCGGTCAACCGGTTCGATACCTACAACAAGGTCTCGCTGCCCTCGAAGGTAGCGTTCGTGGAACTCACCCCTTTTGCCGGCAGCCGGCAGACCTTTTACGACAGGGACATAGATAATGCGTCTGTGGGCCCGCGTACCATTTTTTACGCCGGGGCGGACGCCAGCACCCGCTTTTACCGTATTTTCGACGTGCGCCCGCGCCTGCTGGGCATGGATATCAACGGTTTGAGGCACGTGATCACCCCTTCGGTAAAATACGCCTACAACCACGCGCCCACGCTGCCGGCAGAGCGGCTTAAATATTTCGACGAAGTGGATTCCATCACGCGCAGCAACGCCTTTACCCTGGAACTCTCGAACAAACTGCAGACCAAGCGCAGCAACGGGTCCAGAGCGGACATCGTGGAACTGCGCCTGCAGACGGATTATTCCTTCGATCCCAGGACTGCCGCTTACGATCCCGCGACCTTCCGTCAGACCGTGTCCGAATCCGGCAGCAAGTTCGGGGACCTGCTCATTTATCTCGACGCCCGGCCTTACGACAACGTCCGTTTCAGCTCATCGGCCAGGTACGACCACGTGGGCGACTATTTCAAAGAGATCAACTACGATATCAATTATCACGTCGCCGCAGAGCGTTCCTTCGGTATCGGTCAGCGTTACACCAACAAGCTCTATGACAACAATTACGGCGGCAACCAGATCACCTTCAGCACCGTCTGGAGATTCAATCCCAAGTGGAAGTTCGAATTATACGAGCGTTACCAGGTCAACCGGACCACCCAGAGGAGCGGCGGTTTCATAGAACAGCAGTATATCCTTTCGCGCGACCTGCATTGCTGGATAATGAACCTTGCTTACGATATCAAGGAAGATACCGGCCACACTATCTGGGTGATCTTCCGCCTCAAGGCGTTTCCGGAGATGGAATTCGGCTTTGACCAGTCCTATCACGCTCCCTCTTCAGGTTCCCAGCGATGAAAAGAAAACCCAAAATGCCCAAGTCCTTCCCGGATTATTTTGCGATATTGAAGAAAAAAATAGAGCGGAAGAGAGCCGCGGTGGCCGTGATCGGGCTCGGTTATGTCGGACTGCCCCTGGCCGCGGAATTCGCGCTCAAAGGTTTTAAGGTCACAGGTGTGGATCTTGACGAGGACAGGGTGCGGAGGTTAAACGATAACACTTCCTATATCTCCGACGTCCCGCACAAGGTGATATCCCGCGCCGCCGCCGCCGGCCTGCTGCGCGCTTCCACTGATTTCAGCCTTTTGTCCGGAGCAGACGTGATACTTATCTGCGTTCCTACGCCTTTAAAACGCAAATACCACCCGGACATCTCGTTTATCATCTCGGCGGTGAAACAGATCAGGAGATACCTCCGGCCGGGGCAGCTGGTGATATTGGAGAGTACCACTTATCCCGGCACCACTCAGGAGGTGATACAGCCTCTGCTGGAATCGTCCGGCCTGGTCTGCGGCAGGGATTTCTTTCTCGTCTTTTCCCCGGAACGCATAGACCCGGGCAACAGGAATTTCCCGGTTAACAGCATACCCAAAGTGGTGGGGGGGGCGACCGCCGAGGCCTCCGAACTGGCCGCCGCTCTTTACCGCCGCATCACCTGCGCGGCGGTGCCCGTTTCTTCTCCCCGCGTTGCCGAGACGGTGAAACTACTGGAAAACACCTTCCGCATCGTAAACATCGGGCTGATAGACGAGATGGCGATGATGTGCCACAAGATGGGCATAGATATATGGGAGGTGGTGAATGCCGCCGGGACCAAACCCTTCGGCTTCATGCCGTTTTATCCGGGCCCCGGGGTCGGAGGGCATTGTATTCCCAAGGACCCGCTTTATCTCTACTGGAAAGCGAAGTCGTTCGGGTTCAAATCGAAATACATAAAACTCTCTTCCGATATAATCAACCATATGCCGCGTTACGTTGTAGATAGGGTGCAGGCCGCGCTGTGCTCGCGCGGCAGGCGGCTCAAGGGATCCAAGGTCCTCGTCTGCGGGGTGACTTACAAAAAGGACATCAAAGACCTGCGTAAATCTCCGCCCTTGGATATCATCGAAATACTCCGCTTGAGGCAGGCGGAGGTGTCTTACCACGACCCCTTGATACCTTACCTGAAGATCGGTTCTATAGACCTGAAATCGAAGCCGTTGTCGCCGTCCGCGCTCAAGTCCTGCGACTGCGTCATTATCGCCACAGATCATTCTTCCGTCGATTACGCCTTTATCCGGAGGCATGCCCCTTTCATTTTCGATACCCGTAACGTTTACGCCGCCGCCGGCGATGGTATAGAAAAACTATGAGCGCAAAAAGGAAGACGGCGGTGGTAGCCGGAGGGGCGGGGTTCATCGGGGCCCATTTGTGCCGCCGTCTAATAGCCGAAGGAATGCGCGTGGTGTGCCTCGATTCTCTCGTGACAAGCGGCCTTCAGGCCCTGCGCGGCTTGAGGCGCGATCCCCGTTTCGATTTTTTGCGTTTCGATATCAACCGGCCTTTCAAGCTTCCCGGCAAGTTCGGTTATTTTTTTCATTTGGCCTGCCCGGCCTCTCCTAAAGCCTATATGCGCCTGCCTCTTTTGACCCTGCGCACCGGTTCTCTTGGGACGATGAACTGCCTGGAAGCCGCCTCGGCCGCCGGCGCGCGTTTTATACTGGCGTCAACATCGGAGGTTTACGGCGACCCTCTGCGGCATCCCCAGCGTGAGGATTATTTCGGCAACGTCGATCCTGTGGGCCCGCGCAGTTGTTACGACGAGGCAAAACGTTTTTCGGAAGCCGCAGTCGCGGCATACCGCGGCGCGGGCAGAGCTGAAGGTTGTATAGCCAGGATATTCAATACTTACGGCGAAGGGATGCTGGTTTCCGACGGCAGAGTGGTTTCCAATATGATCTGCGCCGCCGTCTCAGGCAGGCCCTTGCCGGTTAATGGAGACGGCAGCCAGACCAGGTCGTTCTGCTACATAGCGGATATGGTGGAAGGAATTCTGCGCCTGGCCCTGCGCGGAGTTCCCGGGCCGGTCAATCTCGGCAACCCGCAGGAGGTCAGCATACTCAAGCTGGCGGGGATGATAAACCGTATTACCGGCAACAATGCTGGACTGCGTTTTCTAAAGGCCTCTGCCGGCGACCCGCGCAAGCGCAAACCCGACATCTCCCTGGCGGTCAAGCTGCTCGGCTGGCGTCCGCTGGTCACGCTTGAGGAAGGGCTTGAGAATACCTGCGGGTGGTTTAAGGATATCCAGGGCAGAGGCAACGGCGCCCATAGAACCTGATTGACAAGGATTTTCAGGGATGTTATATTGTTGCAAAAGGAGATGATGCCAAATGTCAAAAGTAGAGATCAAGAAGGACGAGTCGTTTGAAGCGGCGCTGCGCCGTTTTAAGAGGCAGATCGAACAGGAAGGTATCCTGAAAGAAGTGCGCGACCGCAAGCATTACGAAAAGCCGAGTGAAAAACGAAGGAAAAAGGCGCGCCGCAAGCGTTAACGCGGAAAGATGCCTTTTTCGCTCTCGACTTCCTGGAACGCCTTCAGGCATTCTTCCGGCGAGGAGATGCTTTTTGAAATATTGTCTCTCGGGTTTACGGAGGTGGAATTAGGATTCAATCTCACCCGGGAAATGGTTGACGGCGTGAAGAAAGCCTCGGAAAAACACGGGTTCCGCGTATCCAGCGTGCATAACTACTGCCCGGTGCCGGAAGGGATGGAAAGGGGAAAGGCCCTGCCGGATTGCCATTCCATGTCTTCTACTGACCGGCAAGAGCGCGCGGCCGCCGTGAAATTCGCCAAAAGAAGCATAGATACCGCCGCGGAATTGAATGCCGAGGCGGTTGTTCTGCATTGCGGGCGCGTGGAGATAAAGGACAGGACGCGGGAAATGATAGCCCTGCGTCTCAAGGGAGAAGAAGAAAACGCCCTGCTGGCGCAGACCAGGAAGGAATTCATCCGCGAAAGAAAGAATGCCGCGGGCGTTTTCTTTTCCAACGCCCTGCGCAGCCTGGAAGAACTCGACGCCTACGCTTCGCGCCGGGGCATAAAACTCGGGATAGAGAACAGGTTCTATTACCGGGAGATCCCGTCTTTTGAAGAGACCGGCGAGATATTCCGGCGCTTCGCCGGTTCAAGCCTTTGTTTCTGGTATGATAGCGGCCACGGCAGGATAATCGAGAACCTCGGGTTAGCGGCCGCGGGAGCCTTTATGGCTCGATATTCTTTTTTTCTGGGCGGCCTGCATTTACACAATGTGAAAGACTTTCAGGATCATCTTCCGCCTTCGGCGGACGGCGAGATAGATTTCCGGAGTATGGCCGCGGAAATAAGGGAATGCCCTTTGCGGGTGATCGAGGCGCATGCTCCTGCTTCCGGGGAGAGCGTTTCGGAGTCGCTTTCATTCCTTGAAAGGATAACACATGCCTAAGATTCGTTTCCGTCCGCCGGCGGCCGCAGGGCGTTTTTACGAGAGCGCTCCGGCGGCCCTGCGCAGGCAGGTGGGATCGCTGGTTGACTCCGGGCGCCCGAAAACCGAGGCGATAGGATGCATACTGCCGCACGCTGGTTATTTGTATTCCGGTAAGGTCGCAGGCCGCACGGTTTCGTCTTTACGTATAAGGCCTCACCTCATACTGCTCGGCCCCAACCACACCGGCGCCGGGAGCCCGTTCAGTTTTTCTTTACAGACCTGGGAAACGCCTCTGGGCAAGTGCCGCGCGGATGATGAGATGGCGGCCGCCCTCACCGCGGAATGCGCCTTGCTTCGCGAAGACGACAGAGCGCATGAGGCCGAACACTCCCTGGAAGTGGAATTGCCGTTTTTTCAATATCTCGGCGGGGATTTTCGCATATTCCCCGTCTGTATTGGCGGGGGTGGCCCCTGCGAACTGATAGAGTTGGGGCGCGCCATTGCAAATGCGGTAAAGAAGTCTTTCCCTCCCGGGTCGGTGCTTATAGCGGCCAGCAGCGACATGACGCATTACGAAGACAGTTCAAGCGCCGGAAAAAAGGACAGGGCGGCGCTTGATGCGGTTTCCGGCCTTGACGCCGAGGAGCTTTACCGGCGCGTCCTGGAGATGGATATAAGTATGTGCGGTTACGCCCCGGTAATGTCTCTGCTTGAGGCGGCAAAGCGGCTCGGCGCGGTCAAGGCGGAGATCATAGAATACGCCAACAGCGGAGAGGTGAGCGGCGATTTCTCCAGCGTGGTAGGTTACGCCGGGGTCGTTATCTCCTGAAGGACGGGCGCGGGAAAGGAAAAAAGCGTGGATAAACAAAACGAGAAGAAAAAAGTCGACGAGTCCTGGAAGGATTCGGTAGAAAAAGAGAAGTCGTCAGACAACAAGGAGGGCGGTTTTGCGCCGCCGGAAGCGGATTTCAACCTCTTTGTGACCAGCATGGCTTTACAGGCATCCATCGCGCTGGGCATCGTCGCCAACCCTTCTACCGGGAAAAAAGAGTCCAATCTTTCCCAGGCGAAGTTCCTGATAGACACCCTGGCGATGCTGCAGGAGAAGACCTCCGGTAATCTCAGCGAAGAAGAGGGGCGGCTGCTGGAGAACGCGCTTTATGAATTGCGACTGCAATACGTGGAGAATAACAAATGAAGAAAAAACCGGATACCGCCGGTAAGAGCGCGAAAATCCCGGGCGTTACCTGCGGCATAGATAAAGAATTACTGGATATCCTGGCCTGCCCGGCCTGCCGGGGAGATATTAAGAGCGGCGCAGCCGCGGATTTTCTCTACTGTTTATCCTGCGGAAGACGTTATCCGGTTAAGAACGGCATCCCGATACTCATCATCGAGAAGGCGGAATTGCCGTCCAAAGGTTGAGGATTATGACTATTTCCAGGAAGATACTTGTCATTCACGGACCTAACCTGGGCCTGTTGGGCAGGCGCGAGCCGGCGGTTTACGGCAGAACGGACCTGGACGCCATAAACGCGCTTCTAAGAAAAGCCGCCGCTCGGCGGAAGGCGAAACTCTCTTTTCTGCAATCCGATATCGAAGGAGAGATCGTCAAAAAGATAGGGGCCGCGCCGGGCAGCTTTGACGGTATCCTGATAAATCCCGCGGCATATACGCACACCAGCGTCGCCATCCGCGATGCCATAGCCGCGTCAGGCCTGCCCGCAGTGGAGGTGCATCTTTCCAATGTCCATTCGCGCGAACAGTTCCGCCGTAAATCCCTGATCGCCCCGGTGGCAAGGGGCGTGGTAGCCGGTTTCGGCGCAGATAGTTACCGGCTCGGCCTGGAAGCGCTTCTGGATATCCTTCAGACCGAATGAATATCCCGGCTTTGAAGGCGCTTAGAGAACAACTCGCGGTTTGCGGCGGCGGCGCCGCCATGCTTTTCATCGACCCCGCTAATGTATCTTATCTTTGTTCCTATCCTTGCCGTGATTCTTTCCTGCTGGTCAGCTCAAAAGAGTGCTTTTATTTCACCGATTTTCGATACTTTGAGGAGTCCTCCCGCGCAATAAAAGGCTGCCGGATAATACAGGTGGAATCTTCGCTTTCCGCTTCAGTGCAGGCCGTCTGCCGCAGGCTTAAGCTGCGCAGGCTCGCTTTCGAGCCGGAACACCTGACATATCTCTATTATAGCCGTCTTTCCGCCGCTTTGGGGCAGGGCACGGAGTTGTTCCCCTTACCGGGTATGGCGGAGGGATTGCGCAGGGTCAAAACCGCCCAGGAAATGACGAAAATAAGGGAGGCGGTTCGTATCGCGGCCGCGGCGCTGCGCAGGGCTTCGCGCATGCGCCTGGCCGGAAGAAGCGAAAAAGATGTCGCTTTTGAGCTGGAATCATATATGCGCGGACTGGGAGCGGAGCGGCCGGCGTTCGGTATCATAGTCGCCTCGGGGCCCAACTCCAGCAAGCCGCACCACCTTACTTCAGAGAGAAAAATACTTAAGAACGAACCGGTGCTGGTGGATATAGGAGCCGAATACCAGGGCTACAAATCCGACTTGACAAGGGTTTTCTTTTCGGGTAAAATTACTCCTCTTGAGGCAAAAGTGTATGAAATCGTGCTGACTGCGCAGGAAAAAGCGCTGGAGGCGGCGGCAGCCGGCGTTCCGGCCTGCGAGGTGGATGCCGCCGCGCGCAGGTATATCGCCGACAGCGGATACGGCAGGTATTTCGGGCATAGCCTGGGACACGGGGTGGGGCTCGACGTCCACGAACTTCCGCGTATCTCGAAGCACGAGAACGGCTGGCTTTTGCCGGGAATGGTCTTTACGCTGGAACCGGCGGTTTACCTGCCGGGGAAGTTCGGCATCAGGATAGAGGATATGGTTTTGGTAAGCGGGAAAGGAACGGAGGTACTTAGTGGCGATCTCGATAAATGAATTCAAGAACGGCTTGACCGTTCTGGTGGACAATATAGTTTACGCGGTCCTGGAATTTCATCACGTCAAGCCCGGCAAAGGCGCGGCCTTCGTGCGGGTCAAACTGCGCAACGTCAAGAACGGCAACGTTCAGGAGATGACCTTCCGCGGAGACGAGAAGATAGAGGAGGCTTACATAGAAGAACGCAAGCTCCAGTACCAGTATGCCTCAGGCGGGATGTTTTATCTCATGGACCAGGATAATTTCGAAGAGATCAGCATAAACGAGAAAGATATGGGGGACAAGATCAAGTTCCTCCTGGACAACATAGAAGTTACCGCGTGTTTCTTCAAGAACGAAGTACTCACCGTTAATCTCCCCAATTTCATCGAAGTCAAAATAAAACACACCGAGCCCGGCATCAAGGGCGACACCGCGAAGAGCGGGACCAAACCGGCCGAGATAGAAACCGGAACCATGGTCCAGGTCCCTCTTTTTATCGAGATAGGCGATACCATAAAAGTCGATACCCGCAGCGGCGGATACGTGGAACGTATAAACAAGTGAAGCCGCGCTCCGGAAAGGCAGGTGCCAGATGAACATCAAAGAGATCCAGGATATGGTAAGCCTGATGAACGAGAACGGTCTTATGGAGCTGGAGATCGAAAAGGAAGGCATGCGCATCCGGCTCAAGAAAAGCGGCCCCGCTCCCGAAAGCTATTCCGGCCCCATACTTATCGAGAAGGAAAAGACAGCAGAGGCCCCGCAGGTCAAAGAGGCCCCGGTTTCCGCCGGGAAGGCTCCTGCCGGCAATACCATAGAAATAACATCTCCCATGGTAGGGACTTTTTACAGGGCGCCGTCTCCTGAGGCGCCGCCTTACGTGGAGGTCAACCAGCCCCTGGAAACGGGGCAGGTGATCTGCATCATAGAAGCGATGAAGTTGATGAACGAGATAAAATCCGAGATAAAGGGAAGGATCGTGCAGATCCTGGTGGACAACGCCGAACCGGTAGAATTCGGCCAGCCTTTATTCCTTATCGAACCCGTCTAAAAAACCGCGCCGATGTTCTCTAAAATACTGATAGCCAACAGGGGCGAGATAGCCCTGCGCATAATCCGCGCCTGCCGCGAGCTGGGTGTGAAGACCGTCGCCGTTTTCTCCGAGGCCGACAGGAATTCCCTGCACGTGCGCATGGCGGATGAAGCGATCTGCATCGGCAAGGCCGCCAGCGCCGGCAGTTATCTCAATATCCCCGCGATCATCAGCGCGGCCGAGATAACGGACGTGGAGGCGATACATCCGGGTTACGGCTTTCTCGCGGAAAACCCGCATTTCGCTGAAATCTGCGAATCCTGCAAGATAACCTTCATCGGCCCGACGACCGACAACATACGCCTGATGGGCGACAAAATGGCGGCGCGCCTTTCCATGCAGAAGGCCGGCCTGCCGATCGTTCCCGGCAGCACTGCGGTGATCGAGAAGAAAGAAGAAGCGGTCAAGATCGCCAAAAAGATCGGCTATCCGGTGATCATCAAGGCATCCTCCGGCGGCGGCGGCAAGGGGATGCGCATCTGCCATAACGATATAAGCCTGATGAGCAGCCTGATGGTTGCCCAGCAGGAAGCGGACAGTAATTTCGGCAACCCCAACGTTTACATAGAGAAATACATCGAGAAACCGAGGCACGTCGAGATACAGCTTCTCGCCGATAAATACGGCAAGACCGTTTATCTGGGCGAGCGCGACTGCAGTATCCAGCGCCGCCACCAGAAACTCCTGGAGGAGTCGCCGTCCCCGGCGATAGACGGCAGATTGCGCAAGCGTCTCGGGGAACTGGCGGTGAAGGGCGTAAAATCCGTGAATTACGTCAGCGCCGGAACGATGGAATTCCTGCTTGACGCGCGCAGCAATTTTTATTTTATGGAAATGAATACCCGTATCCAGGTCGAGCATCCGGTCACCGAGATGGTTACCGGCATAGACCTGATAAAAGAGCAGTTCAAGATCGCCTGCGGAGAACGTCTTTCGGTGCACCAGGAAGAGATAAAGATCAACGGCGCCGCCATAGAGTGCCGCATAAACGCGGAAGACCCGGACAAGAACTTCCTGCCCTGCCCGGGTAAGATCGAGACTCTGCTTCTTCCCGGAGGGCCGGGCGTCAGGGTGGATACCCATATATACCAGGGATACGAGATCAGCCCGCATTACGATTCGCTGGTCGCCAAGATTATCGCGCACGGCAGGAACCGCCAGGAGGCGGTCAAGGTAATGCAGCGCGCCTTGAGCGAGTTGTCCATCGGCCCGATCAAGACGACAATCCCGTTCCACCAGCGCCTGCTGGAGAATACCTTGTTCCTTAAAGGGGACGTTTCCACTCATTTCGTGCAGGATATGTATAAAGAAGTCAAAGCGGAGGAGTGATGCACAAAGAAGAATCCACACTCGACCTGGGGACGATAAAGATACACAAGAACGTGATCGCTTCCATCGCGTCCCTCGCCGCCCTGGAGATAGAAGGGGTCAGGAAGATAGGCAAAAATTTTAAAATGGGCCTTTGGGAGATGGTGGGCAGGAGAAGTTATTCTTCCGTAAAGGTGATGTTCGAGAAAAACGATGAAGTCTGCGTTGAACTTCCGCTGGTGATCAGATATAACTTTAACGTGCCTGAGGTTGCCAATAAAGTGCAGGAGAATGTCCGCAACGCCCTGGAGAAAATGACTAATCTCACCGTCAGGAACATAAACGTAGCGGTGCAGGGTATCGAAAAGGATGAGGCAGCTTCAAGGCAGTCATAAGAATCCATCCTGCAGTCGGATGAGAATGGGAGGGGCCAAATGAGGTTCTTTAATTCGCTGGGGATAGTTTTTTACGCTACGGTCCTTATTATCATAGGCGCCGGTCTTATCGTCTATTCTTTCAATCTTCTCCAGCCGGCGCAGATAAGCGACGTGCTTGTTTACCTGCAGTCGGGGTTGAACACCCGGCTGATCGTCGGACTTTCCGGCCTGCTGCTTATTCTTATCAGCTTTTCTTTCGCCCAGCTCATCCTGGGGCGTTTTCAGAGCGAAAAGACAATCGCTTTTACCACCCCTTCGGGAGAAGTGACCGTGGCGTTGTCGGCGGTGGAGGACCTCATCCGCAGGATAGCCGCTCTTCTGCCCGAGATACGCGAACTGCGCCCGGACGTCATCGCCGGAAAAAAGGGGCTTATGGTCGACCTGCGGGTGATCTTGAGATCCGAGGCCAATATCCCGGAACTGACCGCCAGACTGCAGGACTTGACCAAATCCAAGATACAAAGCGCCCTGGGCATAGAAGAACAGATAACTATACGCATACATATCGCCAAAATAATCACCAGCGAAGAAAAAGATAAAAAACGCAAGTCGCAGTCCGGAGCCGAGCCGATGGAACAGCAGGCCGGTTTGCCTTACGGCGGATACGGGAGACTGTGAAGTCCGGAAAGATAAAAGATATCGAAGCATGAAGGGTGAGGGACGGAAAAAAACAGAAGAACGAGGAAGAGAAAATACAGGAAAAAGAAGCGGCAATAAGAAAATAGAAATGCCGAAAGACTACGGAGGACAGGGAAATGAAGAAAGTGGGAATACTTACCGGAGGGGGAGATTGCCCGGGGCTGAATCCCGTTATCAGGGCGGTAGTGCGCAAAGGACTGCTGGAAGGATATGAAATAATCGGTATCAAGAACGGATGGAAAGGCCTGATAGAGAACGACACGATGCCTTTGACCATAGATACCGTTTCCGGTATCCTGCCCAAGGGCGGCACCATTCTTGGGACCAGCCGCACCAACCCTTACAAAAAGGAGAACGGCGTGGAGAAGGTCAAGGAAAATTTCTCCAAACTGGGACTGGACGCGCTGATAGCGGTGGGAGGCGAAGATACCCTGGGGGTGGCGGCTAAACTCTTCAAAGACGGCATAAACAATGTGGTGGGAGTGCCCAAGACCATAGATAACGATCTCTCCTGCACCGATTATACCTTCGGTTTCGACACGGCGCTTAACGTCGCCACCGAATGCATAGACCGTCTGCATACCACGGCGGAGAGCCATCACAGGATAATAGTCGCCGAAGTGATGGGAAGACACGCCGGATGGATAGCGGTCGAATCCGGGATCGCCGGCGGCGCGGACGTGATACTCATCCCGGAAATACCGATAGACCTCGATGAGGTCTGCGCTATAGTAAATAAGCGTCATCAGAGGGGAAAGACCTTCAGCATAGTCGTCGTGGCGGAAGGCGCCCAGTTCAAGGAAGGGACGTTCGTCACGCAGGAAAAGAAGCTTGACGATTTCGGCCATGTGCGGCTGGGAGGCATCGGAGAGAAGCTCGGCCAGGAGATCGAAAAGCGCACCGGGTTCGAAACCAGGGTGAGCGTGCTGGGACACATACAGCGCGGCGGTTCCCCGACCGCGTTCGACAGGATCCTGGGCACCCGGTTCGGGGTGAAGGCCGTCGAATTGCTGAAAGAGAAGAAATTCGGCCGTATGGCGGCCCTTTCCGGCAATAAAATAGTGGATGTGCCGCTCGGCGACGCCGTCAAGGAGTTGAAGACCGTGGATAAAGAGTTTTACGATATCGCCAAAGTTTTCTTCGGGTAGAGAGATGAGAGAACAGATAAAAGACATTTTCCTGGAAAGCATACGCATCAAGGAAGAGATGATGCGCAACGAGATCCCGCGCATAATCGAAATAGCGGAAATGGCGATTTCCAGCCTGAAGAAAGGCGGAAAACTCCTGATATTCGGCAACGGCGGTTCGGCAGCCGACAGCCAGCACATCGCCGCGGAGTTCGTGGGCAGGTTTCAAAAAGACAGGCCCGCACTGCCGGCTTTGTCGCTGACCGTCAACACCTCGGTGCTCACCGCGGTCGCGAACGATTACAGCTACGAAACAGTCTTCGCGCGCCAGATAGAAGCCCTCGGCCATAAGAACGACCTGGCCCTCGGCATATCGACAAGCGGCAAGGCAAAGAACGTGGCCGCCGCAATAAAACAGGCGAAAAAGATAGGCATGTCCACCGCCGCTCTGACCGGCGGGGACGGGGGAGAACTGGCGAAAATACCGGACGTCTGCGTCGTGGTCCCTTCGACGATAACGGCCCGTATCCAGGAAGCGCACATCACCATCGGGCATATTATATGCGAGATCGTAGAGCACAGGCTCTTCTACAGTCAAAAATAAAAACACTGCCGGAAATAACTGCGCTGGCCGGCGAACTGCGCGAGGCAGGCAGGAAGATAGTTTTCACCAACGGCTGTTTTGATATACTGCATTACGGGCACGCTCTTTACCTGCAGGAGGCGGCAGCGCTGGGCGACGTGCTGATTGTCGGCGTGAACGGCGACGCTTCAGTGCGCAGGCTGAAAGGCGCCTCCAGGCCGGTGGTCCGTCAGGAGTACCGGTCGGCGATGGTCGCGGCCCTGCAGAGCGTCGATTTCGTCGTGCTCTTCGAAGAAGACACCCCGTATGAGCTGATCAAGGCCGTCAATCCGGACGTTCTGGTCAAAGGCGGAGACTGGCGCAAAGAGGAGATTGTCGGCTCCGACGTAGTCGAAGCCGGCGGCGGGAAAGTGGCTGCGCTTGATTTCGTGGACGGTTTCTCCACGTCTTCTCTCATAGACCAGATTATCCGTTCCTGTCCCAAACGATGAATCCTCGATCTTCACCCGCATACCGGGGCGTCGAGCGCATACTGGACGCCAATATCAACAGGCTTAAAGAGGGGCTGCGCGTCTGCGAAGAGGTCTGCCGCTTTGTCCTCGAGGACACCGGGCTTACCGCGGCGTTCAAACGGCTGCGGCACGACACCGATATGCTTTCCTCGCGTTTGAACCGGATGGAGACGCTTATCGGCAGCCGTTCTACCGGCACGGACGTGGGGACGAAGATCACGGCCCCGGGGGAGTTCAGCCGCGGCTCTCTGCAGGACGTGCTTTACGCCAACATCCAGCGGGTCAAAGAGTCTCTGCGCGTTTTGGAGGAATTCTCCAAACTAAAAAACTGCGGGACGGCGGCGGATTTTCAAAAGGCGCGATACCGTGTATATGAGATCGAGAAGAAAACGGCTTGCAGATTCTCGGCTTTACGTGCTGATAGACGCAAAGGTCTGCGCGGACCGGGGCATAGACATCTTCGGGCTGGCGGAAAAACTGCGGGACGCCGGCGCCGGGCTGGTGCAGTTAAGGGATAAGATATCTTCGCGCTGCCGGATAAAGGAAGAAGCCGCTGGGCTTGCCGCAGTGTTCGCCGGCTCCGAAACGCTTTTTATTCTCAACGATCATCCGGATATCGCGCTTGATTGCGGGTGCGACGGAGTGCACCTGGGGCAGTCGGATATGGCGGCGCACGAAGCCAGACGCCTGCTGGGCCGGGAAAAGCTTATCGGGATATCCTGTTCGTCTTTAGAACAAGCCCTTGCCGCGCAGTCAGCCGGGGCCGACTACTTGGGCATCGGTCCGGTCTTTCCGACTGCCACGAAAGAATGTTCGGCTTACGCAGGGATGGCGCTTGTGGGAGACCTGGTCCCGAATGGGACCTTGGTCCCGCAAGGGACCCTGGCCCCGAAAGGGGCCGAGGCCCCGACGGTGAAGGTCCCGTTTTTCTGTATCGGCGGTATTTGCGCCGCTAACCTGCCGGAGCTTTTACGCGCGGGGGCCGGGCGGGTTGCGGTCTGCTCGGCAGTTATAACGGCCGCCGATCCTGCGGCAGAAGTGGAACGTTTTACAGCTTTACTACGGTGGCGTTAAGGCCGCTTTTAAGGGAGCGAATAATACACGCGCCGCTCGATATCAGAATCATCAGCAAACCGGGGGATTGCCATAAATGACCACACAACTGGAAGCCGCTAAAAAAGGGAAAAGCACCGTTTTGTTAAGGAAGACGGCGTCCCTGGAAGGTGTGTCGTCCGCTCAACTGGTTAAAAACCTGGCCGCCGGTAAGGCGGTAATACCTAATAACAACAGGCGGACACTGAAAAAGCCCTGCGCTATCGGCGGGGGACTGCGCACGAAGATAAACGCCAATATCGGCACCTCCACGGATAAGATAGACCTGAAAAAGGAAACGGCCAAGCTCGAACTGGCTGTGCGCCTGGGGGCGGACGCCGTGATGGATCTCAGTGAAGGCGGAGATCTTCATTATATCAGAAAAAGACTGCTGGAAAAATGCCCGGTTCCGTTCGGCACGGTCCCCGTGTACGAGATGGCCGCCATTGCCGACAAGCGGTCCGGCGATCCTTTGAAGTTCAACGCCGACGATATGCTGGCAGTTCTGGAATCCCAGGCGCGCGACGGGGTGGATTTCTTTACCATTCACGCCGGCGTGACCCGGGAGAATATCGCCCTGCTGAAAAAGAGACCCCGCATACTGCCGGTGGTTTCGCGGGGAGGAGCGATACTCTCCGCCTGGATGCACCTGCACCGCAGGCAAAATCTTTTCCTGGAGAATTTTGACAAAATCCTGGAAATCGCATATAATTATGACATTACGCTAAGCCTGGGTGACGGGTTAAGGCCCGGTTCCATCCTTGACGCTACCGACGCGGCGCAAATAGGCGAGTTAAAAACTCTCGCCGAACTCGCCGCCAGGGCCGGGCGCAGGAATGTTCAGGTGATGATAGAAGGGCCGGGGCATGTTCCGTTGAACGATATAGCCAGGAACGTCCGCCTGCAGAAAAAGATATGCCGGGGCGCGCCTTTCTACGTCCTCGGTCCGCTGGTGACCGATATCGCCGCCGGTTATGATCACATAACCGGCGCCATCGGCGGGGCGGTCGCCGCCGCAAACGGCGCGGATTTCCTTTGCTACGTAACGCCGGCCGAGCACCTGCGCCATCCCGGGCTGGAAGACGTCAGGGAAGGGGTGGTGGCCTCCAGGATCGCCGCTCATGCCGCCGACATTGCCAAAGGTCTGCCGGGCGCTCTGATACCGGACAAGCGTATCTCGCAGGCCAGGGCCCGTATGGACTGGAAAGCGCAGTTGAAACTCACGCTTGACCCGGAAAAGGCGGCAGCCTACAGGAAGTCCTCATTACCGGGGATATCGGAAGTCTGCACTATGTGCGGTAAATACTGTTCGATCAGGCTGGTAAAACGCTGTTTGAAATGAATACGGACTTGTTCGCGTGGTTTCACACGGCCGGCGTTCCGGCCGCACATATAGAGCATTCATGCGGGTGTAATTCAGTGGCAGAATAACAGCTTCCCAAGCTGTGTATGGCGGTTCGATTCCGCTCACCCGCTCTTTTCCTTTACTTGCGCGGATGCAGAAAAAAAATGAACACGTTTCCAGGCCTGTTCCGCTTCGGCTGGATAAGGCAATCGTCTGTTTATGCGCTTTCATTGTCTGCGGCTGCGCGGGCCTGCCTCGGGTACCGGAAGCCCCGACTTCCGCCTCTTTGCCCGGTAAATACCATAAGATAGCCGGCGGGCAGACCCTCTGGGAAATATCCCGCGTTTATTCCATTCCGCTCGACACCCTGGTAAAAATCAATAACATCTCCGATTCCGAATGCATAAAAGAAGGTCAGCTGCTTTTTATCCCCGAGGAAAAGGGCAGCGTTCCGCTTCCAGCGCCTTCCGGGACGCTTCAGGATGAAGACTTCTCCTGGCCGGTAAAAGGCAGGGTTATTTCTTCTTTCGGGCGGTATTCCAAGGGTATGTTGAATAAGGGCATTCACATACAGGCGTCGATGAACGCCCCGGTCCTGGCCGCGCGCAGCGGCAAAGTAGTATTCGCCTCTTCCGGGTTTTACGGATTCGGCAAAACGCTGATCATCTCTCACGGCGACGGGCTTTCCACCGTTTACGGCAGGAATTCCGAACTTCTGGTAAAAAAAGGAGATTATATAAAAAAAGGCGCTTTGATCGCCAGGGTGGGGCGCGCCGGCAGGGACAAACTGCCGTATCTTCATTTCGAGATAAGGAAAAAGCAGACGGCCCAAAATCCGTATTTTTACTTGCCAGGTTGAGCCGGTGGTATATAATATAATAATAGTAATATGTATGTAGGATTACGCCGCGTGCACAGCGCTAAAATTACGGAAGATTTCCCCGGCAGTTTTACGCTACGCTAAGTTAAAGGCCTTATTTTAGATAAATAACAATGAAAGAAGAATTATTCTGGGATAGACGGGAATACCTGGATATCCTGGCTAAACGTATAAGAGATTTTAAAGAGGGTTACAGGCAGAACATAGCGCTGATAGGCTATGAATCCTGCGGAAAGTCCACCCTCATACGGGCTCTTTTGCGTAAATGCCAGGACGGCAGGCTGATCATATTATACCTGGAGACCAGGCCGGAAAACTTCGAGGGTTTTGCCAGGCGCTTCATAGGGGCCCTGCTTTATAATTTCCTCTCCGCGGGAGTCGTCCCGGTCAAGGAAGACGTCGATTTCCTCGTCGCCAAAGCCGAGAAATACATCCCGCGCACTGCGGCAGCCGTCAAGAAATTCCTTTCGGAAATAAAAACCAAACGTTCAAAAAGTTCTTTTTTTCAGCCGCTGCTTTCTTTGCTTGACGTTATAACCGAAGAGACCGGCAAATCCTGCGTGGTGGTGCTGGACGAGTTCCTTGAACTGGAGAAGTTGGGTATTCGCAGTCTCTACGAGGAATGGTCGAAAAAACTGATCACGCAGAAGAAGGTAATGTATATACTGTCCAGCTCCGCCGTTTCCAGGACCAAAGAGGTGCTGGCCAGGGATCTGTCCCTGCTTTTCGGCAATTTCGAGACGATATCGGTAGAAAACTTCGCCAACGACGCGAGCGAGGCGTTCCTCACGGAGCGTTTCCGCGGCCTGAAACAGATCGAGAACGGCTGGAAGGGGTTCCTGGTGCATTTTACAGGCGGCTCGCCGTTTTATCTGACCGCCGTAAGCGAGGCCGTCATCAAGTCTCCGGGAGCGGGGCTGGTTGATATCCTGGAGAAACTGATGTGCGAGCAGTGCGGAATACTTTTTCAAAAATATTCCGCAGTCATGCAAAAGCTTTCTTCCGCGGCCTGCGGGCGTGATTACGTTCAGCTCGCGCATTCGATAGCCGGCGGCCATAACAAAATACGGGACCTGGGTCATCTGCTCGGCAAAAAGCGCGCGGAATTGAACAACCGTATCGCTTACCTGCTGGACAATGATATAGTCCTGAAGGCCGGGGAATTCCTGCAGTTCACCGACAGGATGTTCGGTTTCTGGCTGAAGTTCGTCCACCGGGGGAAGAACCTTTCTTTCTCCCCGGACGATAAAGCGCAGAAAGAAGAATTCCGCAGCCGGCTCAAGGAAGACATCAGCGCGTTTATCAAGGACACGCGGAAACCCGTGCAGGAACGTGTTACGGAACTGCTCGGACTTTTCCAGGACGACGTGATACAGATCGAACGCAGGAAGATCCGGCTCGCGCAGTTCCGCGAGATAAAGCCGCTGGAGTTCGCGGCCGGAGGGGTAAGGGATGGCGTGATAGGGAGGTCGGGCGATGCCTTGTGGATAATGGGGTTCAAGAATGAACCGGTCACCGAGGACGACATTACCGCCTTCGCTAAGGAATGCCGCAAGTACAGGAACAAACTGGACAAAAAGATATTAGTGGCTCTCCACGATGTGGAAACCAATGCCCGTTTGAGAGCGCTGGAAGAGAAGATCATAACCTGGAACCTCGAGAATATAAATCAGCTTTTTGATATATTTCACCGCCCCAGAGTGGTGGTTTGAAAGCCGGAGATTTCTGCGGTTTGATTCAACTATGAAGATAGCGGTCATTGCCGATACACATATCACCAGCGGAGTCGTTCCCCCGGGATTGTTAAGGATAGCCGGGCAGGCCGATATGGTAATACACGCCGGAGACCTGGTGCAGGCGGCTGTCCTTAAGGAATTGAAGAGCGTTTGCCCGGACGTAAGGGCAGTTTACGGCAATATGGACGGTGAAGAGCTTAAGGCAAAACTGTCCGTCAGGCTGATCATAGACCTGCCGGGAGGCATCAGGATAGGGGTTATGCACGGATGGGGGGCGCCTGCCGGGCTGCTGGATATCGTCGAGTCGGAATTCCGGGGTAAGAACGTGCAGATGGCTGTTTACGGGCATTCTCACCAGCCTTCCAGGGTCGAAAGAAACGGGGTCATTTATTTAAACCCGGGCAGCCCCACGGACAAGGTTTACGCCCCATACAATTCTTACGGGCTTATCGAAATAAAAAACGGCATCGAAGCCAGGATAGTGCGGATATGACGGACGTGAAAAAACTCTGGGCTCCCTGGAGGGCGGCGTATTTGCGGCCTGCCGCCGGGCGGCGAAAGACGCAAGGATGTATTTTTTGTGCCGCGGTTAATGACCCACGCAAGAATATGGTATTCGCCTCCAACAAAAAGGCTTTCGCCGTGCTGAACATTTATCCTTACAACAACGGACATGTAATGGTGGCTCCCCGCAGGCACGTGGCGGACATCGGCGGTTTAAGCGCTGAAGAAGCGGACGGTCTTTTTTCCCTGCTCAAGGATGTCCGGCTGCTGTTGAAGGCCAAACTGGGGCCGGAGGGATTCAATATCGGAATAAACGAAGGCAGGGCCGCCGGAGCGGGGATTCCCGGGCATCTGCACATACACGTCGTGCCGCGCTGGACCGGAGACACCAATTTCATGCCGGCTGTCTCCGGAACCAAAGTCATTCCCCAGTCCCTTGAAGAACTGTTTGAATTATTGAGAAAGAAATGAGGGTTGTTTGAATAAAAGAGAGACCGAAGATATACTGCTGGCCCCTTACGCGATGAAAAGCCGGCGCAGCAGAGGGCGCGTGCACAAGGAAGCCGAACATCCTTACCGCTCCGCCTACCAGCGCGACAGGGACAGGATAGTGCATTCTGCCGCGTTCAGGCGCCTGGAATACAAAACCCAGGTTTTCGTCATACACGAAAGCGATTATTACCGCACCCGGCTGACGCACAGTTTAGAAGTTTCCCAAATAGCGCGTACTATCGCCGGAGCATTGCGGCTGAACCGGGATTTGGTGGAAGCTATAGCTCTTGCCCATGACCTTGGGCATACCCCTTTCGGCCATGCCGGGGAAGAGGCCCTGGACGGTTTGATGTCGGATGAAGGGGGATTCAACCATAACCGGCACGGACTGCGTGTGGTGGACCAACTGGAAGATAAATATCCGGATTTCCCGGGATTGAACCTCACATACGAGGTCAGGGAAGGCATAATCAGGCATTCCACGGCGTTCGACAAGACGGAAAAAGTGGCGGGTTTCCCGGAGAACGAGACGCCCTCTCTGGAAACGCAGGTCGTGGATATCGCCGACGAGATAGCTTACGACAATCACGATCTCGACGACGGCCTCGCTTCCGGGCTGCTAAACGAGGAAGAGCTTGAAAAATTGCCGATATGGGATAAAATGTCATCGGGCATCGGCGGAATGACGAACGACCAGAAACGCAAATACCTCGTGATAAGATCTCTGATCAATATGCAGGTTACCGATTTGATCGAAGAGACCGGGAAGCGCATTGCCGGTATGGATCTAAAGAACGAACGCGACGTGCGCAGCGCGGGAGAAAAAGCCGTGGTTTTCAGCCCGGCTATGCTGAAGTTAAGGCGGCCCTTGAGGGGGTTCCTGATGGATAATCTTTACCATCACTACAGGGTGATGCGTATGAGCAATAAGGCGCGGCGCTTCATAACCCAGCTTTTCAATCTTTACACGGAGTTTCCGGAGCAGCTGCCGCCGGCTGAACAGGGAAAAATAAACGTTTACGGTAAAAAACAGGTCGTCTGCGATTATATCGCGGGAATGACGGACAGGTACGCTCTGGATGAATACAAGAAGCTATTTGACCCCTACGAAAAAGTATAAGATCCTGATGTCGTCGATCCACAGCATTTACCGGCTGGTGAATTCGACGTATGAGCAAAAAGAGCTGATCATAAGGCTAAGCAGGCTTATTTGCCAGATCTTCAATTCCCGGTATTGCCTGATCATACTTCTCGATTCCAGCAAAAAACATTCCATTTTCAAATGTCTCGCCAGCGAGCGCAAAAAATACATCCACGACAAAAAGATACGGATAACCAATCCGCTGGAGAAAAGAATCATACGCAAGTCGTCCTCCGTGCGCAGGGGATGGCTTCTGGCGATACCGCTGATAGGCGATGATCTTTTGGGCCTGATGATAATCAAGCGTTACCGCAACGACGTGCCTTTCGACACCTTCGACCAGGAGATGCTCTCGACGGTGGCGGAGCAGGCGGTGATAGGCATACGCAATCTTCAGCTTTACGAGGAACAGCAGAAGGTGGTGCTTGGGAGCATAAAGTCCCTGGTTACTTTGCTCGATATGCGGGTGCCGCAGGAATACACGCATTCCCAGAATTTCAGCCGGCTGGTGATCGCCATAGCCGAACAGATGCACCTGGACGACAAGCAGATCGAGTGCCTTAAATACGCCAGCCTTCTGCACGATACCGGTAAGATAGATATACCTCCGGAGATACTCACCAAGACAACCAAACTCACGGCTCGCGAGCTTACCATAATAAAGAACCACCCGTTAAAGGGGGCGCAAATATTACGCCCGCTGCAGATACTCAAACCCGCGGTCCCCATCATCATGCACCACCACGAAAAATACAACGGCACCGGGTATCCTTCGCGCTTGAAAAAAGGGCAGATCCCTCTGGGCGCCAGGATCATGGCGGTCGCAGACGCCTTTGAGGCCATGGTCTATGGCAGGCCTTACCGGGAAAGAAAGGACATCAATTCCGCCATCCGGGAAATCAAGAACAAGAGCGGTTCGCAGTTCGATCCCAAGGTGGTGGACGCGTTCCTGAAAATAGCGAAAAAATTCAAGGCAAAAAAATACTTGCAAAGCGCGAAACAATAAACATATAATATTTAATCCCCTCTGCTCCGCAGAGCGCCGAATTTACCTGTCGGAATAGCGCCCTGACTAATTTAACATCCCGGCATATTCCGGCCGCGCGCAAGAGTGCTTTTCCGGCCACGCGTGGCCGGGATCCTGCGGCCGGAGATAACGGAAAGATATGGAAAAAGAACAACTGGAACTGTTTTCCAGCTCCGAAAACACCGGCGGCGGAAGCGGCGGCGAAACGAAAGTCTCCGGCGCGTTCCTGCAATACCTGCGCGCTTATGAGAAGACTGTTTTAATCATAATACTGCTTCTTGCGGTGTCCGTGCTTTCCTTTATCGCCGGAGTGGAAAAAGGCAAAAATTCGGTGTTGAAACGCTTGACAGCTTTAAGGCAGGAGCAGGAAAGCCCGGCCCGGCAGGCGCTTCCGGCGGCACAACCTAAGCCCTTAGCCGCTCTTGCGCGTCCTGCAACGGCGTTGCAGAGCCCCGCGCAGCAGCCGGCAGCGGCCGCGGTATCTCAGCAGACCGTCCGGGCAGTTCCGGCGCCCAGGATAAGCGGCAAGTACACCGTCCAACTGGCGAGCTATAAATCGAAAGAGCAGGCGTTAAAAGAAGCGCAAATCCTGCAAAAACGCGGACTCGCTCCGGCCGTGATTTACCTGCGGCCTTATTACGTGCTTTGCTCGGGCAGCTTTCAGGAAAACCGAACCGCCGAATTGTGGCGCCTGAAATTGAAAAAACAATATCGCGATTGTTATGTAAGGAGGTTGTAAAATGTCGATCCACCCTTCGTTGAGATCAGCCGGCCAGGATTCCAAACAGCGCTCTGTATTGAAGAGGACTGAGCGCCTGAAGTTAATGCTTTCCAAGAACCAGTGGAAAGAAGGCGACCGCGTTTGCGGTCTTCCCAAGATCAAGACCGTGAAGATAAGGATCAAGAAAGAAAAGACCGCCAAGGCAGCGGAAGGGACCGCGGCCGCAGCCGCTCCGGCCGCAGGCAAAACGGCCGAGAAAAAATAAGGAGCTGTTCTTATGCGGCATAATCCGCGATTACTCAAGACGCTAAAATCCCCGGGTTTCCGGCCGGATAGCGGGCCTTGTGCCCGTGCGCGCGGGGCAAGGTTTATCCGGGTTATATCCCGGATAGATCTCTTTCCGGCGGGCGTTTGCGCAGCCGTCCTGGGCGCCCTGCTTTTATCCGTTTCTTACGCGGCGGAAGGGGAGACGTTTCCTTTTACCGGGGAAGTTACTGCGGCGGATATAAACCTCCGTGCCGATTCGACCACAAGCTCGGAAGTTATCTGCAAGATGGATAAAGGCGCCGCGGTAGAAATTCTTTCCGGGCAATACGGTTGGTATAAGGTGCGCCTGCCGGATACCGCCCCCAGCTATATAAGGGCGGATATGGTCTCGGCGGTCGAAGCAAAGAGCGCGAATTTCACCCCCCAGGAACAGACCGGAGCGAGATTCAACACGATCAAGGTCGAACGCGACCGCGTGAACATCAGGCTCCGGCCGAATGAGTCCTCTCCGATAATCGGGCGCGTTTCGAAAAATGAAGTTTTGAATTTCACCGGTATGGAGAACAATTGGTACCGCATCAAACCGGTATCCGGCAGTTACGGCTGGATACACGCTGATTTCGTCCGCAAGGCCCCGCTAAAGGCGCCGGAAGAAGCACAACCTGCCGGGGTCCTGCCCGGTACGGAAGGCGAGACGAAACCTGAAGACGATTCTGCCCGGGCAGGAGAAGACAAACAGATCCCCGGCCTCTCTATGTATGAGGGCGTCATCAAACCTTACGGGATGGTTTTTAAACGTCCTGCAACCCACAAGCTGGTGGCTTCCAATAAAAAAATATTCCTTTTGAAAGGGGACAAGCAGACCCTCAACGCCCTGGTGAACCGCAAAGCAAGGGTGAGCGGAAAACCCGTTTCTTCCTGCAAGGGGCTGCCGGTGGTGGAAGTAGTCAAGATAGAGGCTATAGATTGAACCTGCCGGCATTGATTCTCTCTTTCTCGCTTTTGCTGGTCGCGATAACTCTGCATGAATTCGCGCACGCCTGGACCGCCTATAAGTTCGGTGACCAGACCGCCAGGCTTTCCGGAAGATTGACGCTCAATCCCTTGGCTCATATCGATCCGGTAGGCACGGTGATAATCCCGCTTTTATTTTTCTTCAGCACCGGGGGGCGCTTCGTTTTCGGCGCCGCTAAACCGGTGCCGATCGATTACGGGATGCTTAAAAATCCGGCCAGGGACGTAATATTTATCGGCGCCAGCGGTCCGCTGGTCAACATAGCGGCTGCCTGCGTCAGCGCGGCCGTTATCAGGCTCATTCCGCAGGGAACGCTTTTTAGCCTGCTGTTGGCGCATTTCCTGATGATAAACCTGGTGCTGGGGATATTCAATCTTATTCCGCTTCCTCCGCTGGACGGTTCTCGCGTGTTGGCCGGATTTCTGCCTCCGGCCGCGGCTGCCGGATACGCGAAAATAGAGCCTTACGGCTTTATCATAATAATCCTTCTTTCCATGGCCGGTGCGTTTGATTACGTCATCTGGCCGCTGGTAAGATTTATTGCGGGTCTTCTGATATGAAAAGCATCCAGGTACACTTAGGAGAAAGAAGCTATCCGGTTATCGTGGGCAAAGGAGCGTTCTGCTCTCTAAACCGGCATTTGCGGGTCTCCGCTGCCGGCGACCTGGCTTGTATCGTCGCCAACGCCAGGGTGCGGCGTTTGTGGGGGAAGACGCTGTCGAACGGCCTGAAGAAGGCCGGCTGCCGTTTTTATTTTCATACCATCCCGGACAGTGAATTAGGAAAGTCCTGGTCCAACGCGGAGAAAATAGTCAACGGGCTGTCCGGATGGGCCGGAAAAGGCAGGTTATTCGTGATCGCCTTGGGCGGCGGCGTGACCGGGGACGTAGCGGGATTCGCCGCTTCGGTATTTAAAAGAGGGGTGCCCTTTATCCAGATACCGACTACTTTGCTTGCGCAGGTCGATTCCGCCATAGGGGGGAAGAACGGGGTGGACCTGCGAACCGGCAAAAACCTTGCCGGGACATTTTACCAGCCTAAACTCGTGCTTAGCGACACGGATTTTCTTTCTACCCTTGACAGAAGACAGATAAATTCCGGGATGGCGGAGGTGATCAAGTATGGATTCATCGCCGACTCAAACCTGCTGAATTTTTTAGAGGCTGCCCGCGAGAAGATCGTTAAACGCATTCCGAAGGCAATGGAATTTATCGTCTCGGGATGTTCTTCTATAAAAGCGCGGTATGTGGAAAAAGATGAATTCGACACCGGAGAGATACGCATGGCTTTGAATTTTGGGCACACTTTCGGCCACGCCCTGGAGGCGGCCGCCGGTTTCCGGCGCTACAGCCATGGGGAGGCGATAGGCTGGGGGATGTTATGCGCTCTGCGGCTCAGCGAAAAGCTGGGGATACTCAAGGACAAGAACGCCTTGCCGCGTCTGGAAAGGCTTTTGCGGGCTTACGGTCTTCCCCTGAAAGCGCGGGGCATAGATGCCGGGCGTCTGCTCTCCGCTTTCGGCAAGGACAAAAAATTCATCGGGGGAATGAACCGGGTGGTCCTGCTTGAGAAACAGGGTAGGGTGCGGATAAAAAGAAATATCCCTTTAAAAATGATTAAGGAGGAGATCAGAGAGTTGTCGGTAAACTAAAGCAAAATCCGGTTTTCTATTTCGAATTATCGCCGGAGATATGTTACACTTTACTTAATGCCACGGGTCAATTAAGTAGGCTTACTTATTGATCGGTGGCTTTTAATTTTATGCAGGGGAAGGAGCAAAAATGCAAAAGAAGATAATTGTCCTGGTAATATCGGTAATCAGCCTTTGTTATGGCGGCAGTTTGTATGCCTGGGGGGATAATTGGGGTAACGACAAGACTTCGAATAATATGGATGTTTACAACGGCGGTTGGAGTTCTTCCGGAGGAAGCCTTGATAGTATGCGCGACATGGCTCCATGGAACACGGACTTAATTTGGAAGGGCGGGGTTTGTACAACGGATAGTACGGTGCCGCTCTCCCTCGATTTCTCCTGGGACGCTTTATCAGAACATATAAACGGTCTGAATGTACATTATAACGAAGGTGACAAGGATATATATACATTGAAATCCTTGGACAATCACCTCTTCGCTTTGACCGCTCCCACAAATAATGACAGCGTGATTTGGAGCTATGATCCGGCATCTTGGGACTTTGCTTATGAAACTACTATCCCCAGCGTCACCGTGAGAGATCTCGATAAGGCATTCGTATCGATTTATTCCCACGAAGGAGCAGCACAAACAGCAATCGACGTAAAGTTCGACGTCAACTCTGGGATAGAGAAGATAACTTTTCGGGGTTTTGACGATAATGTATTTACCGATCACAGCGTTGACTTAGGAGAGCCTTACGTTGCCGCTTGCCTGGATGTATATAGCGATCCCGGCGTGGACTTAACTGTAACAATCTCCGATGATGCAAAGAACTTAGTAATTTATGATAAGCATCATCCGGAATCATCGCTCAGCGCTTCTATAGATTCAGAAATGCGTGTATCTATAAATCTTACGGAAAACGGGAAGGTGAGGAATATGAACGAGGAGGCTGCCGCAGAATCAGTTGTCGCTACTGTGTCGGAATACAAAAACGGAGAGCTTGTACGGAACTATACAGAAACGCCGCTAACCTTGGAAGACAGTAGTCGCGTTAGATTTAAAAGCAACGGAGATATTGCTTTTGCTTGGGATCGCACTCTCCATTACGATCCTCTGGCGGACTCTCTTTAAGAGTCAAACAAAAACTATAAGTTTAGTTTTCTGCGGAAGTAATAGACAAGAGTTTTCCGGCAAACTCTAATTCCACAGCATTTACCGTTATTCTCTTTACCACCGCCCCGTCTATTTCATCGCCCATTTCGACTATCTGGTTGTTTATTATCGCGAACTTCTTCCCGTCGGAAAGTAATGTCCCGTTCAATACCAGAAGAGGAGGTTCGGCGGCCGCTGTCTTTTTGTCTTCTGCGGCATCCTTATCCGCGTTTCCGGACGCGCCGGAAAGCGCGGAGAGATTATCTGCGGCGGTATCGGTTGACGGGGCAACCTGCGCAGGCGCGGGGACGGCGGTTTTTGATATTGCGGCCGGAGACAGCGGCGCCCGGCTGCCGGAAAAAGCGAAATCGAAGAACAATTTTGCCGCCAGCATACCGGCGAAAGCTATGAGCAGGTAGAGAGTTCGTTTGCTAAGGCTTTGCTTACCGGCCGGCGGCGCGGACTTTGCGTCTGCCGCGGCCTTGCGGTTATCTGTAGTGCTGCCATTCTCCATAACTCACCCCTTTTTGGCGGGGCCGCGCCCTTAAAAACCGCGGCCCAATTGTTTTTCATATTTTATATTGAAAAAAGCATAAAATCCAGTATAATTATCTACGTTGAAAGTATGCGTTCATCCACTTAACCATACGCCTAAGGCGCAATGCAAAATAATAAGCGGAGATTACGCAGATACAATCTTGAGGTCCCTGTAAAGTATTACGTCAGGGGTAATCAGGCCGCTTTGGGCACGGTTACCAGCGATAATATCAGCGCCGGAGGAGTCGGTATCACCGGAGACGTTTTCATACCGCCTGCCACAAATCTGATGATACAATTCATGCTGGCGAAAAGATGCGTTTGCTCCATAGGCAAAGTGGCGTGGGTAAATGTTTCATCCCGCTCCAGCCGGTACCGGATGGGCGTGGAATTTCTCGAGATGAACCCGCTGGACAGGGAATATCTAAAAAAATATTTATCCGGCAGCAACTCGCCGGAAGAACAGTAAAGAGCGAGAAAGGAAAAGATCATGACTGCGGAAACGGCAGCGGAAGAAAAACAGACTAACTGCCTGGGGTGCAATAAACCCCTCAAGAAGATCAAAATATATTACCGGGACGGCAAGTATTATTGCGACAAAAAATGCTGGAAAAAGGCGAAAACCGCTCCCGCTTCCGGAGAAGGAAAGAAATAATGGCCGGCGTTAATTATAGCGACAGGCGTCTTCATCCCCGTCTGGACCACGGTATGCCCATAAACGTCATGGCGGACGGTTATGACTTTATGAGCACTACCAGGAACATCAGCTGTCTGGGAGCTTATTGCCATATCGGCAAATACGTTCCGCCTTTCACGAAATTGAACATAAAACTGCGTCTGCCCGTAAAACCCAACGCCTCCCGAAAGGTCGAGGTGGCGTGTAAAGGGGTGGTGGTGAGGACAGAGGATGATCCCGCCGGCGGTTTCAACATTGCCGTATTTTTTAACGACATAAAACCAACGCAGCAGCACAGGATCGCGGAATACATCAACCGGTTCCTTCCCCGTTGACCCGCGCCCCTTATGGGAAAAACAAAAACTAACATCCCGGTTAAACTTGTCTGCGGCATGCTTTACAGAGAAGGAAAGGACGGCGCCGCGGCTTCGGGATGTTTACGCCGCCGGTTTGGGCCGGTTGATTTCGAAAGCGTCAGCGTTCCCTTCACGCAGACCGGGTATTACCAGAAAGAAATGGGCGGCGGCCTGCGGCGCAAGTTTTTCTCTTTCAGGAAACTGATCGCGGCAGACAGTCTTTCCGGTATCAAGCTTATCACCAACCGCATCGAAACCGCCCTGAGCGCCGACGGCAGACGTAAAGTCAATCTTGACCCCGGCTATCTTGATCTGGCCAGGCTTGTGCTGGCCTCCACCAAAGATTTCAGCCACCGCATATATATATCCCGCGGCATATACGCCGAGATAACGCTCCTCTACGACCGCTGCGGCACTTTCCGTCCGCTTGAATGGACGTATCCCGATTACCGGAGCTCCTGCTACCTCTCGATTTTTGAAAGAATAAGGTCTATTTATTACGGGCAGATATCGGCAGGAGGGAGGAAGTGAACGGCTCACCGGCGCCGGTTTACATGAATGCCGGCCTTCCTTTTTTGGCGGAACGGCTCGCGCGCATGCTGGAAAATTGCCGGATATGCCCGAGAGCCTGCGGCGTTAACCGCGCCGCAGGAGAAGAAGGTTTCTGCCGCACCGCTAAAAAAGCCTATGTTTACAGTTATTTTCCGCATCACGGGGAAGAGCCGCCGATATCAGGCGATAAAGGGTCGGGGGCGGTGTTCTTTTCCGGCTGTAATATGCGCTGTGTTTACTGCCAGAATTATAAATTCAGCCGGATGAGCGCGCAAGACGGCGGCTTGCCGGGACGACAGGTATCTGCCGGGGAATTGGCGGAGATTATGCTGGCGCTGCAGGCAAAGGGATGCCATAATATAAACTTGGTCAGCCCGAGCCATATCCTGCCGCAGATTGTTCAGGCGCTCGATATCGCGTGCGGCCGCGGCCTGAATATCCCGCTGGTTTATAACACCGGCGGTTATGACCTGCCGGAAACGATACGCCTGTTGGAAGGCGTAGTGGATATATACCTGGCAGATATGCGTTACGCCTCGGATAATAACGCGGTGAAATATTCCTCCGCGCCGGGGTATCCGGAATTCAATCTGAACGCGGTGAAGGAAATGTGCCGTCAGAGGCCGGAGCCGGTTTTCGACGGCGCGGGGATAATGCGCAGCGGGGTTATAGTCAGGCACCTCGTCTTGCCGCAAGGCATTTCCGGCACGCGCGAAGTATTGAAACGCCTGGCCGGGATAGTCTCCCCGCGGAATGTGTGTGTCAGCCTTATGAGTCAGTACTTCCCCTGTAATAACGCCGCGGAATTCAGTGAAATCTCCCGCAGGATTAGCGCGCAAGAGTATTCCAAGGCGCAGGAATGCCTGACCGAATACGGTTTCGGCCGGGGGTGGGTCCAGCAAGGGTATGGATTATCCGAATTATCCGGCATAAATATCGAAGAAAGGCATCTTGAAGATGGCAGACAGTAATCGGAATAAACGCTTATACCTTTACGGAAAACGCTCTATAGAAGAACGCCTGAAGGCCGCTCCGGAAAGCGTGCGTAGAGTTATATTGGAACACGGCGGAGCCCGAGTGCAGGATCTTGCCGGGTTGGCCAGGTCTCGCAAGGTCCCGCTTGAGCTTATGCCGGCAACGCAGTTCCGCGCCCTGACCCGCGGCATCCACTCTCAAGGGGTTGCGGCAGAGGTGGATGAATTCGCCTACGCCGACCTTGACGACGTGCTCGACTCCGGGAAAAAACCGACCCTGATCATGCTGGACCGTATCAACGATCCCCAGAATCTCGGCTCTATATTAAGGACCTGCGCCTGTTTGGGGAGTTTTTGCGTGGTACTGCCCAAGCATGAATCGGTTGATGTCACGGAGGCGGCGCTTAAAGTGGCCTGTGGCGCGGAGAATTACGTCCCGGTCTGCCTTGTTTCCAGCCTTTCCGTAGCCGTTGATAAAGCGCGCAGAAGCGGATACTGGATAGCCGTAACCGTGGTGGAAGGGGGTGACGATCCCCGCCGCGGGGCATCTTTAAACTTCCCGTTAGCCTTGATCATCGGTTCGGAAGGGGAGGGGGTGCGTTCCGGGCTTCTGAAAGACGCGGATTACCGTTTTACCCTGCCGATGCGGGGGGCGGCGTTGTCCCTGAACGCCGCAATCAGTACAGGGATATTCTGTTACGAAGCGGCGTCACAAAGGGCCGATTATGAAAGTAAAACCTGAAGGTATGCGCGCAAGCGAAGTTGACCGCGTCCTGAATTTTCTTGCCGAGGCCGGACAGTTGAAACGCGTCAAACGTTCCGGCTGGTGGGTTACCGGTATCAAACATCCTGAAAGCGTGGCCGAACACTGTTTCCGCTGCGCTGTACTCGGTTACTTGATCGCCAAGGCGGAAAAAGCCGATCCATATAAAGTCTTGATGATGTGCCTTTTTAACGATATACACGAGGCCAGGATAAACGACCTGCATAAAGTGGGGCATCGTTATATAGATTTCAAGAAAGCCGAAGACAAGGCCTATTCAGGGCAGATTTCCGGCCTTCCCGGGCCGGTGCGCCTGGAGATGGCTCTCCTGCGTTCGCAATATGCCGGCCAGAGCACGCGCGAAGCGGTGATCGCCAGGGACGCGGATATACTGGAGTGCGTCCTGCAGGCCAAAGAATACCTGGACGCCGGCAATCTGCATACCCGTAATTTTATGCGCGTGGGAGAAAAATACCTGAAAAGCCGGTTTGCCAGAAAACTGTTTCTACGTTTGAAGAAATGGGATTCCAGCCGCTGGTGGCGGGAACTGGCGGTATTCGAAAGATAACTTCAAAAAAAGAAAGGCATACCATGTCCAACCGCAGAAACCCATTGTTTTTCCTTTCTTTCCTGGCCGCAGCTATTTTGTTGTGCGGATGTGAGACCGTGGCGGGCACTTCCAAAGGAGCCGTGCGCGGGGCCGGCGAAGACCTGGAGAATGCCGGAAAGGCGGCCAAGGCTGTGGCGGAAGCGCCGGGCAAGATAGACAGAAAGATGCGCGAAGAATTATGGTAAAGACGGCCTGTAAAAGATAAACTTTCACGGATAATCGGATAAGAAACGATAATACCGGGAGAAGATATGAAAAGTTTGTATTTAGCAGTGGTCGAAAGTCTTATCTGCTTTTGTTTGACAGGGTCGGTATATGCCTGGGGAAACAGATGGGGCGGTAACAGCGGCGGCTTTAGCCTCCCGGGAAGTTACGGAATGAACGGCGGTACCTGGCAGTCTTCAGGAAGTTCGATCGGCGGAGGATTATCCGTCAGCCGCAGGGAAGACAGGTTGGTGATCCAATCTGCCGGTTCAGACACCGCTATATTCTATAATGCGAACATAGATAATGCGTATTTCGTAGCTCCCGGAAATAGTAAACTGCAGGAATTGTCCGCGCATCTGGCAATATCTCAGGATACTACCGGTAATAACATCGATTCTATTTGGCTATCCTTTAAGGATGCCTATGACGGCTATAATAAAGGAGAAAGCCTCGGAATGAAATGGCGTCTGATGCCGGAACGTGTTCAGAACGGTTTTGCTCAAGATTTTGATATAGAACAAATAATTGACGCTCACGGTAAAGGAATATGCCGGGATTGGGCGAGGCTTGCCTGTTCAATTTTTCTTTCCAAAGGCATTCCCGCGGTTGTAGTTTGGGGCGGCAAATCCGATGAAGGCGACCCCGGAGGCAAGGTTTATCATGAGTGGTGCGAGATTTACTATAAAGGTACTTATTTTATTACAGAGAATGGCGAATTCCGCAAAAAAGGTGAAGCCGGGTATAGCGATACGTTTACCACTGAAAAACACATAGAAGATACGAACCGAAATATTTACCAATATAAAGATGATTGGTTCCATAAATATTCGAATGTCTTGCAGAATCTCGAATTTGATTTGTCAAGTGTGAGCGGCGCAGTTAAGCCTTAAGAAGAAGGGGCGCTTATAGAGCCGCCTTTTGATATTTTTACTCATAGGTGTAGTTAACATAAGATATACTACTTTATCCCGTCGGAAAAAGTAAAGACGCCGACGGCAAACAAGCAAAATTAGATTTACGAGCTTGTTTTCTGAACCAGTAAGAACCATGGTTCGGAAGACAAGCTTTTTTTTGGCTTCCGATCAAGAAGAAGGAGGCAGCGCAATGGCCCGGAAGCCAAAGGTCAGCACAGATTTTTTATTGATAACAACCAATTTCCGTTTACCAGCTTTAATCCTGCGGGTTCTGTGCCCTGCAGGATGGCTTCCGGGCTTTGCTGGTAAACGGATTTTTTGTTTTTATGGGGGTGGACTATGAAATTGCGGATGAGCGATGAGGAATTAGCAAAGCATTTTAGACAACTCTATGGCGAGGGCTGCGATGGAAAAGAGGCGCAGGCGGCTCGCAGATGGGCGAATATTATGGCACTGATCGCTGCAATTGTATTTATGGCGGCAATCACTATTGGGGTAGTGCTTGCCATAAAATCCCCTGCGCACGCCGGGGTTGTGCCTTCTTGGTCTCCGGCGCAGACGCAAACCGGAGACTGGCTGGCCATATACTATCTTTTAACCCTAATCGGCATCGGTCTTGTTATTGGCATTACTAAATATCTGAAGGAGGTCCGTCGTGGATAACTTGAAAGACTGCCCGAACTGCAAACACGAGTTAGCACCCGGTCAGAAATTTTGCGACAACTGCGGAGCTGCTATCGCTCCTAAAAAAGTGAGGACAGCGCAGGAAGTGGAAGGATTTATAAAGAGCACAGAGGAGACCCGCAACAATATCGAAGGTCTGAGAGAACGTGTTGCTTTTGCTTTGGTAACTTCTCCTATGGTGGCTATGTGCTTCTGGTTTTTAGGTGGAGAGGACCCGTCGGCTTCGATAAAGAAAAGGTGTGGGATTAAATGATTACTTCCGCAGACAGAGAAATGATTATTGACCGCCGCCGGTTCTTCGGTCCGCCGCGGTCCCGGGAATGGATCCGGAGCAAAGTTTTACCTTTTAAACAAGAAAGGAGACAGAGAAAAAAATGAAGATAACGAAACTTAAAATCCGGGGACTTTTTGGCATCAAGGAATTTTCGGCAAACGGAGAGAGTGTAGAACTCAACGGCCCAAAAGGAGCAGGGAAATCATCCGTAATAGACGCAATAAAATACGCTCTCACCAATCGGTCGGACCGGGAATTTATTCTGACCCAGGGGGAAAACGAAGGCGAAGTTATAATCGAGACTGATTCCGGTATCCGTGTGAACCGGAAGGTCCGCACCGGTAAGGCGGATTATAAATCCATCAAACAGACGGGGCAGAAAGACGAGAAGACGGAGTCTTTTCTGCGCGAGATATTCACCGAGCTCCAGCTCAACCCGATCGAATTCGCCAGGATGGATCTGAAGGAGCAGAACAGGATAATTCTTGATCTCATAGACTTTAAATGGGATCTCAACTGGATTAAACAGCAATTCGGCGAAATCCCAAAAGATGTCAACTATGAGCAAAATATCCTTTGCGTCTTGCACGATATACAGGCCGATGAGGGAAATTATTTTCTAACCCGCCAGGATTTAAACCGGGAGGCTCGCAATAAACAGGCCTTCATCGAGGAAATCGGGGCCGCCCTTCCGAAAGACTACAACGCGGCGCAATGGGAAAAAGTCAATCTCGCCGAACTCTACAAAAAGATAGAAACAATCCGCAGCCGCAACGAGTGGATCGAGAAGGCCAAGCGAGCCGTGGCCAATAGGGATAACAAGATCCGCGGCTTCCAGGCCGATTTTGAGATTGAGAAGTCCGCCATTGAGAAGGCGACAACCAGCGCCCGTAATTCTCTGGAAAAACAGATTGCGGAGATGGAGAACAGAATTAGGGAATACCGGAAAGAACTTGATGCTTTAGAAGAGAAGAAACTGTCTCAGCTTGCTCTGGCCAAGAAGACGCTTGAGGTTAAGATGGCGGAACACGAAGGAGAGGTCAAGCAATATGAAGGTATGGCGAAAGAGAAACTGGAAGATTTCTGCGAGTTACAGAACGAAGCAGAGCATACCGAGCAGATGAAGGCTTTCGTCAACGAATACCGGAGGATGGTGGGACTTCAGGAGGACGTGAAGAAACTCAAAAAGTATTCCGAGGATATAACTGCCAAGATCGAGAAAGCACGCAGTCTCCCCGGGGAGATCCTTGCGTCAGTGAAGATACCTATAGATGGTCTCACGATAAAAGATGGGATGCCGCTTATCAACGGGTTACCGGTATCCAATCTTTCGGACGGGGAAAAGCTTGATCTCTGTGTGCGGATAGCTGTGCAGAGAGAAGGGGTTTTAAAAATGCTCTTACTTGATGGGATAGAGCGTCTTGACACTAAAAGCAGGGGTAATATATACCGGCTTTTGAAAGATAAAGGCGTGCAGTTTATAGCCTCGCGCACTACCGACGATGACAAATTAACCGTAGTTGAACTTTAAAACATGGGGCTGTGGCGTAAGCCAGCATGTAAACATCGCAGGGTGGAGTTTCCCGCTTCATGACCGGGATGTATCAAGCCTGCCAGCCTCATATAAACAAGGAGGAATATCATGGAAGAAAAGAAGAATACAGAGAAAGACTTAACAGCAAAACAGCTTTCGCAAACCGAGATAGCTGCAAAAGTGCCGATTGTGCAACAGATAGGAGATAAGCTGTCTGGATTGCTGGACCAACAAGCAAAGGCTTTCCCGGCCGGATTCAATAAGACGCGGTTCCTGCAGAACTGCATGACGGTCCTTGCCGATAACCCCGGGCTGGCAAAGTGTAAGCCTATAAGCATTGTCCGCACCCTTATTAAAGGGGCGTATCTCGATCTCGATTTTTTCCGTAAGGAGTGCTATGCGATACCTTATGGCGATACGTGTAACTTTCAAACTGATTACAAAGGTGAAGTGAAGCTGGTCAAGAAATACGGCCGGAATATACAGGATGTATATGCCAAGATCGTGAGAGAAGGAGATGAGCTGGAAATACTTATTGAGGGAGGTAAACAGATCCTCAATTTCCGGCCGCTGGCTTTTAACGACAACGCGATAAAAGGAGCGTTTGCGGTTATCGTTTTTACAGATGGGACAACCCGCTACGAAACGATGAGCATAAAGGAGATTGAGGATGTGCGGGAGAAGTATTCCAAGGCGCCGAATAGTCCAGCCTGGCAAAAGTCTTATGGAGAGATGTGCAAAAAGACAGTCCTGCGCCGGCTTTGTAAGCTCGTTGACCTGCATTTTGACACACTGGACCAGGCCAAGGCGTATGAAGAAGGCGGAGACGTTGAGTTTAAACGCGGGAAAGCGGCAAAGGGAAAGCAAATCGGAGATGACCCTTTGTCAATGCCTCAAACAGATGATCAGACATCTGTGGATGGAGAGATCGTGTCCTCGGAGGGCAAGGCGGAACCCGCCGATCCTGACGCAAAACTTCGGGCAGAAATCAAAGCGCAACATCCTAATGAGGAAGAGTGGAAGATCGATGCCCGGGTGAAGGAAGCTAAAGGAGAAGCGTAATGCTTAAACTCACCAGCGAGAATTACTTCTCCCAGGAAGCCGCGCAGGAATACTTTTCGGTCTCGCAATATAAAAACTTTGTCGGGACTTATGGGAAACGCGGTTGTGAAGCGGAAGCAATGGCAATAATCCGCGGGGAGTGGAAAAAAGAAGTTACCCCATCGCTGCTTGTAGGCTCTTTTGTTGACGCTCACTTTGAAGGAACGCTTGACGTGTTCCAAGCGCAACACCCGGAGATATTCACCAAAGGCGGAGAGCTTAAGAACAAATACCGGTGCGCCCTGGACATAATCGCCAGATGTGAGCGGGACAAGTATTTTATGGCTCACCTGTCTGGTGAGAAGCAGGTGATTATGACCGGGGATATATTCGGCGTGCCGTGGAAAGGGAAGATTGACTCATACCTGCCGGGGAAAGCGATTGTGGATCTTAAGGTAATGGAGTCAATACATAAATCCTTCTGGGTAAAAGATCTGGGCAACATTTCTTTTATCGAGTATTGGGGATACAACGTCCAGGCGGCCATATATCAGACACTTGTCGAGATCAACACCGGCAAGAAACTCCCGTTCCTTATTGCGGCCGCCAGCAAGGAGAAGGAACCGGATATTGATGTCATTAGTTTTAACAACCAGAACCACGCGGATACGTTGTCTTTGGTGTTTACCAACATTGCCAGAATCATTGATTTAAAGAAAGGCAAAGTCGAACCTATGCGCTGTGAGAGGTGCGATTATTGCAAAAGGACAAAGGTGTTGACAAAAGCGGTGCATTACAGCGAGTTGATCGGGCAAGGGGGGCCGGAATAATGAAGTATTTATGTATCAGGGAAACATACGAGAAAGACGGCAACGAAACTGTCAGGTGGAACAGGATAGGTATTTTGTTTGAAAAAGGGGATAAGCAATACGTTAAGTTGTATCACATCCCGGGAGTGTTAATCAGTGTGTTTGAATCTAAACCGAAGGACAACGCTGAAGGATCTTGGCAAGAGTAGGGGGCGGCAGCCGGGGTATCGGGGTGAGCAGTTGTCTGCTCTGGCTGCCTCTTTAAAAAAATGCCTAAATTTCCCGGTAATTCACCGGGTTTTACGGTTCAGAAATCGAAAGTTTCCAGTGAGTGCGTGGTCTAACACGGCGAAAGGCTCTGCGGGGCTAAAAACGGGCAAAAACAGGCATTAAGCCGGAAAGGATAAAAGGGGGGGATGAAATGGTCATAACGAAGGAAGTTTGCCGCGCAATGAAGGTCAGGGGAATGTGGTCGAAACAGGTCTGTGAAGTTTGCCGTAACCGTAAGCGGTGTAAGGAAAAGGAGGGGAAATGACCGACGCTGAAAAGATATTGGAGTATCTACAAAAAGGCAACACAATTACAATGATGGACGCAATGCGGGTTTTTGGAACTGTTTCCCTCAGAGAGAGAATCCGCGACATCCGAGAAAAGGGTTTTAATATCCAAACAAAGTCAGTAACCAATCCCCAGACAAAACGCCGCCACGCTGTATATTATTTAGCGCAAGAAAAGGAGTGCGCTTAAATGATTGAGCCTACCGGATACTGCTGGGTTTGCGGCCATTCTTGTCCAGAGGGTGCCCTCTTTTGCTCTAAGAAACACAAGGAGACATACGATAAGAAACAAAAAAGAGAACAAGCGGCAAGGGTGGTGAAAAAAGCCGGATACGGTATATCCGGTAGCACACAATAATTTTTTACAACCGAGAAAGCGGTTTCTTATGGCAAGACCACGTAAAGAAGGTTTGGATTATTTCCCTTTAGATACCCACTTTGACGACAAATTTAAAGCGTTGGAGTTGTTACACAAAAATGATGGATTTGTCTGGATGGTTAAATTCTGGCAAAAGGCTTATTCTGGGGATGTTGGAGAGGTTGATTTAAATGGTATCTTTGGAGTTATCCAGGCGGAAAACTCCCGGATAACTCCCCATAAACAAGCGGAAATCATTAGGGATTGCCTTAGAATAGGTTTGATTGAGAAAGTAAGACCAGGGGTTTACACTTCTAATGGTATTCGGAAAAGGCTTAATGAAATTGTAAAAGATAGAAAAAATGAGCGTAAAAGAAAGTTTCTGGGTAGTTTTCCGGCGGAAAACCCGCCAGAAACGCGGGAAATAAAAGGAAATGAAAGTAAAGGAAAGGAAATAAAAGAAAAGAGAGAATACACTACACCCTCCCTTGAACAAATTGTTGCCTACTGCACAGAACGTAAAAACAAAGTAAACCCACAGAGGTTTTTTGATTATTACCAGTCCAATGGCTGGAAAGTCGGGCGTAACCCGATGAAAGACTGGAAGGCCGCAGTGAGGACTTGGGAACAAAGAGACCAGGTGCCGGAGAAAGCAAGCAGTAAGACTCCGGTTAAAGTGAGGGTATTAAGCCTGCGTGTTGCAAAGTGGACGGATGAGGAAATTAAAGACAACCTAAAGTCAGAAGGTTATTCAGAGGCGGAAATTGACCAGGCATTGGGAAAGGATTTTTGATATGGGTAAAAGGTTGCCATATACACCAAACTCACGGATCCGGGCGGCGTTAAGAAAGTTGTTTCTCCGCTCAAGAGAACGCGCAGCAGCCCTGAAGCGCGATAAATATACCTGTTGCCGGTGCGGAGTAAAGCAGAGCCGGGCCAAGGGACGAGAAGTATATGTCGAGACACACCACAAAAAAGGGTGCCTTAACTGGGATGAGTTGTTTATCACTGTGCGGAAGTATCTACTATGCAACACAGAACACTTAGAAACCCTCTGTGATAAATGCCACAAGCAGGAAGAGGCAACCCAATGACTACAATCAACGCGGTTGACTTGTTTTGCCGTGCCGGTGGAACTCTCCGCCGCGCTGTGTAAGGAGTTGTTGCAGTGAAAGAATCAGTAGAGGTTTATCGTGTTAGGTATGCTTTAGATAACAGAGTTAGGATATGTCGTAAATGTTTTAGAATCTTTTTAATTTTTATTTGGACGAGAAAGGATTATTCTTTGCTTAAAAAATCCTTTATTTGTGAAAAGTGCCGGTAATGCTGGCGAAGGAGTTGTGCAAGGAGTTGTTGAATGAAACCCATTGAACTAACCGGTTACACGACGAAGTTTTCTAATCCGGGATGGCATTACCGGGGAGAATTATTTGATTGCGCGTATATCTATAAAACCCGCAAAGAAGCTCTTGTAGCATACGGCAAAGGCAACGTGATTAAGGTGAAAATCAGGGTGGAGGAGATGAAGTGAAGAAGATACGCATAAGGAGGGGAATGATGTCAAAGCACACACCGGTCCTGGATTAGAGTAGAAAGGCTCCAGGCCATTGCTAAAGCAGAGGGCACGGAGGGAGAATAATGAGTTACGATAACCAAGAATTGTTGGAGGTGAAGCCGTGAAAGAACTACCGATTATTTTTAGCGGAGATATGGTGCGAGCGATACTTGAAGGTAGGAAGGTGCAGACAAGAAGGATAACGAAACCGCAACCTGTTTTATTGGGTCAATATCAGAGCGGAGAAAGAATTTTAGAATGGAAAGAAAAAGGCATTCTTCAGGCAATTACAAGTGCGGCGGCAATAATTTTAGAATCTCCCTTTGGTCCCCCCGGAGATTTTCTCTGGGTGCGGGAAGAGTGGCGCAGATCCCGTGAGTGGATCCGCAGCAAGCTGCCCTGGAAAACAAAAACCGCACCGCAAAGAGTGGTTTCGGCCGAGTCCGGTGTCCGCGTATTCTCTCGTAAAAAACAACCCCACCGGACCGCAGATAGACACCAGTATTTTTAAGGATACGAAGGAGGGTATATATTGGACAAACGAAGAGGT
>Ga0123335_1000356_pt1 | contig 76949 bp, 62 predicted proteins | sample BiotimSIPDNA_2_FD_89707 | JGI IMG/M metagenome (GOLD analysis project Ga0123335, IMG submission 89707) | Anaerobic biogas reactor microbial communites from Washington, USA - Biogas_R2 time_0 SIP DNA | ecosystem: Engineered > Bioreactor > Anaerobic > Unclassified | place: Washington, USA... | reverse complement strand
TCTACCTGTTCCATTGAGTTACCTCCAGTTGCTTTTGTTCGCAGCCTAAGTATAACTGGTTTCATTCCTCAATGGAACCCCTTTTTTATTCTCTTGGGCAATTCATTTTACAACTTGCCAATTACAAATCCGCGGGAATTTTTTCTTGACATTCCGCAATTCCCGTGGTAAAATAAACCGATATTGTTTTATCCCGCCCGGTTTAAGCGGCTGAAACGGGATATGAACGGTCACAGCGAAGTAAAAAGGTTTGACAACAGAAATTCAGTATAATAGAGGTGGTTTAAATAAACGTTCTCGTTGCTAAGTTCAAGGAAGTCCTGTCCTCTGTCCTGCCTATTGTTTGTATAGTTTTGGGACTTAACTTCACCATAACTCCGCTGGGAACCAATGCGCTGGTTGCATTCCTCATAGGATCTGTCCTGGTAATCATCGGTCTTACGGTGTTTCTTTTCGGTATTGATATCGGCCTTGAACCTATCGGTCAGGGTATCGGCTATACCTTAGCCCACACAAACAGCTATGCGATTCTCATAACGGTCAGCCTGATTCTCGGCTTTTTCATTTCATATGCCGAGCCTGATCTGCACATACTCGCGAACCAGGTGGACAGTGTCACCGCGGGAGTATTTGACAATATTTACATGGTGGTTGTGGTCTCCATAGGTCTCGGAATCATGATGACTCTTGGTATGCTGCGCATACTGAAGGGCGTGAGACTCAAATATGTGTTCACAGCCGCATACGGTCTGATTTTTATACTTTCCCTTTTCTCGTCGCCGGATTTCCTTGCTATAGCATTTGACGCGTCGGGCGCCACAACGGGAGCCATCACGGTTCCGTTTATGCTTTCACTGGCTGCCGGTGTATCGTCAATGAAGAAGAACAGTAAACTGGGTGAGGCGGACAGCTTCGGTCTGGTCGGTATTTCATCCTCAGGCGCTATACTCGGTGTTTTGACAGCGGGAATACTCCTGGATATCGACAAACTGAACGGCAGCCTGCCCGAAGCCACCGTAACGGAAGGGAACCTGCTGCAGATATACGGCACAAAGCTGACTTCAATCGCTTTTGAATCTTTTATATCCCTGCTGCCGATCGTTTTGATGTATATAATCTTTCAGATTGTTGCGTTCAAACACAACAGGAAAAAAGTCTTTGACATCATGCGCGGCGTAGTTCTCACATATTTGGGCCTTGTGGTGTTCATGCTGGGCGTCAACGGCGGATTTATGGAAATCGGTACCCAGCTCGGCAAAAAACTTACGGCTATGGAATCGGATATTCCCGTTCTTCTTGTCTCGCTGCTTCTCGGGCTCACAACGGTCCTTGCCGAACCTGCGGTCATAGTGCTTACGCACCAGGTGGAAGACATCACCGGCGGCTCCGTTAAACGCAGGCTTGTGCTACTCTTCCTCTCGGTGGCTGTGGGCGCGTCCATATTTATGTCGGCGCTCCGGATACTTGTACCCGCCATTAAACTGTGGATGTATATTCTGCCGGGTTTCGGTCTTGCGGTAATTCTTGCATATTTTGTTCCCGACCTGTTTGTGGGCGTGGCGTTTGACGCAGGCGGCGTGGCTTCGGGACCGATGACGGCTACTTTCTCCCTTGCCTTTGTACAGGGGATAGCCGCGGTGGTTCCTACCGCCGATATGGTTTCCGACGGCTTCGGCATGATTGCGATCGTGGCGATGATGCCTATCATAGCGGTAGAAGTGCTCGGCGCACTCTATCAGTTCAAATTACGAAAAGCTTCCAAAATAAAATCGGGTGCCGGGCTGCAAAGCGGAGGTAGCAATGTATAGGAAAGAAGGAGAGAATACGACTAATAAACCTTTGGTTATTATGACCTTGGTATTAGGCGAACAGCAATGTCAGAAGTGTTCGAAGTTGGTGAAGGAAGTCGGGATTACCGGCGGAATCACCATCATCGGCAAGGGCACGGTTAAGGGCACAATCCTGGAACTGCTCGGAATAAGAAGTCAGAAAAAAGAAATAATCAACTTTCTAATGACAAAAGACACCTCCGATGAAATGATTGAGTATTTTACCGAAGAACTGGGACTGACCGAACCGGGCAAGGGGATTATATATATAACACCCGTAGAACTTGCAAGCATAACGGTAGACGGCAGGCAAGTCATTGTGAAAGCGGCGGAAGTCGAGGGAGTAAATAATATGTTCAAAAAACTGACAGTAATCGTAGACCGTGGCGTGGGCGGGGATGTTATGGATATCGCCCGCAAGGCAGGCGTCAAAGGCGGCACGATAATGAACGGCAGAGGCACGGGCGCCGAATACACCGCCACCCTCTTCGGAATGGAGATCGAGCCTGAAAAGGAGCTTGTCATGATCCTTATGCCGACCGGACTGGTCGACAAGGTTGTTGATGTTCTGTTCAGGGAACTGAAGATGGAGGATCCGGGCAACGGCATAATGTTCGTGGAGCCGGTTATTGGCGTGCGCGGCCTTCTGGATCTGGAAGGCGAAAAGAAGAACGGCTGAACCCGTTGACAGAAAACAACGCCGCTCTTCAATCCGAACCGTGCCGGACCCGATTATACAGACGGCACGAAAGGCATGTTTAACAGCCCGGATTATCGGAATATACTGAAATCAGGCAATGAACTGACATCGCTTTCGGAGCGGTGTCAGTTTTGTTTTCTAAGTATATATTCGCACTGTTCTTAAATGAAAACCGCAGGTCGGCTGAATATCCGGCAAAAGAGCTTTACGCAGGCGGAAATAATCAAAAAGACGAATGCCGGGTGAGAATCATCGACTTATGAAAGGTGATCGAAATGTCAAAAACACTTGTTGTTATCATAGGACCCCACGCGGTCGGCAAGATGACGGTGGGACAGGAGCTGGCGAAAATCACAGGTCTCAGGCTGTTTCACAATCATATGTCTATCGAGCTGACGCGGCAGCTCTTTGCCCGCTCGGAAAAGGAATGGCGCGTTCTGAACGAAAACATACGGCAAACGGTATTCGAGCTGTTCGCCAAAGGGGATTTCCCGGGACTGATATTCACATTCATGTGCGCTTTCGATTTCAAAAGCGATATTGACTATCTTTTGAATCTGACCACGCTGTTCAAGTCGAACGGGGCGGACTGTTATGTCGTCGAACTCTGCGCCGATTTTGAAGAGCGTATAATCCGCAACAGAAGCGAAAACCGCCTGCTGTACAAGGAATCCAAACGCGACCTTGAATTAAGCGAGGCGGAAATGAGAAAAACAAACAGCGAATACCGTCTGAACTCATACGACGGGGAAATATTGCCCTTTGAGAATTATATAAAAATCGACAACACCTCGCTGTCTCCCGAAGAAACCGCCGGGAGGATAAAATCCCATTTCGGAATAGAGTGATATTAAGACTGAAAGGAGTGTCACAATGCTGGAGATTAAAGGAAAAGTAAGCACCGCAATATGTTATGCCACGGTGGTTGAGGAAGAAGCCATTGAGCAGATTCGCAGAATGTGCGACCATGATTTCACAAGCGGTTCCAGGATTCGGATTATGCCGGATGTGCATGCCGGAAAAGGCTGTACCATCGGCACCACCATGACTATAGTCGACAAGGTGGTCCCCAACATTGTGGGCGTTGATATCGGCTGCGGCATGTATACCGTGGAGCTGGGCAGGATCGAAGTCGACTGCGAGAAGGTCGATGCGGTTGCCAACCACATCCCAAGCGGCAGAAATGTCTGGGACAGACGAAAAGAGCGTTTCGATCTCACCGAATTCCGCTGTTATAAGAACCTGAGGCAGACCGACCGCCTGGAAAGGAGCCTGGGTACTTTGGGCGGTGGCAACCACTTCATAGAAATCGGCGCCGCATCGGACGGCACCATATACTTAGTCGTCCATTCCGGCAGCCGCAACCTGGGAACCCAGGTAGCCGAGTATTACCAGCGGCTGGCTATAGACCTGCATTCCGGGAAAGCGGAATTTTTAGAGAAGAAAAACGAAATAATCCGCATGTATAAAGATCAGGGGCGCCGCAAAGAGCTCCAGGCAGTACTTAAAGCCATGGAGAAGGAAATGAAGGCCGGTAAACCCGATATTCCCGCGGACCTGTGCTATCTCTACGGGAGCGATATGGACGACTACATGCATGATGTTGAGCTTTGTCAGCGGTTTGCCAGACGCAACCGCGAAGTAATGGCGGAGCTTATCCTCGAGCGAACCGGCATGCCGGCGCTGTCGGCGTTTCACACCATACACAATTATATCAACACCGATGAGATGATTCTGCGCAAAGGAGCTATTGCCGCCCACAAGGATCAGCTTGTGTTGATACCCATAAACATGAGGGACGGGAGTATTTTAGCGAGAGGCAGGGGAAATCCCGAGTGGAACTACTCCGCCCCCCACGGAGCCGGTCGGATAATGTCGAGAACCCGGGCAAAAGAAATTCTCAGCCTCAATGAGTACAAGGATTCCATGTCCGGCATATATACCACCTCCGTGAACAGGAGAACTTTAGACGAAGCCCCCATGGCATATAAGTCCATGGATGACATCATTGATGATATCCGTGAATCCGTAGATATTATCGACATCATAAAGCCGATATACAACTTCAAGGCGGCAGAATGATCTTATAATCTTATTGATGTGAGGATTGAGAGGAAGAGCCCAATGAAATTCGAAGAAAAGACGCTCACTCTGAAAAACGGCGGGACAGACGTGCTGCCCCCTCTGCGTTGAGGGCGCGGAAAATCTGCTGAACTTTATAAAGAAAGCGAGCGGCGAAAGGGATTTTCTCTCACGCTGCGCTCTCTCGTCTCTTCTAAGTTGATTCCGGGAATACAGCAATACCGCGATATCATAATCGCGCATACCTTCGCGTGTATTTGGATCTTCTGAAAGCTATGACTATCAAAACGGCGCAGACGAGCCAGCCGAGGGGGTATCCCATTATCACCGGAACGACTTCATTAGCTATGTAATTCGTCATCACGTAGAGATATATCTGCCGGAAAACTACGAAGGAAAACAGCATTATGAACATCGGCGTTTTGGCGTCGCCGGCTCCCCGCATAACGCCTACCAATACATCATATACGCATATGATGAAATAACAGGGCGACATAACCCGGATTATAAGGGCGCCGAGTTCAATAACTTCGGGTTTGGGGTTAAAGAAGGCGACCAGCTGAGGCGCGAACAGCATTACCGGGATCATCGATATTCCGAGCGAAACGAAGGAAAGAAACTGTGCCGTTCTGATGCCGGCTTTAACACGTTCGTCGTCGCCCACGCCTATATTCTGACCCACAAATGTTGTCGCCGCTACACCTACCGCCCGCATCGGCAGCAGCATGACCGAATCTATTTTTCCATACGCCGTCCAGCCGGACATGCAGTCGGCTCCGAAATAGTTGATATAAGACTGAACGAAGATATTCGAGAACGAGGTTATCGCCATCTGAATTCCGGCAGGTATGCCGATACGCACTATCATTGAGAATTTATCAAGGTCGAACCGGAGGCTGCCGAGTTTCAGTTTGACGCAGGTGTCGGTCCGCATGAGCGTTATGATAACAAGCAGAGCGGAGACCCACTGCGATATTATCGTCGCCCAGGCGACACCGGCGACACCCATATCGAAAACAAGGACAAAAACAAAGTCGCCGATTACGTTAAGGGCGGCGGAAACGGTAAGGAAGATAAACGGGCTGCGCGAGTCGCCTATCGCCTGCAATATCGCGGCGCCTATATTATAAAGCATGAGACCGGATATACCGGCGAAGTAGATAGTCAGATAAGAAAGCGATTCCGGCATGACCTCCGGCGGAGTCTTCATCATATTAAGAAAAAAAGGAGTCATCAGAACCCCGGCGGCGGTGACGATAACCGAGAAAAACGCAGTCATGATAATTGCGGTATGTACGGTTTTATTTACATCTTCCTCGTCTCCGGCGCCGAAATGCCGGGAAACGACGACACCGGCGCCGCTTGAAAGACCGAGGAAGAAGCCGATAAGCGCGTTGATTATTGGTCCTACCGAGCCGACGGCGGAAAAAGCTTCGTTAGAAACATAGTTGCCGACAACCCAGGTATCGACCATATTATAAAGCTGCTGAAAGATATTGCCGAGTAAAATCGGCACCGCAAACGTGACAAGCAGGGGCAGAATCCGCCCCTGCGTCATATCCGTGCTTTTTTGATTAAATAAAGTTCTTTTTTTGATCGACACTTAAATCTCCTGTCCCGCGGTTTCGATGGCTGATTATATTTTAAGAGACAAGATGTCAGGGCTAAAAGAGCAAGCGGCTTTAAATATACCGCTTATCCGGCAAGCGCTTCGATTGTTTTCGCCATCTCGGATTCGGCTTTTGATTTAAGCGATTCAACGGTGGAGGTGATATCCGGATTGCCTTTTGCCAGATTGCTCTGGATAGTATCCGCCACTCCTCCCCATCCGAAGACAGAGGTCAGTTCAAACGCGCCTGTATCGAATATGAGCTGGAGCATTTTCGAACTCTCTTCATCGCGGATATATTTAAAGTCAAGCGTAACGTCCGAATAAGCCTGCCTCAGTCCCTCATAAGAACGAGCGCAGAGATTTTCAAGTATGATTCCGGTGCGTTCAAACTCGTTATTTGTTACCGGTACCGCAAGACAAGCCGCAAAGCTGGCGATAAGCGAAGAATACTCCTCCTGTTTTTCATCGTATTTCGGATAGGGGACGACGCCGAATTCGGCGTCCATAGCCCGAAGCTTCTTCAGAGAGCCGATAGGTTCGAAATAAAACAGCGTGTGGCCGGTAAAGAATACGCCGTGGAAGCCGTTGTTATATTTGCTTGTATTAGCCGTCCTGCCTTCAAGGCAGACAAGGTCTTCATCCGCGAATATTTTTGCTGCCGCGGCGTTGTACCGGTTGTAGAAGGATTCGCTTGTGACATTGATGGTCGGTATATCTCCCGCGTCTTTCCCGGACAGCCTGATACCCGTGCCGATGAGAACCGGCAGCGCGCCGCCGGCGTGACAGGATATGCCCATCATATCGTCAGCCGTAATTTTCCCGTCGCCGTCCAGATCCGCCGTGGCGGCAACCATCAGTTCCCGCATCGCGTCAAGCGTCCATTTGCCCGAATCTACAAGTTCATACGGGTCGGCGAGGGAATTTGCATCGATAACGCTTTTGTTGAAGCCGGTCATCCAGAAAGATTCCTTGAACATAAGGTGCAGGTCGCCGACGAGGATATACTTATTGCCGCCTATCGAAAGACTGTCGTTTGCCTTTGAGTACCACCACGGCTTTTCGGTTGCTATATCGGAAAGTTCGTCGAGTCTGATAAGCTGGCCGTTGACGGCAAAGGGAGTCTGGAATTTCGATTCGTTCCAGAATACGTCATAAACCGCGTCGCCCGCGCTGATCAGTTTCTGCATGGTGGAGGTGACATCGGCATACTCGGAAAGCTGCTCGCTTATAACAATGTTCAGTTCCTGTTCGACGAGAGCGTTGCGGTTGTAAATGGCATCGTTCACCGGCTCGCCGTTGACCTCCTCGCTGAACATGGAAGTCATGGCGAAATTCGAGATGTTATTCAGAATCCTGAATTCATAGCCGCCAAAATTGTCTTTCGGCAGATCGGCAAAAAGATCCGGTTCTGTTTCGGCTGCAGCCGCGGCGTCATCTGCCGCAGGATCGGCGGCAGAATCCGTACCCGCCGGCGGTTTGGGTGAGCCGCCGCATGCAGCGGCGACGGCGCAGAAACAGGATAAAAGAACAACAGACATCAGCACGGATAAAAGCCTGACCGACAAAAGACGTTTTTTCATTTTCATGCCCTCATTCATTTTCAAAGTTGTCATATAAAAGCATATTTCAGTTGGATTTTACATAATAATAACATTCCGATGCCAATCTGTCAATATCTGTTGTGTTTTTTTCCGCCGGCTGCGAATATTGAAACCGCCGGAAGCAATCAATGTGAGTGATTGCTTCCGGCGGCGTGCTGTTATAATTTTTCAGCCATTTTCTTGGCTCGTTCTACGTATTCCTTAAATCGTTCCTCGTTTCTGACGGAATCGAACCACTCCCATCCGTGAGGCGCGGTCATGCCATCATACATAAGATCGCAATTCCCTCTAAACATATTCTCATAGTATAGTGGTTCTTTTTTGCCATCGGGTAGTTTCACATAAGCTTTTCCTTTAACAACTTTAACGCCGCCGTAAATTAGCGGGTTTCCTGTTTCCATTTCGGCGCCGTCGGGAATGTTATGCCATTTTTGATAAGCTTCAAACGCTTTATCAAGAAACTCATAACCTTCTTCTTTTTTGCCGACGCCGAACAAGGCGCACGCGGTGCGGAAACTTGTGCTTGCGTAATCTACGAGCCAGGCTTCCGGAACTGTTCCGTCGCCCAATGTTTCCATTGTTTTCATACGATATTTGTTCAAGGCTATAGCTTTTTCCGGACCACCCCAAAATCTTGAATAACGACCAAGGAAGTGGCAAATAAGATGAAAGTTGTTTAAATTGTGGCAAAGGCGGCTTTCTTCATACTTGCCCTCATCCCACAAACGTTCTTCGATAATTTCGGATTGAATGGCGCTATATTGTGTGATCGGAGGCGGAACCTCTCGAATGCCCGTGCGATCGACAAAAATGACAATATCACCGTCATCATCCGCCGCATATGTATATTCAACCGCGCCTACAAATCCGTCGGTAAGGTTGAGAGCATCATATCGGCGCATAAGTCCGTCGGCAAAAGGCATGTAGCCGCTGCCTGTTCCTTCGTAGGATGTCAGTTCATATACCGCTGTTCTTGTTCCGCCGCAGTATTCATTTTCGGTACGGACGATTCCTATGCCGTCGGCGAAATAATAAACCTTTTTTCCTCCGCGATAAGACCAAGCGTCTTCCATACCGCCGATGTCAAGACTGAGCTTCAGACAGTTTTCAAAGGTTCCGGCTCTTGTGGTAATCGTTCCGCCTTCTTCACAGGAAATTTGTGTTTTTATGTCATCCCATGAATCAGTATATTCTACTATTGGAGAGGCACCGTCACGCCATTCATCCGACCAGACAGAATTTGTCGAATCCCTTAATATTCCTAATATATCATTGCAAAGAACGGGATATTCAGCCATGTTCATAATACCCGTGTTTTTCAACTCAAAACTCCAACGAGGATTATTAAAGGTTATAGTATAAGAATCCCGTTTCTTGCGAATATAAAATCTTTCAAAGAAATTCCAGTGCCCGGTAGCGGTATAATCGGGATTGAATGTCGGATCTGTATCCAATATTCTTCTCACTACGGATGCCGCGGCTTTGGTATGCGCCTTTTCCATAGGCGTCGCTGCAAGCTGTTCGGCGCGTTCAACGACGGTATGTACATCGCACAAATACAATCTGCCGTCCTTGTCATAACGATAATGATCCTGCGCAATCTTTTCCACCATATCGTGCCAGGAATTTTCATTGTAGTTAAGTCTCTCGGAATTTTGCCAAACGGAAAGAATTGTGCGTTTGTCGTCGGCAAAAGAAACTTCTATCTTAACTTCGGAATATAGCGTTTCCGGGGGATAATCGGCTGCGTATTCCCATTTGTTGCCGGGATAAAAAGGAAGAAGTCCCTTTCCGCCTTTGATATCATATGCGCTGAGCGAGCGGGTTTCGGTCACACCATCATTCGTATACTCCTGACGGACTATACCGACACCGTCTTTAAAGTAAGAACGACACTTTATTTTCCCGGTATAATTCCAATATCTCATTTCCCAGAGCTGACAGTTTTCGAATCTGCCGACCGGAGTATCCGCCGTTTCATTATCGGAGATATAAGACAGTTTCGTTCCGTCTGAACCTGTATAAGTTTCTCCTACCGGAATATCGGCGAAGAAGTATCCGTCGCAGATTGAAGCGTTGCGGTAGACACATGCTCTGTTATTATTCACGGCGTTCAGATATCCTTCGACGATATCTTCCTGCGTCCAATAGCGAGGTTCGCCGTCAATAATGCGGTATTCCTCCGCGGCAGCGCCGATGCGGTATTTTTTCTGCACCGCATCCTTATAGCGAGCAGCTAATTGTTCTTCCATAGCTCTTGCATATGGCACGAGTATGCGAAAAGCATCGTCTTTGGGGAGTATCTCTTCGACTTTATCGTATGCGGCGTGTCCTTCCTCCGTCTTCCCCTCGCGGAAGAGGTTATAGCCGAGCCAGAACCATTCGCGTCCCAGGGTCTTCAGAAATCCCGCTTTTTCAAGGCGCGGGATCTGCTTGTCGCGGATAAATTCAACTCTCGCTCCGCCGTATACGCTTGAATCCTCGCGGGTGACGATAAAAGCCATCACTTCTTCGTTTTTGCTCTCCATGGCGGCGTCCGCGATGCGGGCGAAGAGAGCGTCGTTCTTTTTGCCGGGAAGCCACCACCAGCCGCGCATAAGGACATCGGCAAGCGCGTGCTGCTTTTGGGTACATTCGGGAAGTTCCTCGACCTCGTGAAGCACTTCCTTATATACCTTTTCAAATCCGCTCTTGTCGTTCTTTAACTGTCATAATTTCAGTTCTTCGACTTTCTTCATGACGCGCTCGACAAGAGTGTCGCTGTATTTTTCATTCATTGCGCAAAGTTCCTTTCTGATTCGTTTTCTGCCGTCGTGAAGCTGCCACTTGACCGTTCCTTCCGAGATACGCATCCGGTCTGCGATCTCGGCGATGGAAAGGCTTTCAAAATAATGCAGATGTATAATCCGCCGTACTCTTTCGGGCAGCATTTCGATGCTTTTGTCTACTTCATTTCTTTCCTCGGACAGCGCATATGACTCGGCAAGGTTTTCCGCTCCGCCGTCGGAAATGTCCAGGTTGTCAACTGTATCAAGCGGAAGGAAACCGCGGTATCTGCTTATCATATTCAGAGCGCAGTTTTTGGCGATACGGCACACCCAGGAACAATACTTTTGCGGTTCCTGCAGCGTATTGAGTTTCATCCAGGCAGTGACAAAGGCATCCTGAGCGGCGTCTTCGGCCATGAAGTGATTTTTAGTAACCGAAATCGCCGCGGAAATCGCTGCTTTCTGATAGCGGTTCACCAAAACCTCATATGCCGTCTGCTCGCCCGCAAGCGTGAGCATTACCAGTGTTTCGTCCGGTTCATTTTTATAGTACACATGCACTCTCCTTTCTCGAAAATCGGGAGTCCCGTTTTTAAGCGCTTGTCTTTAAGACACAAATCAGAAGGAAAAGGTTGGGTGTTTCTTAAATATTTATATCATGAATTTGTGAATTAGTCCATAACAACCCGTTCGATTCCAAGCAGGACAATCAATTCCGGCGGTCTGCCGCTTTTGCGGCATACTTTGCGGAAACACCCGGTAAAAGGGCTTTTCGCTATTTACAAATCGCCGCCGTGATGTTATAATACAGGCAGGAAATCAATGCCGGAAGGAGCCGCCATGAAACTCAAGCCGAAACAGAAGAAGATGCTGATAGTGCTCATATGTGCGCTTGCCGGCATGGCTGTGCTCATCTGGCTGAACTCGCTGGACTGGGAATCGTTCAGAATGCCAAAGGAAGCGGCTGCCGAATCCGTGCGCCGCAAAGACATAAAATTCGCCGAGCCCGACTGGGAATACGACATATACGAGGACGAGGCGTGGCTGGACAAGAACCGATATATCGCCTACACCGAGGGTGCCCAGACCACCGTCATAACCGACGGTCAATACAAACGCTTCGGCCCGGGTATCGAACTTCTGGCAAAATACTTCGAGGCGGTAATGGCGGGAGATGCCGACGTAATTGACGGCATGTACACCCCCGGGCTGCTGGAGGAGAAGGGCGAGACGCCCGATTTCACCATGCAGCGCGTCTACAATATCGAGGTGGAGCTGCAGAGCGAGAAGACTCTCGAGAGCGGCAAATTCTACGGCGCCAAGCAGTACTTTTACCTGGTAAAGTACATGATAATGAAGAATGACGGCACCTTCCGCACCGACGAGGGGAGCGATGCCGCCGTTCCCCTGCTTTTTGAAATAATATACGACGACGAGGCGCGGATCAACTCCATCACCGGCTACCGGTATGTGAACTGACCCGGGCAGGCCGGAGGTTTTCCGGTCGGGACAACGGGAGAAATAAAATGCATCTTTCAAGCTTTATGCCCTACATATGGGCTGCGGCGGCGGTTTTTTCTGTGATTATCGAGGCGATAGTCGGCGGCAGCGTGGCGCTGCTGCTGATACTGTCGGCTGTCTTTGCCCTGATAGCCGGCATGCTCGGAAAGTCGATACCCGTGCAGCTGGCGGTATATCTGATATCGGCGGCAATACTGGTGACGCTGCGTTTCACTCTGCTGAAAAACTGGCTCGGCCATATCCCTTCGGGCGGTGACAATGAGGGCGGGGAGAACGATACGGGCAATGATAATGACAAGGATAAGAACAAGAACATAGAAACCCCCGGGCGGTGACCCGCCGAACCCCGCGGGAGGTTATGACGGATATAACCATACACAATGGCGACAGTTGCCAAAAGAGGCGCTGACAGGCTTTGATTATTGTGAATATCTCACCTTGACAGCCGGGCGGCCGCATGTTATAATTTTTAAGTGAGTAGCGAACCAATTTTTGACTTTTTCGGAGGGCTGCGCCATGGATTCTTTCCGCCTTTGTCAGGGTGTATCGGTTTCCGGCGCGCCGGCTGCAATATGCTGCCGTTCCGTTTGTTTTTCGGGCATTGTCTGTGCGGGCAGAGCATGCCCTTTTTCTGTCTTGATATTTCTTTGATTCTGATTGTTAAGGAGTAGTTTTATGTCATCACTTCGCGCAGCGGTAATAATGGGAAGCGACAGCGATCTCCCCGTAGTTGAGAAATGCTTCGGCATATTCGATAAATTCGGAGTCTCATATGAGACTCATGTCATGAGCGCCCACCGCACCCCGGCGGCGGCAGCCGAATTCGCTTCGTCGGCAAAAGAGAAGGGCTTCGGCGTGATTATCGCGGCGGCGGGCAAAGCCGCCCATCTGGCGGGCGTTCTGGCGGCGCACACCACTCTGCCTGTTATAGGTATCCCCGTGAAGTCCTCAACCCTTGACGGTCTCGATTCGCTGCTCTCCACCGTTCAGATGCCCTCGGGCGTTCCGGTCGCCACGGTAGCCATAGACGGCGCGGCTAATGCGGCGCTGCTGGCGGTTCAGATTTTCGCCCTGTCCGACAGCGGACTGGCGGAAAAGCTGGCGGCATACAAAGAAAAGATGGCGGAAGAGGTTATGGCGAAAGACGCCGATGTTTCCGCGAAGTACAGCAAATAACGCATTTCACGGAGGAAATAAATGCAGAATGAAATCCGCGAGGAATGCGGAGTTTTCGGGATATTCGACCCCGACGAAAAACTTGACATTGCGCACCTCACATACATAGCCCTCTATTCGCTGCAGCATCGCGGCCAGCAGTCAAGCGGCATAGCCATAAACGACGGCGGCAGCTTCAAGCACCACCGCGATAACGGTCTCACCGGCGATGTATTCAGCGAGTCGGTTCTGAGAGATATGAAGGGTCACTCGGGCATCGGTCACGTCCGTTCGGCTGCCGAGGGTTTCGAGAGCCGCGACAACGCCCAGCCCATGCTGGGTTACCATGTGCGGGGCAGAATGGCGCTGGCGTTCAACGGCGCGCTGGCAAACGGCATCAGCCTCCGCAGGCGGCTTGTTGAGGGCGATGTGATGTTCACCACCATGTCGGACGCCGAAATAATCGGTCAGATAATAGTACACGAACGCATACGCAGCGACTCCACCGACACGGCGGTGGTGAAGGCGATGAGTACGCTGTCGGGCGCCTATTCGATGGTGGTGCTCTGCGCGCATAAGCTGATAGCCGCCCGGGATCCCATGGGAATACGCCCTCTCTGTATGGGGCATCTGGGAAATGCAACTATCTTCGCCTCCGAGTCCTGCGCCATACGCGCCATAGGAGGCACCTTCGACCGGGATATCCGCCCGGGCGAGGTGGTCACCGTTTCAAAGGAGCGCATCTCCTACCGTACCGAGAACTGCGGCGGCAAAACCTCGCTTTGCATATTCGAGCATATTTACACGGCGCGCCCCGACTCGATAATCGACGGTCAGTCTGTCCATCTCGCCCGAAAAGCCGCCGGCGCCGCGCTGGCAAAGCGTCACCCGGTGGATGCGGATGTTGTGGTGGGCGTACCCGACAGCGGACTTGACGCGGCGCTGGGCTATGCCGAGGAATCGGGCATACCATACGGCATGGGACTGATGAAGAACCGCTATATCGGCAGAACCTTCATACATCCCGGTCAGAGCCAGCGGGAGAACCTTGTGCAGATCAAGCTGCAGCCCATGACCGCCGTCATTGAGGGAAAGCGGGTGGTTATCGTGGACGACTCAATCGTACGCGGCACCACCACCAAGCACCTTATCAGAATGCTGCGCGACTTCGGGGCGAAAGAGGTTCATCTGCGGATAAGTTCACCCCCCTTTATAAACCCCTGCTACTACGGCACCGACATTGCCTCCCGAGACAAGCTCATCGCCTGCCGCATGACCACCGAGGAGATACGCGCCGACCTTGACGCCGACTCGCTGGGATATCTGGCAGTGGAAGACTTAAAGTCCATCGCCCCTGACAGCAGAGTGGGCTTCTGCGACGCCTGCTTTACCGGAAATTACCCCATACAGCCCGAAGGCGAGCCGTATGAGCATATCGATTTAAGAGACGACTATGACTATACCTATGAATAAACGAATAGCCGTTCTGGTATCCGGCGGCGGTACAAATCTTCAGGCGCTAATCGACGCAAAGGCGGCGGGCAAACTGCCCCACGGCGACATTGCGCTGGTGCTCTCCAGCAGCCCCGAGGCATATGCCCTGACCCGCGCAGCGAACGCCGGCATACCCTCGGTTGTCGTCGACCGCAAGGCTTACGGCAGCCGTGAGGAATACACCCACGCCGTCACCGAAGCGCTCAAGGGCGAGAATATCGACCTCTGCATACTGGCGGGGTTTATGTATATACTCGACACGGAATTTATCGAAGCCTTCAGAAACGCCGTCATAAACGTTCATCCCGCCCTCATCCCCTCCTTCTGCGGAGACGGTTTTTACGGGCTGCGGGTACATAAGGCGGCGCTTGACTACGGAGTGAAGGTCACCGGCGCCACGGTGCATTTTGTCAACGAGGTCACCGACGGCGGTCCCATAATTCTGCAGAAGGCGGTTGCGGTAGAAGAGGGCGACACCCCCGAGCTGCTGCAGCGCCGGGTCATGGAGCAGGCCGAGTGGGAGATTCTTCCCCTTGCGGCCGAGCTTTTCTGCGCCGGACGGCTCAGCGTCAAAGACGGCAGAGTTTCGATAAGCGAATAAGCGAAAACTCAACAATAAATACACGTAAAAGAAGTGAAACAGAGGTAAATCATCATGAAGAAACGCGCACTTATCAGTCTCTCCGATAAGACGGGCATTCAGGATTTCGCACGCGGACTTGTGGAGATGGATTATGAGATTCTCTCCACCGGCGGCACTGCGGCTCTGCTGCGCGACAACGGCGTGCCGGTCACAAATGTGTCGGATGTCACCGGCTTCCCCGAGTGCCTTGACGGCAGAGTGAAGACCCTGCATCCCATGATTCACGCGGGTATTTTAGCTGTCCGTGACAATCCCGAGCACATGAAGCAGCTGAAGGAACTGGGCATCACCCCGATAGACATCGTGGCAATCAACCTTTACCCCTTCAAGAAGACAATTCTTCGCGAAGGCGTGACCCGTGAAGAGGCAATCGAGAACATCGATATCGGCGGCCCCACCATGATCCGCGCAGCCGCCAAGAACTGGCAGGACGTTGTCGTCATCGTCGACCCGGCGGACTATGAGACGGTGCTTTCCCAGCTTAAGGAGAAGGGCGAAGTCGACCGTGACACCAAGCTGAAACTGAGCTACAAGGTGTTCAACCACACCGCCGCATATGACACGCTGATTCAATCATATCTGCGCGCCGAGACCGGTTCGGATATCTTCCCCGAGAGCCTCACCATGACTTTCGACAAGGTGCAGCCCATGCGCTACGGCGAAAACCCCCACCAGAAGGCGGCTTTCTACCGGGAGATCGGCCGCGGCTTCACCGGAACGCTCGTGGAGGCGAAGCAGCTCCACGGCAAGGAGCTTTCCTACAACAATATCAACGATACCAACGGCGCTCTTGACACTCTCAAAGAGTTTGACGAGCCCTGCGTTGTAGCCGTCAAGCATGCGAATCCCTGCGGCGTGGGCGTCGCCGACACCATCGATGCAGCCTACATGAAGGCTTACAACGCCGACCCGGTTTCAATTTTCGGCGGCATCATCGCCGCGAACCGTGTTGTCAACGCGGCAATGGCTGCCGAGATAGCCAAGATTTTCGTTGAGATTGTCATCGCTCCCGACTTCGAGCCGGAAGCCTTCGAGATTCTCACCCGCAAGAAGAACATACGTGTGCTGAAGCTGCCCGATATAGCGCTGAAGAACCGCTCCGAAATGCTTGACATGAAGAAGGTCGCCGGCGGTCTGCTGGTGCAGGAACTTAACACCGAGCTGCTCAACCGCGCCGACCTGAAGGTCGTCACCGAGAAAGCCCCCACCGAGGAACAGCTCGAGCAGATGATCTTCGGCATGAAGTGCGTCAAGCACACAAAGTCAAACGGCATAGTGCTTGTCAAAGATTTCGCCACCGTAGGCGTCGGTCCCGGTCAGACCAACCGCATAACCGCCCTTGAGCTGGCGATCCGCTACGGCGGCGACAAGGTCCCCGGCTCTATTCTGGCTTCCGACGCCTTCTTCCCCTTCGACGACTGCGTAAAGGCTGCCGAGGCGGCGGGAATTGCCGCCATAATCCAGCCCGGCGGCTCGATAAACGACAAGGATTCCATCGACGCCGCCAATAAGGCGGGCATACCCATGGTATTCACCGGTATGCGCCACTTTAAGCACTGATTTCAAAACCGCCGGTAAATGAGGGTTCACACTCTCAGAAACACATTGAGCATCAACACACACGATTAAACATAAACAATCCAAAGGCAGAGTAGGGACTCATGCGTGAAGTGCCGCGGAGATGGGGAGTTGCCCCGCGGACGAAAAGCGGCGGATATCGCATAAATAGCGGTATTGGCGGCTTGCGGTATGAGCCCCGCATCCCGTTGTCACATATAGGAGAGAATATGTATGCCTCCGGTATGTGACCTTTCACATAACAGGAGGTATATTTTAATGTCAGATTCAGTTCAGAAAAAGGACAATCAGACCCTATCAGCCGAGCCGGAGAAGACCCCCGAGGCATCCGCAAAGGCGGCTGATGGCGCACCCGCGTCCGAATTAACATCCTCGTTCGAATCCACAACCACACCCGAACCCACATCAACACCTGCGCCCGAGCCTGACAAGGCTTCGCAGCGGAAGGCCTCGCATCGGGAGAGCGGCACCCGCCGTCTTATATACCGCATATGTCTCACCGCCATGTTCTTAGCCTTTGCCATAGTGGCAAAGATGCTGCTGCCTATAAATATCACGATATTCGGCGCGGGCGGCATGAAGGTTTCAATGGCAGGCGTATTTACAGCCTTCCCGGCATTCCTCTTCGGGCCGTTATACGGCGGCGCGGCGAGCGCCCTGTCCGACCTTCTCGGCTATATCATCCGCCCCGACGGTGCGTATATACCCTGGCTGACGCTGACCGCCTTTGCCGGCGGCTGTATCAAGGGTCTGTTGTGGCGGCTGCTCACCGGGCGCAAGAGCGCGGGACTCAGAGCCGGTGTGGCGGCGCTGCTTGTGCTGCTGGGAGTACTGGGCGTGTCAACCCATATCTCGCTTTTCTCCGACGGAATAATATCCGACGTTATAACAAAGCAAACCGCCGTGCCAAACAAGGGCATTGTTACCACAACCGAGCTTTCTCCTCTGTCAAAGCTGGCGTGCGACAGCGCAAGCTACAACAACGACACCTTCACGCTGCTTGGCATTGAGGACGGCAGCGAGGCGGTGGTGCCCTCATACGTGATCCTTGACGGCTATAAAACAAAACTTGCCAAGGTGGGTGCCGATGCATTTGCGGTGAACACCGCGATGAAGAAGCTTTACGTGCCCGCCACCGTCACCACCTTCGACGAGGGCGCTTTCGGCGAGCTGGATGTCAAGTCGCTCACCATAGTAACCCCCGAGGGTTCAAAGACGGCAGCCGCTGCGGAAAAACTGGGCATTAAAGTTGAAATCGGCGATGTGGAAGAGATTACCGTTGACCTTGATCCCGCCACCTTCGAAGGCGGGGGAATTAGGGTTCGCTCCTCCGACACCTACCGCAAATATCTGTCGGGCTATATCAACTTCATGACCGCGGGACTTGAATTCGTATCGCTGCTGGGTCTGCTTCTCCTGGCGGTTGACCTCATCATTCGCCGTACCGAGAAGAAGAATGTCCGCGGCAGCAACCTGCTGAGAATCTTTGTCTCAATAACCACAGCGGGCATGGTGGTTACCACGATTAACACCGAGATTCTGCGTCATGTGCTGACGGCATGGAACGACAGAGCCTTCATAATACTCTGGATCCCGCGCGCCGCCGAGGAACTTATTGTCTGCATGTTCCAGGCATATGTGATTTCGCTGCTCTACGGTGTTTATCTGACCAGAATCAAGCGCACCCCCTCCGCCGAAGCTGTACCCGAAACAACCGGAGAGGACAACAGGAACGACAAAAAATGATCGACAACCGAACCGAAAATAACCCTATACTCTTTGACGGCGCCTTCGGCACCTATTACGCATCGCTAACAGGAGATTCCGGTCGCTGCGAGAGCGCGGTGCTCACCGCTCCCGGAGTGGTGGGGCGTATACATAAGGAGTATCTGTCCGCCGGCGCCAACGCCATACTTACGAATACCTTCGCCGCCGACCCCTTCAATTTTCCCGACCCGGCTCAGCTGAGGGAAATCCTGTCCGCCGCCTGGAGGATAGCTAATGAGGCGGTCTCGGAGGTGTCGGGCGAGGAGGGCGGAAGCAGCGGCGCAGCCGATACCCGAACGCCCGCGGCGGTATTCGCCGACATAGGCGTCAGTTTCCCGGGCGAAGGGGTGAGCGCCGAGGAACTTTCGCGGGAGTATCTCACCCGCGCTGAAATATTCCTTGAGCTTGGAGCTAAGCATTTTCTCTTTGAAACCCTTGATGACCTCACACCCGTTCTTCCGGCGCTCCGGATGCTGCGGGAGAAGGGAGTTTTCACTGCCGCCGCCTTCGCGGTGTCGCCCGACGGGTATACCTCATCGGGACGCCACTGCCGCAGTCTGATATCCGAAGCGCTGAAGTATGCCGACATCGCGGGACTGAACTGCGTATGCGGCCCCGCCCACATGCTCAGCCTTATGACCGATCTGGTGTCCTCCGGGATGCCGGCGGCGCGGCTGCTCGCCATGCCGAACTCGGGCTATCCCGTGCGTCAGGGCGGACGGCTTATCTACAGCGATAACCCCGAGTACTTCGCTGAAAAACTTGGTGATATCCGTCGGCTGGGCGTCATGGCGCTCGGCGGCTGCTGCGGCACCACACCCGAACATATACGGCTCAGCGCCATTGCGTTGGGCGGCATTTCCGGCGTTGCTCAGAGCGGCAGGGAAACGGCGGCTGTCGCCGAAGTAAAACACAGCCGTCTATCGCATCTGCTTGCCGCCGGGGATAAGACGGTGATAGCCGTTGAACTTGACCCGCCCCACGAGCCGGACGCCGCATTCCTGCTGTCGGCCGCGCGTGAGATATCAAAGGCGGGAGCCGATGTGATAACCCTTGCCGATTCGCCCCTTGCGCGTCCCCGTGCCGACTCCTTCATGCTGGCTGCAAAGCTTCATCGGGAGCTCGGCGTGGACGTGCTGCCCCACCTCGCCTGCCGCGACCGGAACCGCGTGGCGGTGAAGTCTGCGCTTCTGGGCGCCTCCATCGAGGGAGTGGCGAATGTGCTGGCGATTACCGGCGATCCGCTCCCCATGGGAAGCACCGCCGACGACGGCACCTCCGGAGTGTTCAACTTCAACTCCTTCCGGCTAATGAGCTACATAGGCAGCCTGAACGAATCGGTGTTTGCCTCGAAACCCTTCTGTATCTGCGGCGCGCTGAACGTCAACGCGGTCAACTTCGACAGCGAGCTGAAGCGGGCGCTGAAAAAGATCGAATGCGGAGCCTCCGCCCTCTTTACCCAGGCGCTGTTTACCGACGAAAGCGTGGAGAACCTGGAACGCGCCTCCCGGCTGCTTAACTGCCGCATCATGGCGGGAGTTTTGCCGCTGGCGGGATATAAGAACGCCGTTTTCCTCAACAACGAGGTGGCGGGGATTACAATCCCCGATGAGGTGATTGCCGGACTGAAAGACAAGTCGCCGGAGGAAACCTTCGAGCTGGTGCTGAAATACAGTTCCTCGCTCATCGACCGGGCGGCGCCGTACTGCGACGGCTTCTACATCATGATGCCGCTGAAAAAGGTTGAAATCGTGGCAAGGCTTGTGAGATATATTCGCGAAAAGCATCCGAAACCGCTGAGAAATCATTGAGAATAAAAGAATTGCATAAAACAGTGGGCTGTATCAAAACCTGAGTTTTGATACAACCCACTGTTTTATGGGAAAATTCGATCTTTATGTTTAAACTCCGAATTGCTCCGCTTTTCTGTCAAATAACACACTCTATCGAATGAATATTATCTTATAATACTCATTCTTCCGGAACATCCTTTGCATCCTTCCGGTTTTCGGGGATATCGAGTTTTTTAAGATAATCCAATATCTCATCGTAATCTTTAGCCATTCTCTCCACGTGGGTATGGATATCCTCAATTAGAAGCTCGCTTTTAACGTTCACAAAGAAATCCGATGTCGCCTTTGCCTCGTTCCTCTTTTCCTCTCTGTTCTGGCTCATCATAATAAGGGGCGCCTGAATAGCGGCTATCATCGACAGCAGCAGGTTCAGCAGGATGAAGGGGAAGGGGTCTACCGGTTTATCCGACAGAATATTCAGCGTCAGCCAGAAAATCAGCAGACCGATAAACAACAGAATAAACGTCCAGGAGCCGACAAAGGATGCAATCTTATCGGCGACTTTGTCTTTGAAGGTGTATTTCTTTTCTTTGGCTGTCATCGATGCGTTTGACTGCTTTACCAGTTCGATAAGTTCATCGACAAGTCTCTCGTCCCTGCTTTCGATAATTTTTTCTATTTCCTGTCTGTCCAGCTCTTTCATGATTTACCTCACAAAAATCATTATTGTGTATCATTCCAAACGCTTAAAAATAACATAGCAAAGGTATGTCAGATAGGGAGACGGTGCCTTCTTCTGCCCGAAATCCCAGTCCTTCAATTTCAGGTATACCGATTCGGGTGTGAAAAGACCGTCTTTGTCCTGCCTGCCTATTATATGACCGATCATTTCGAGAAAACGCGCATCATCCCGCACAAACCCGTATTTGCTTAATACGCCGGCAACACTGACAATATCATACCAGCACGACGGTGCCTTCAGCTTGCGGAAGTCCGTGCCCATGAAGAACATATACGGATGCTGAGTAAGGCTGTTTTCCCATAAGTTGAGCAGCGATTTGACGGAAGAAACCGCAGCCTGCGAATCCCTGTATTCAGGGATATACGACAGCAAATCAGCCATGATAAGCGTCGCATACGGGCAGCAGTCATCCTTCCTCCCCGGTCCGCGGAACCTGCCAAGCTCGGGCGACACGGCGCAGGGGAATCCGTTTTCGCGGCATAAGGATACAAGATAGTCAACGCCCGGTTTGACGTATTCGCGATAATCCATTCCCGCCTTAAGCAGAGCCAGCAAAAGCAGAGGAGCATCGCACAGACACCAGCTGAACACATCCTCACCGGTGCCCCCGTAGTGCTTGGGCACATTGGTCATGGACTGATAAATGCCGTGCTCGTCCCGGTGTTTGAGTATTTCATCAACAGCCGTTTTAATCTCCGGAATTCCCGTGTCAAATCCGAGGTCAAGCAGAAACAGCAGTTTGTGTATCGGCAGATCGGGATTCTTGTGATTTGTCACTAAGGTTCCGTGAAAGTCGCCAATGTCCGAAAGATATTTTTTAATACGGCTGTCGGACAGCGCCGCGTTTCTGATTTCGAGAAGATTGTCCTTAGGCTTATTCACAAGATTAAGACGAATTGCGTATTTCAGCCAGTCATCGCTGATTTCAAACAGCTTTTGATAATCCATTTTGACCGCCGTCTCCTTTATTGTACATGTACGTCTGTGACCGCGAAATCGGCATAAACACTCCGAAAACACATATAAAGTCGTGATATTAAACATTCGCCGCCCGTTTGACTACAGGACATATCGTCTCAGGCACGGCAAACGGGGATTTATGCTTCCATTGCTTTTTCAATCAATCTTACGGCTTCCTTAACCCCTCCTTCTTCTTTGATTTTGGCGGAAATCGACTCCGCGTTCCTTTTCTTCTCATTGTATGTGCGTATCATATCCGATATAGCTTCATATATCGAATCTTCGCTCAGGTCTTTGGATTTCAGAGGTTTTGTCGCCACATTGATATCATACAGCTGCATGGCAAACCCCATCTGATCCAGAACATGCGGCACGGGTACGGACGGAATGCCGTAGATCATCGTCGCCGCAGAAGTTCCGAATCCGCAGTGATGAATCACAAACAGACACTGCCTGAAAAGATAGCTGTGCGGAATACTGCCGCATGAAATCATTATTTCGGGCAGTTCGTAATCCTCGAGTGTCTTCTGAAATCCCTGGATAACAGCCCGGCATCCCGCTTTGCGGAAAGCGTTTACAAACATGTCCAGTTTTTCTTTTTCGGATTCCGCTTCGAATGACATAGCCCCGAGTGAAAGCAGTACCGGTTTTTCTCCGCCTGCAAGAAAGACCGCCAGTTTTTCATCAGGTGTGTAAGCCTCTTCCTCCTCGTACCAGTAGCCGGTCAGAACATGATGCTCTTCCCAATACTTACTTCTCTCTAAAACGTGTCTGCTGATAGGTATAAGATTCAGCCTGCGGGAAATTATCTCGTCGGAAGATTTTACAGGCTTCAATCCGTATACTTTCCGTATCTTGTTATATGGTTTTGCCACCTGTTTTCCGATTATCCCGCCGATCAGTTTATTAAATAAGGTCTGAGGCTTGAGCTTTTCGGCGATCATCTCCTTCTGCAGCGTCACATTGACCGTCGGGATTCCCAGCGCCTCGGCTTCGGTCGCACCCATCTGACTGTGGCTTACGATGATCAGGTTCTTGCCCCTGCATGCTTCAAAAATCTCTTTTGTTGAATTCTGAATGATTTTGAAAACAAAATTCATCATTCTGAGCATGCTGAACGCGGGATTTGAATTTTTCCCTCTGATGATTGCCGCCTCTTTTTCTATATCGATATCCGGACCGATCGGCTCAAAACGGATACCGGAACGTTCAACCAAATTCCTCCAGCAGGGATGTGAGCCGAGCGTCACATCATATCCGCTTCTGATGAGTTCTCCGGACAGATAAATATAAGGCTGGATATCGCCTCTTGTGCCCATTGTGAACATGGCGGTCTTTTTCATAATCTGTTCCTTTATTATGTGTGTTATATCAAAAATTCCGACCGGCTGCGAAGCAACTTATTCTTGTTTAGCCCTAAAACCAAAATATTCATCGTCTTCCGGCTCGCCGGATAATATCAGTCACAATTCAGCTTTATAAGATACCGTCCGCAAAATCTTCAATCAGTCGGTTGATTATCTCCGGTTGGTCTGTGTTTGAATTATGCCCCGCGTCATCGATCCAATGAACCGGCTTTCCCGTGGCTTTTTCATATGCTTTTAGATATCTTATGCAGGAGCCTGCGCGGTCTTCTTTTCCGCATATAACCATGTGAGGGCACTTGACTTCATAAGGCAGGTTTTTCACCACCGCTTCTGCTAAAATCCTGAATCCGTGACCCGCAAGGCGGGAGTATCGTTTCTGATCGCCGTCATAGGTCATCATCATATCAAGCATCAGTTTCCGTCCGTATTCGGTTGTCGCTACTCCCTCGGTTCCCGCCTTAAGCAGAGCCTTCCACGGATATATTCTGTAAATCGGTTCCATTTTTCTCAACAGCCATAATTCTGTCTTCGTGTAATATTTTCTTTGAATAGAAGGCGAATCTATTGTGACAAGACCTTTAAGTTTTTCGGGAAAAAGCTCAGCATAAACCTGTCCCAGATATCCGCCCATCGATTGACCCACAAGCACAGGGCTTTCCATTCCTTCGGCCTGCAGTATCTCGTCCAGCCAACGCGCTTTATCAAACAGGTCAAAGTCAAGATCAAAAGGATATGACGCCGCGTGTCCGGGTGCATCCCAGACCATAATTCTGTATTTATCCTTAAAATATTCCGTCTGTTTCTCAAACAGTCTGTGATCGGCGGTCAGTCCCGGCAGGAATATCAGAGATATTCCGGCGGGTTTTTCAAACCGATTTACCAGGTAATGTATCTTACCGTGTGAAGTTTCATGTATTTTTTCAATCATGCCGATACTCCCGTTGATTCCCGCGCTTATGATTTGTTGCTTTCTGTTTATCTGTATGCCGTATAATGCTGATTCACAAAAGGCGTTTAACGAATTTATTCACTTTCAGCGGACTTGTCGGGGGAATTCCGCAAATTCTTTTTGAATATTATACTGACTGTTTTATATGCTCTCTCACTTGTACTTTGCCGCCAGCTCCTCATACGCCTGCAGCACCTTCTCGAACTGGGCGACGGTGGAGTTTCGCACCGACTCCATATGAGAGGCTATCTTGCCGTCGGACTTGGGCAGCTGATTCATCAGAACCCATACATAGGAAGTAGTAGAGGTGAAGGTGTAGCCCACGTCCCAGCGGCGGCCGGCAGCGATGTAGTCCATCATCTCGATGGAATCCTCATCCCGGGTGTATTTGGCGTGTGTGACAGAATTGATATACTCGGGGATGATGTCGTTGTAGTTGGCGCAGGAGAGAGCCTCCAGCAGAAGACCGACGTTCGAGATAGTCTCGGGCTCGGCATCGATGGGAATGGCGCAGGCTCCGGTGCGGGCGTCAACGTAGGTGAAGTAGCCCTCCTGAGCCTCGTCAAACTTGGCGTAGGGAATAATGCCGTACTCGCTCTCGCAGTCGCGGAAGCGCTCGAGGTCGGCAAGCCACATGGCCTCTATGAAGACCCGGTTTGTGTCGAAGTCGATTTCGTTGGGCTTGTCCCAGACTATCTCAAAAGCCAGGTCGCTGTTGTAGAGAATCTCATACAGCCATTCGGCAAGGGTGTAGAAGCGCTCGTTGTCGAAGCCGAGTTTGACCTCGCCGTCGCTGAGGGTGACGCTTAGGTCGCCGATGGCATAGCCCCAGGATATGGCATGATAGCCGAAGTTGGTGGCGTATCCGTAGGAGTCATTCACATCGAAGACGCCGTTGCCGTCCACATCCCGGGAGAAGACGGTGATTATTTCCTTGAACTTGTCGAGCGTCCATTTGCCCTGACGGACAAGGTCGTATATGCTTTCGACACCGTAGTCCTTTGCCATGTTCTTGTTGAATATAAGAATATTCGCGTACTGATAGGAGCTGATAAGGTAGTCGCTGGAGACGAAGGGGAGATAGCCCTTGTAGGTGTAGAGATCGTTGATATTAGTGTGCCACCAGGGCATATCGTAGTCAATGTAGTCGACCATCAGCATATTGTGCAGTATGCCGTTAGTGACGACACTGCCGGAATTGGCGAAGGGCAGAAGGAAAGCCATGTCATAGTCCCGGGTGCCTGCCAGTATACTGTTTGTAAGTATAACCTGATCCTTGCCCCAGCCGTTGTCGTGGAAAAGCGCAATATCGCAGTTGAAGCGGCTCTTGAGATTTGTGTCCCGCAGATAAATCGCGTCGTTTATAACCTCGCCGTTCATCTCTTCGGAGTAGATGGTTGACTCGTCGCTGAGGCTGTCGTGATGGGCGATTATGCGCATGACCCAGCCGTCAAGGTCGACATTCGGCAGATTGTCGCTCAGCCGACCCTCGGTGGTGGTCTCGGCAGCCGTTTCGGCGCCGGTATCGGGGACAGCCGTGGTCTTAATGTCACCGCCGGAGGATGAACAGGCCGCGGCGGTCATAATAATCAGCGCCGCAAGCAGCGCAAAACAGATTATCTTTTTAATACTTATGTTTATATTCATTTCTGTCACCTCTGATATCGATTTGTTGGTTGGTAAAATAATTATACATCCCTGTTCCGCCCTTGTCAAGCGAAAAGAAGAATCACATGTGCATGTCACAAGTCGCAAACCGGCGTCGAAAATCGGCGCAAAATGTCCTTGACGGCATATAAGCGGTCTGTTATAATATTATGTAACGGGAACGATTTCTCAAAAATGTTTGCAAACAAACATAAAATATCCCAAAAGGAGAAACTTATATGACTAAACTGCCTGTTGGATTTATCGGACTAAACGGACGGGGACGCGGACTGCTGAACCAGGTGCTCGCCATGGATGACATCGATGTCAAGGTGATATGCGATAAGGTTCCCGAGCGGCTGGAGCTGGCAAAGAAAGCCTGTGAGGACGCGGGCAAGCCGGCGGACGCCACCCTTATCGACGAGGAGGTAGCGGCGCGCTCCGACATCGAGGCGGTCATAATCCCCTCCTCCTGGAACGACCATATCCCCCTTGCAATCATGGCGATGAGAAGCGGCAAGTACGCCGCCATCGAGGTGGGTCCGGCGCAGTCCGTCGACCAGTGTTTTGACCTTGTCCGCACATACGAGGCGACAAAGGTTCCCTGCATGCTGCTCGAGAACTGCTGCTACGGCGAAGCCGAGATGACCGTGCTCAACATGATAAAGAAGGGTCTTTTCGGCGAAGTAGTCCACTGCGCCGGCGGCTATCAGCACGACCTGCGCATACTGGGCAGCCAGTATGACGAGGGCAAAGAGCGCGCCTACCACTACATGCACCGCAATGCCGAACTTTACCCCACCCACGAGCTGGGACCGATAATGTCCTTCCTTAATATCAACCGGGGCAACCGGATGCTCTCGCTCACCGCCACCGCCTCAAAGGCACGCGGGCTTAAAGAGTATGTGAGAAAGAACCTGCCCGCCGACCATCCGCTGCAGAATATGGAGTGGCGGCTGGGCGATATTGTCACCACGGTGATCAAGTGCGCCGGCGGCGAGACCATTCAGCTGACCCACGACACCACTCTGCCCAGACCCTACTCCCGCGGCGGCCGCGTGGACGGCACTCAGGGCATCTGGATGGAAGACAAGAACGCCGCCTATATCGAGGGACGCCGCGAGGGCGAGAGCTGGGAGCCCTTCGAGAATTTCAAAGCCGAATACGGCCATCCCCTGTGGAAGGCGTATTACAGCGAGGGCGTGCGCGGCGGTCACGGCGGCATGGACTATCTGGTGCTCCGCGCCTTCCTCCACGCCGTCCGCCGTCAGATCGCTCCCCCGATCGACGCCTACGACACCGCGGCTATGATGTCCATCTCCTGCCTGTCCGAGAAGTCGATCCTGCTGGGCTCCATGCCGGTGGAAATCCCCGACTTCACCAACGGCAGATGGATCAAGCGCGAGCCGGCTCCCGATTCGATTTTCGCCCTTGACAAGGTAGACGAGGCGCTGTTCGAGAACCTCGAGTCGCTCTGATGCGCCGAGTGTGTGCGTGAGCTGTGAGCACGGAGATATTCAGATGAAGCTTGAAACGAGAATACTGTCCTCCCTCGACACGGTCTGGCCGGATTCCTGCCCCGAAGCGAGAGAGCCGCATTTCACCTTCCTGCGCAACGAGCGATTCTCATTCCAGGTGGCTTTCCGCATGACCGATCACGGCGACAACGCCGCCAATGTCAATCTGGAGGTTGAATCTCCCGTCGCCGGCGCGGTGACGGTGCGAATTGTGGCGTCGGTGCCGGTTATGCGCCCGGTCTACAACAAAAGCGACGAATATTACGTAAAAAAAGAGCCGGGAATGTATCCCGACCCGCTGATGCCCCTGCGCCAAAGGTTCAGAGTCCTGCGCGACAACTGGCGGTCGCTTTGGGTCACGGTCAACGCCGATGCAAAGAAACTGAAAGCCGGCAGCTACCCGCTGATCCTTAAGCTCACCGCACCCCAGGCTAACGAGACGCGGACAGTGACGGTTGAGCTGAACATAATAAACGCCCTGCTGCCCGAGCAGCCGCTTATAGTCACAAACTGGATGCACTGCGACTGTATCTGCGACGCTCACGGGGTGAAGCCCTTCTCCCGCGCCTTCTGGCCGATCTACGCGAATTACCTTCGCGCGGCGGCGGCGTCGGGTCAGAATATGGTGCTCACTCCCGCCTTCACTCCGCCGCTGGACACACCGGTGGGCGGCGAGCGCATGACCTGCCAGCTGGTGGGCGTGACGCTGGACAAGGGCAGATATTCCTTTGATTTCACTCTGCTTGAGAAGTTCATAAAAACAGCCCTGCGCTGCGGCATAAAGTACTTCGAGCATTCCCACCTCTTCACCCAGTGGGGAGCCGAGCACGCCCCCAAGGTCATGGCGACGGTGGACGGCGAATACCGCCGCATCTTCGGCTGGGAAACCGACGCCAACGGCGGCGAGTACCGCGAGTTCCTTGAAGCATATCTTAGCGCCCTGTCGGTATTCCTGAAGGAACATTCGGTTGACACCATGATGTTCCACATCTCCGACGAGCCCTCCCCGAAGCATCTGGAAAGCTATGCGAGAGCAAAGGCGATGATCCGCGACATTCTCGGCCCCGTAAAGGTCTTTGACGCGCTTCACGCCTACGAGTTCTACGAGCGGGGACTGGTGGAGTATCCTGTGGTGGGCACCGGAAGCATTCACAACTTCCTCGGCCGCTGCGATTCGCTCTGGGCTTACTACATAGGAACCGACAGCCACAGCGGCAAGTCAAACCGCCTTATCTCCTGCACCTCCCCGCGCAACCGCATACTGGGCTGGCAGCTGTGGAAGTTCGACTGCAAGGGCTTTCTGCACTGGGGCTTCAACTTCTGGTACCGCACACTGAGCGAGGGCATGGTTGATCCCTACCTCTCGCCCGACGGCGAGTGCGATTTCATCGGTGGCACCTCATTCCTGGTATATCCGGGCGAGGGCGGTCCCAACATGTCGCTCCGCGCCGTGGTGTTCGGCGAGGGAGTTCAGGACAACAGCGCGCTGCGCCTGCTTGAGTCGCTTGTGGGACGAGAGAAGGTTGAAGCAATCATCGGCGAGTTCTTCGAGGACTTCAGCTTCAACTCCTGCCCCGATACCCCCGATGTGCTGCTCGCAATGAGAGACAGGGTCAACCTGGAGATAGCGAAGAACGTCTGACAAAATCTATACAGTTAAATTGAACGGGTACCGCGGCCGCGGTACCCGTTCATGCTGTTTATCCGATTATTTCGCTTATAGTCAGGTTTGCGCTGCCCGACAATACTTTGAGTTTGCCGTTTACGCCCGCCGTGAGCGCCTCGGCGGCGGTTATGATGCCGCCGTCACAGAGCACCTCGACCCCGCCCGTGTCGGCGAACAGTTGAATCTCAACATCCCCGCCCTCCAAGGTGAGAGGGAAGGAACTGCCCCCCTCCCGCAGGATCATCTGATTGCCCTTGGGAGAGATGGCGACAGGCGAGCTGCCCAGCATAAGCCGTATATCCTCCGAGCCGGTAGGGCAGGTGAGTTTCAGATCATACGGACCCTCGGGCAGTTCGGTCTCAAAGCCGGCACTTGCCTCGTATGTTTTCGACACGCGCCTGAGGGCGAGATACTCGTCTGTCGGCTGGGCGGCGAGATATAGCCGTCCGCAGCGGCGCACAAGCGACAGCTCCCAGGGGGTGGACATGCGGGAGGCGAAGATGCAGCCGGGGTGAGTGATCCGCCCCCAGGCAAGTTTGACACGCCTGCCGCCGGCGTTGTCGTAGGTCTGAGCCGCATAGCTGCAGTCGGTGTAGCGCAGCGGCATTATAGGCTGCTCGGGCACAAATCCACTTTCGCCGAGAGAACCTACAAAATAGCGGTCTGACGCTCCACTTAATACCCATTTTACGCTGTCTGGCTCGCCTTCAACCTCCAACGGGTAGAAATCGGGACACTCGCCGTCCCCCGGCAGGTCGATGCGCTGAAGCTCGGTCCAGTCCAAGAGATTCTTTGAAGTAAAAAGACCGTAGGTGCAGCCGTCGAGGAAAAGCGCCATGACATATAGGCCGAGTTCGGGAGAATATACCACCTTGGGGTCCCGGTTGGCGCCGATCACATGGGGCAATATTGGATTGCCGGAATACTTGACAAAAGATTCGCCGCCGTCGGCGGAGTAGGCCATACACTGGGTGAAGGGGATATCCTTAGAAAGCAGCGAGGTGCCTCCCGCGGCGGTGTAGTAGAGCAGTATGGGCGGAAAACTGCCGTCGCCCAGACCGCTTGCGTTCTTGTGATCGACAAACGCCGATCCCGAGAACATGGTGCCCGTCCTGTCGGGGAACAGGGTGTTGCCCCGCTCCTCCCAGTGTATCAGATCGGAGGAAACGGCGTGCCCCCAGTGCATATTGCCCCAGCCCGAGCCGGCGGGGTTATGCTGATAGAACAGATGCCACAGCCCGTTATAAAAGAACAGGCCGTTGGGGTCGTTTATCCAGCCGCGCCGGGTGGTGAAGCGGTATTTCGGCCGGCAGTAATCATATTCGGCGGGCACCGGCATGTTTTGGGCAAATCGCGGAGCGAAGGGTTTGCCCGAGGCGAGGGTGACGTCCACATCCAGTCCGGCAAAGCGCTGCACGTCGGCATACTGCTCGTGCACCGGGCTGTCGGATATCTTAACGTCCAGGTCGAGAATCAGCTCGCCGCGGTGCCTGAACAGCAGCTTGTCGGCTTCCCCCGCGGGATCGGTGGGAATTACAATAAATCTCTCGCGAAAAACCATGTCAATTATCCTTTCGTAAGATGTTATTCAATAATTAAGATGTCTTATATCTGACCGTGGGAACAGAGGATTCCGCCGGGAGATGTCTCAATAACTCCGAATGAAGGCGGCAGACCGTCCCGCGGCCGGCTCACGCTGCCGGGATTGAATAGGTAAATTCCGTCCTCGTAACGGCACAGGCGCTCATGAGTGTGGCCGAAGAGGACGGCGTCGCATTTGTTCTCTTTTGCCGTGTACCACAGCCGCTCGGTACCCCATTCAACACCCTGCCGATTTCCGTGGGTTATGAGAAAACGGTACCCGTCGGCGGAGATTACGGCAAGCTCCCGGGAAAACCGGCTTCCGGAGACCGACAGCCCTATGTCGCAGTTGCCCCGCACGCCCTCGAACATGACATTCGGATATTCGCTCTGCAGCGCCTCGAACTCGCGGATGCCGTCCCCCAGGTGAACGAACATGTCGGCGGTGCGATGCATGGAAAATACCTCCCGCAGATTCGCCTCCCTGCCGTGGGAATCGGATACGATGATAAGTTTCATTTCAGTATGTTGATTCGGCTTATTCGGTCAGTTTGAATGCTCCATGCGGTATTTTAAGGGCGTGGTGCCGTTGAACTCACGGAAGACGCGGATGAGATGGCTGCTGTCGGTGAAGCCCAGCTCGTCAGCTATGCTGCTGACCGTCAGGTTTGAGTGTAGCAGCATGTCCTCCGCCATGCGAATCTTGGTCATGAAAATATAGTCCCGCAGCGACTCGCCGACGGCGCGTCGAACGATACGGTTCAGCGCCGTATCTGTATAGCCCAGTTCGGCGGCTATCTGGCTGCAGGATGCCCGCCGCCCCGCCGCAATTCGTATTGATGCCAGCAGCCCCTCGACGTCGGAATCATAATCGGCACATGAATCATTCCCGGCAGCCCTAAGCAGTTCTATCAGCAGAATAGTCAGCCGCGCATCCGCTTCGGCGGTGCGGTAGGCGTCCTTCTTCATGGCGGTATTCTGCAGATCGGTGAAGTAATCGCGCATGCCGGGAATATCGTTCAGCTGAAAGGGGGAATCGAGCAGTTCGCAGCCGCTCTCACCGCAGGATGGAATCCTGCCTGATTCAGTCCCGCCGGAGATAGGGGCAGAATCCTCCGCAGTGCCGGTCACGGAATCATCGCAACCCGCATGGATATCGTCGTTGCCCGAGGGCAGCAGCTCGAAGAAAACCACAAGTATGGTTTTATCAGCCAGTCCCGGGTCGCTGATGTAGTATCGGGTGTCCAACGGCCAATAGAGCACCGAGTCGGGGGAGCAGCGGTAGTCCACACCCCCGCAGTTAAGGAAAAAGTCGCCCTCGATCACATAGATCAGCATGTGGGAGGACGCGGAACGAGGCTCACTCCATTTGCGGTCGGAAGCGAGCCTTAGCAGCAGAACCCTATGCATGTGCGCGAATACGGTTGTTTTGTCAGACTTCATGTTATTCCCGTTTCAAAACAATCAAGGCGGATTAACATTAACATTAAAGCAAGTCATGCCGGACGGCATATGATCGGCTGGTGATTTACATTAAAAACAGTATATTCGGGCATTCAGCCCCCGGATTTTTAATAATTATATCACAGAATATACCGATAAGCAAGCGCGAAATATACCGTTTTCGTGCGTTGACAGGTTTTTATGCCGGTGGTATAATAATCTAAAGGACGAAAAAACCACACCCCGACAAGGAGGCAGAAACATGAGTCATCTTATTGCCGAAGGCGGCCGCTCGGACTGGTATATCACGGCCGGACGGAACGCCGATGAGGTAGTGCGCTACGCGGCGGAACAGCTGAACATGCTGCTCTACCGCGCCACCGGAGCGCTGGTGCCCTATCACAGCGACATAAAATCGCGCAGCAGCGTCAGCAACAAGCACGGCCCAGAATTCCTGCTGGGACCGGGTGTGCGGCCGAATCTGGGCTATAACGTACCCACCGAAGACCTTGAACCCGAAGGCTTCCGCATACGCTCATGCGGTGAGGACATCGTGATAGTCTCCCCCACCTCCCGGGGCGTGCTCTACGGTGTATATGCCTTTCTTGAACGCTTCTGCGGCTATCGCCGCTTCTCGTCAAAGGTGGAACGGCTGCCCTTCAATCCCAAACTTGAAGTGCCCGAGCTTGATATTGCCGAGAATCCGGCGTTCGAGTGCCGGGATGTCTATTGGCGGGACGCCTTCGACGGCAAATTCGCATCGGCGAACCGTATAAATTCGGGCAAGGCCGACATATCCCTGAAACAGGGCGGCATGGTGCGCTTCTTCAACTTTCATCACGCAATGCTTGACCTTGTGCCCGAACTTGAATATTTCGCTGATCATCCCGAATATTACGCCGAGGTTGACGGCGTACGCAAGCCCACGCAGTTATGCCTGTCTAACCAAGAGGTTATCCGCCTCTCGGCTGAAAAGGTGAAAAGCTGGATAGCAGCCAACCCCGACTGCAAGGTGTTTTCCATAGCACAGAACGACAACCGGGAATACTGCCGCTGCGAAAAATGCCGGGCGCTTGACGAAGCCGAGGGCTCACCGGCGGCTTCGGTAATAGCCTTCTCGAACGCGGTAGCCGAAGAAGTATGCGCCGAATATCCGGACATCCTCCTGCACACTTTCGCATATCAGTATTCGCGCAAAGCGCCGAAAAACCTGTGCGCCCATGACAATGTGATAGTGCGGCTCTGCGACATCGAGTGCTCCTTCAGTCGCCCGCTGAGCCGGTACGCCGAGAATCAGCCCGACTCAACCGAGGCGAAGTTTGTCGAGGATCTGCGGAACTGGTCGGAGAAGACGAAGCATCTCTACGTCTGGGATTACTGTACAAACTTTTCCCACTATTTAGCGCCCTTCCCGAATCTGGCGTCGCTGCAGGAGAATATCAGACTTTTCCGCGACTGCGGCGTAAAGGGCATTTTCACCGAGGGCAACTTCTCCCACGGCGGAAACGGCGCGATGGCGGAGCTTCAGGCATATCTGCAGGCGCGGCTGTTCTGGAACCCGGATATCGACCTTGATCTGACGATAAACGACTTCCTCGCCGGATATTTCGGAGCGGGCGCCCCCTATATACGCCGGGCGCTTGACCTGTGGCAGGATGCGGTGAAGGACGCCGACATGCGCATCTACTACCGCCCCGACGCGGCGTTCATCACCGATGAACTGGTGGAGGAAAGCCTGCGTCTCTGCGATCTCGCACTTGCCGCCGCCGAAACTCCCGAGATATACGAACGGGTCGACCGCGCCCGTCTGTCGTATGAGTATATATATCTCGTGCGGCTGCCGCTGGAGACCGAGGGGCGCAGCCTGCTTATCGACGGCTTCGGACGGAGGCTCAAAGCATACCGGATAACCGAGGTCAGCGAGCGCGCGCATCTCGAATGGTCGCTTGAGAAGATGAAAACCTCCCGCTATAATATCGACAACAGCGGCAGGGACAGCATATACTACAGAATGTAAGAACGCAAGGAGACATACTGCCGTGTCAAAACTTAAAATAGGACAGATAGGCATCGGACACAACCACGGTTCGGCGAAAATGCACGCCGTTCGCAAGCTGCCCGAGCTTTACGAGGTCATCGGATACGCCGAGGAGGATGAGAACTGGATAGCCTCACGGGGCGGCTTGAAGGAGTATGAGGGACTGCCGCGATTGTCGGTGGACGAGATAATCGAACGCTCAGACGCGGTGCTTGTCGAATGCGACGTCTGGAACCTGACCCGTTACGGTCAGCGCTGCGTCGACGCCGGCAGGCATATCCATCTTGACAAGCCGGGCAGCGGCACTCTTGACGAGTACAAAAAGCTGCTTCACGAAGCCGAAACCAAAGGGCTTGCGGTGCAGCTTGGCTATATGTACCGCTACAATCCGGCGGTGCAAAGGACCTTTGAATACATCAGGCAGGGAAAACTTGGCGAGATCTACTCGATAAACGCCGAGATGTCCACCTTCCACCCGGTGAGCTATAAAAAATGGCTGACCAACTTCAAGGGCGGCATCATGTATATACTCGGCTCCCACCTCATCGACCTTATCGTCTATATCCTGGGCGAACCGCTGAAGGTGAATGCCTATCTGAAACGCACCGGACTTGACGGCGTTGACCTTGAGGACAACAATCTTGCGGTGCTGGAATACGAAAAGGCGCTGGCGAGGGTATATGTTTCATCGGTCGAGGTCAACGGCTGGGGACGGCGGGGGCTGATGGTTTCGGGCAGCAGGGGCACGGTGAATATCATGCCCATCGAGAACACCATAACCATGACCTATTCGGACCTTGGCATTGCGGACAAGGCGTACGAGGACATGAAAATCTACGAGGACATAGCCGATGTGCCGAAGGACTGCCGCTATGACGACATGATGCGAGATTTTTACAGCTATGTCACCGGCGCCAAGACCAATCCCTTCACCTACGCCCACGATCTGGCGGTTCAGCGGGTGCTCTACGCGGTCACCGGCGACAGGGCGGCAGGAGAGAGATAAAAATAATAATATTTATATAAGAGGCGTATCTGTATGAGCATGAAGAGATTTACTTTCGGCACCCCCGAGGAGTTCGTGCCCTCCAAGTTCTGCGACGGCTTTAATTATGTGGAGACCGGGGTGAGCTATCCCGAATCCCGCTTCTCCTGCAAACGCACGAAGCAGGGCTTCATAGTTGAGTTCCCGATTGAAGACGACTGTCAGATTTTCGGCTTCGGGCTGCAGTTAAAGACCTTCGCCCACCGCAGCCGCAAGCTGCGCATGGATGTCAACGCCGACCCCGCCACCGGCAACGGCGAATCCCATGCGCCCGTGCCTTTTTTCGTCACAAACAAGGGCTACGGCATGTATTTCGACACCGCCCGCTACGCCGAATTCTACTGCGGCAAGCAGCGCAACGGCGACAGCCTCACATTGGCGGAGGGAGGGGCGGCGGGTGACATCAACTCGCTTTACGCCGCCCGCACCGAGACGTCGGCGATAATGAGCGTGCGCATTCCCTGCGCCGACGGCATCGACATCTACGTTATAGAGGGCGGCAGCATAACCGATATTGTCAGCCAATATAACATGCTGTCGGGAGGCGGTCCGGTGGTGCCCGAATGGGGCTTCGGCATGCTCTACCGCGCCTACTACAAGTGGGACAGCGAAAAGGTGAAGTCGGTCGCCGACTATCTGCGCAGTTCGGATATTCCCTGCGACATCATCGGACTTGAGCCGGGCTGGCAGACCCACGCCTACTCCTGTTCCTTCAAGTGGAGCGACCGCTACCCCGACCCGGACGGTTTTATCGCCTACCTGCGGGAGCGGGGCTTCCACATAAACCTGTGGCAGCATGCCTTCACCCATCCCGAAGCGGAATTCCACAAGGAAATCGCCCCCTATTCGGGCGACTGGCTGGTCTGGGGCGGACTGGTGCCCGACTTCGCCACCCCCGAGGGGCGGAAGATTTTCGCCGACTACACACGTTCCTATCTGGTGGAGCGGGGCATCGACGGCTTCAAGCTGGACGAATGCGACTCAAGCGACAACACCGGCGGCTGGAGCTTCCCGCTCATCTCGGAGTTCCCCTCTGGGCTTGACGGCGAACAGTACCATTCGCTTTTCGGCACCCTTTATATCAAGACAGTAATGGACGCTCTGGGCGACAATATCACCCTCTCCCAGGTGCGCAACATCGGCGCCCTTGCCGCATCCTATCCCTTCGTGCTCTACAGCGACCTGTACGACCACAGGGACTTCATCCGCGGCGTGGTGAACTCGGGCTTCTCGGGGATAATGTGGGCGCCGGAATTCCGCTCGGCTCACTCAAAGGAGGAGTGCGTGCGCCGCATGCAGACGATAGTCTTCTCGGTGCAGTGCCTGGTGAACGCCTGGAACTATGACGGCATTCCCTGGGTGGTGCACGAGTGCGAAGCGGAGGTGCGGGAGCTGCTCAAACTCCGCGAGACCCTCAAACCCCGTCTGATGAAGGCGTTTAAGGAATATCACGAAACCGGACGTCCGCCGGTGCGGGCTCTGGTCATGGATTACACCGACGACAAAGAGACCTACGGCATCGACAACGAGTGGCTCTTCTGCGACGATCTCCTGGTGGCGCCCATCGCGGCGGGAACCGGCGACACGCGGGAGGTCTACCTGCCTGTCGCCTCCGATTGGGTGGACTTCTTCACCGGCGAGCCGGTAAAGTCGGGGCGCTTCAAGGTGGAAACCAGGGGCATCCCGGTATACAGACGGGTATGATTTATACAACCTGACAAACGCGGTCGGTATGCGGTTTATGCCGTGTACCGGCCGCCGTTTTGCTTTTATTTGCCGAATTGCGGAAAACAGAAGATCAAATAAATTTCAGCGTCTTTTTTTAATACGCTTTGCATGTTTGATGTTGAAATGCGGCGTGAAATATGGTAGAATCAAAGCACAATAAACCGCCGGCTGCGCCGGGGACAGGGGAGGCATACGATTTCGGGTGAAAATCTTTCATATTTCTGACCTGCATCTCGGTTTGCGGCTTTTCGGATACTCGCTGATGGAAGATCAGCGCGCGATTCTTAAACAGATTTTACGGCTTGCTGAAAAAGAGCGCCCGGACGCTATGATTATCGCCGGCGACGTCTTTGACAAGCCCGCTCCGCCCGCCGAGGCGGTGAGCATGTTCGACGATTTTCTGACAGATTTCGCAAGGAATGAAATACCCGTGCTGGCGGTGCCGGGCAACCATGACTCACCGGAGCGCCTCTCCTTCGGCTCGCGGCTCATGGAGGGGAGCGGGGTAATAATCGCCAAGCCCTATAACGGACATATATCCCCGGTGACCATCAGCGACGAATACGGCGAGGTGGATTTCTGGCTGCTGCCCTTCGTCCGTCCCGCCGATGTGCGTGCAAATCTCAGTATAGAGGATATAACCGATTCCGACAGGGCGGTTCGCGCGGCGGTTGAGGCAATGAAGATCGATCCGGCGCGTCGGAACGTGCTGGCGGCTCATCTGTTTACCGCCGGAGCCAAAACCTGCGACTCGGAAACCGCCGTCATAGGCGGCTCGGATATAGTGGGTGTCTCCGCCTTTGAACCCTTCTGCTACACGGCGCTGGGGCATATCCATTCACCCCAGTCGCCCGCCGATAGAGTGCGTTACTGCGGCAGCCCGATGAAATATTCACTGTCGGAGCTGGAACAGCAGAAGTCGGTCACAGTTGCCGAAATCGGCGGGGATGGCGGACTTACCCTGTCGGAACTGCCCCTTGTTCCGCCGCGGGAGCTTCGTGTGCTTCGGGGAGGTTATGAGGAACTGACCGACAAGAGAGTATATGACGGCACCGCCGTCGAAGATTATCTGCACATAGTTCTCACCGACGAGGATGAGCGTCCCTTCGCTGTCGAGGCGCTGAGAAGCATATACCCCAACATCATGAAGCTGACCTACGACAATACACGTACCCGCGCCGCCGCCGACCCGGGGGAACTGCCTCAAATCGAAAAGGGGATCAGTACCTATGACCTTTTCGCCGGGCTGTATAAGCGGCAGAACGGCAGGGATATGAGCGATGAACAGGCGGATTACCTGAAATCCCTTATAATACGCGCCGAGGGCGGCGGGAACGGCTGACCGGCGGATGTGATAATAAAACCATGACATTCAACGAAAGCGAGGGAGATGTTTGAAGCCGCTTAAGCTTGTAATGAACGCCTTCGGACCCTATGCCGGGCGCTGCGAGCTGGACCTTGGCAGCCTGGGCAGCAGCGGGCTCTATCTGATAACCGGAGATACCGGCGCCGGCAAGACCATGATATTCGACGCACTCACATTTGCCCTCTACGGCAAGGCGTCGGGAAAAAACCGGGAAGATCAGTCGTCACTGCGTTCCAAATACGCGCCCGCCGAAAGCACCGCCTCGGTGGAGTTGGAATTCGAGCATCGGGGGAAGATATACCATATCGAGCGCACCCCCGACCAGACTCGGAGCGCCAAGCGGGGCGAAGGGGAAGTCAATGTGCGTCAGACGGCGGCGCTGACCCTGCCCGACGGCAGAGTTATATCAAAAACCGCCGATGTGAACAGCGAGATAATTTCGCTGCTGGGCATAGGGCATGATCAGTTCTGCCAGATAGCCATGCTTGCCCAGGGCGAATTCATGCGGCTGCTCAACGCCGGTACCGGCGAGCGGATGCAGATATTCCGTGATATATTCGGCACCGGGATATACGGCAGGATACAGGAGCTTCTGAAGGAAGATACCAACCGTCTGAAAAACAAATGCGAGCTGGACAATCAGCGGCTGAATCAATATATTCAATCGATAACTTTTCCCCCGGAGGAAGCCGAATCGGGTGAAAAGCTGTCCGCAGAAGGAATGCCCTGCGCCGAGGCGTTGGAGCTTGTCAAGCGGCTGATCGAGGATGATACCCGGCGGCAGGAAGAGCTTGACGCACTGTCGAAGGCTCTCTCGGAAGAGCTTGAACGGCTGGATGCGGCGCTGGGCAGGGCGGCGGAATATGAAAAAGCCTGCGTATCCCTTGCCGAGGCAAAGGATGTGCGCGACAGCCTGACGCCCGTCATAAGCGGGCTTGAGACGCAGCTTGAGAAAGCAAAGGAAGCACTGCCCGAGCGCGAAAAACTGGCAGGTCAGGCGCAGCGGCTCCGCGGCGAACTGCCGAAATATTCGGAGCTTGAACGGCAGCGTCAGACTGCGGACGCGGCTGAAACTGCTCACAAAACGGCGCGTGACGGGCTGCGGAAATTTGAGCGGGAGATTGACCGGGTGCGGACTGCGCTTGACGCCATACGCACTGAGCGGGCGGGGCTTGAGGGCGCCTCCGCGGAGCATGCCCGCCTGCAGTTCGAGCTGGAGAAGTGCAAAACACATGCCCGGCAGGCGAACATCCTGTCTGCGGCAATTATAAATCATAATGAAAGCATACGCAATCGCGAAAAGGCGGCAAGGCAATACGAAAGCGACTCCGCCCTTTATGACAAGCTGGCTGCGGAATATAGTCGGCTTGACCGGGCGTTCCTTGACGCTCAGGCGGGAGTGCTTGCTTCATCGTTAAAAGCGGGCGAGCCATGTCCCGTCTGCGGCTCTAAGGAGCATCCCTCGCCCGCCCGATGTTCCGCGGGCGCTCCCACAGAGGCGGAATTGAAGGCGGCGAAAAATGCAGCCGAGACAGCCCGCGGCAAGGCTCAAAAATCCAGCGAAGCCGCCGGCAATGCCAGGGGCACGGCTGAAGCAGCCGGGCTTTCGGTAAAGGAAGCGGCGCTGACTCTCTTCCCCGACGGCAGGGACGCCGCCGATATTGATGTCAGGGGAATCATCCTTAAATGTACCCGGGTCAAAGAGGAACTCGAAAGCAAAATTAAGGCGGAGGAGAATAAAATCGCCCGCTTCGGGGAACTGAACCGTCAGATACCCGAATTAGAGCGGCAGGTCGGCGAATTTGAGAATCGGGGAAGAGAACTGAACGCACGTCTGCCCGAGAAAGCGTCGGCCGCCGCAAGAGAGCGGACCCGTGCCGATGAGATGGCGGCAAATCTCAGCTATGCGGCAAAACCCGAGGCGGAAACGGCTCTCAAAGGGCTGGAAAATCGCATAAATGATATCGACCGCAGTATAAAGGAGTTAAGCGAAAAGCTGGACAACGCAAGGCAGAAGCATTCCGAAGCGGTCGGCAGCATCAGGCGGCTTGAAGCCATGCTGGCAGCCTCCCCGAAGCCCGAAGAGGGTATAAAAGAAAGGCGTGCCGAAACCGATGCAAGGCGCAGCGCCGCCGGTGAGGAACAAAAGGCTGTCCATGCCCGTCTCACCGCCAACCGCAGGGCGCTCTCCGGCATCGAGAGTGCGTCTGAAAGTTTCGAGAACAGCCGGAGCCGCTTTCAGGCGGTAAAGACGCTGTCGGACACCGCCTCGGGCAATGTGAGCGGCATGGAGAAGCTGTCACTTGAGGTTTACGCACAGAGCGCCTGCTTCGACCGGATAACAGCCCGGGCAAACGGACGGCTCATGCAGATGACAAGCGGTCAGTATGAGCTTAAGCGCCGGGAGACGGCGGATAATCTGCGCTCCCAGACCGGACTTGAGCTTGATATCGTTGATCACTACAACGGAAGCACCCGAAGCGTCAAATCGCTGTCGGGCGGCGAATCCTTCAAGGCGGCTCTTTCTTTGGCGCTTGGCCTTTCCGACGAGATTCAATCCTCATCGGGAGGAGTTCGGCTTGACACCATGTTCATAGACGAGGGCTTCGGCTCGCTGGACGATGAATCGCTGCGCCAGGCGGTGCGCGTTCTTAATACCCTCAGCGGCAGCGGGCGGCTTATAGGCGTGATCTCCCATGTGGCGGAGTTGAAATCAAGTATCAGCCGGCAGATAGTGGTGACCAAAGAACGTTCCGGCGGCAGTTCGGCGAAGATAATACTGTAGGAACTTCAGTTATAAGTGACAAATGACAAATGACAAATGATAATCGATAACAAGTTAATATTCACATACCTTCGGGATTCTGTTATTTTCTTTATGTCCCCGGAGGGCGGCAGGGTGGAGCTTGCCATGTCGGTGCCGATTGAGCTCACCTTCACAGACGCCTTCGGGATGTCCCTTGACAGTCCGGACGGGATATCCTGCGTCTTCCCGAAGCGGGGGATCTACCGGGTGCACCTCAAAGGAACAGGCGAAGAAGGCTCTTCGGAGATAGATATTATCACCGACGGACAGGTGACCCCCTTTCTGATGCCGGGACCTGGGGTGCTCTGGAATCACGGCAGGCTCTTTCCGCTGCTTCCGGCAAATGGCGAGCGGCATACCCTTTACGTCAAGCGGGAGACCGCCTTTGACCGCCAGCTCATTGTGGTGAAGGGCGTGCCCGAGGGCGAAGATTATATATCGGTTCGCGATGAGAAGGGCAGAGAGCTGTCCGCCGACTGGTACCCCAAGCTGAATCACAGCTGGTTCTGGCACTCGGCGGAGATAGACGGGTCGGGCTGCCGGGAACTGCGGGTGGATATAGAGCCGTCGAAGACCGATATCCGTTTTGCCCTGTGGCACAGCTATATCGTGTCGCTCTGTGAGCCGAAGTCGGAGTTTGCAACTCACAGTCTGACATTAGCTGCATACGACGAGGACGGACAGCGCTGCGACGCCCGGTTCGAGCTGTTCGTCGGCTACGAACGGGTGGCGATGCTCGACATACTGCAGAACGAGCGCCCCGAGATCAGGCTGCCCGAGGGAAGCTACCGTCTGCTTGTAACCCGGGGCATATGCTTCGCGCCCCGTGAGTACGAACTGCGGCTGGACTCGGACGCTCTGTATGAGCCGAAACTCGAACGGGTGCTGACCCTGCCCCGGGGATGGTTCGTCGGAGAGCTTCACTGTCATTCGGCGTTTGAAGACGCGGTGGCGTTCCCGGAGGATACCATGCGGGCGGCGCGCTGCGGCGGTCTCGGCTTCTGTTTCCAGACCGACAAGGATATAAACGCCCTGCTGCGCAAGGGTACCTCGATGCACGACCTTCCCGGCGAGTTCATCGGTCTTGCGGGGCAGGAGATAATGTGTCAGGAGGTGCATATGAATCTTCTGAACACCGACCGGGAACTCCCTAACCCCGAGTCGGACAATCTGAGCCGTATAAATCCCGACATAAACGAAAAAATCACGGCATGGCTTGACGAATACCGTGAGATGAAAAAACGGCGCCCCTGCGCCGTCATGCTCAATCACCCGAGCCACCGCCCCGAGGTGGCGCTGAGAGGCAATGCCTGTTTCCGCTCCTGGTGGGTGGCGGACGTTTTCCGCGAAATCGGGCTGGTTGAGAACTTCGACGCCCGAAGCTGGCATGACCGGCTGAACCGCGGATATCGGCTCTACGGCGCCTGGACGGGCGACGGCCACGACAGCTCCCTGATGTACCCCGGCAAGGAGGGTGTCTGCGTATATGTGGGCGATGAACTCACCGCCGAATCGGTTATCTCAGCCATCGAGGCGGGGAGATTCTTCTCGCTACGGGAGCCGGGGATGTTTTTGGACATAAATATCGGCGACACGCCAATGGGCGGCACCGCAGGCGACATAGCCCCGGGGCTGAGGGTAACCGCACTTCCCGGACGCTGCGAAATCGACCGGGTGGAGCTTATCGCCGACGGCAGAGTTTTTAAGACGATTCCCGGCAGCCGGTCGGACAGTCTCGACATAACCGTCGAAATCCCGTCCGATGCCCATTGGACGGCGGCACAGGCATGGGTCAGGGGCGGCGAATGGGAGGAGGAGACCCACTCCTTCACACCCCATATGACCGCCGGTTACTGCGCATTCACAAATCCGATTTTCATAGAAAGGTGAACAAAATCATGAGGAGACAGACATTCTTACTTCGTTTCACGGCGGCGCTGCTGTGTGTCATATCCCTGCTGAATCTTGCCTCCTGCGGCATGTTGGGCAGGCTTATGATCGACCCGAATGCCAAACTCAGCGACGAGGAGCCGCTGATATTCGCCCTTACCATGACCGCATATTCGGCGGCATGGGAGGACGGCACCGATATCACGCTCCCGATATTCGCCTGGGAGACCGCCGGCTGGTACTCGGCGTATCTCTACCGCACCGAGGGGCGCGACAGCCTGAGCCTGCCCGAGGTGAAGGCTGTCTGTCAGGCGGTGTATGCCGACGGCGGCTTCCCCGAGTGCCCCGAGGACTGGCGGGGAGAGGGGCTTATTACCTCCGAACAAGTTGACGACGATTTAATTTACCGCTTCCCGCTGATGCTCGGAATGATTGATGAAATGCTGGGTATCACGGTGGAGTGGGGTTATTCTCTTGACGGGAATACCGCCAACACCTGGGTGATTTATCACTACGATGACGGCGGTACCGAACAGTATAATTTCAGATTTGTGTTTGTGCCCAACGACAGACCGCTTCTGGGGGAGGCGGGAAAATATCGCCACGCCTTCAGGCTTGCCGCGGCGGCGTTCTTTGAGAATCCCGAAGTTTCTGCCGAGACCGATGTTCCCGATGACGACTTTGTTGACAGCTGGGAGGAGCTGGAAGCGGAAGGAATCACCCTTGATATGATAATCGAACAGAACCTGCTTTCAAATATGATGAAGTTCGGAGACGACATTACCTGGCACGAAATGGGCGTGGGTTACGAAGTGCGTGGCTGGGCGGGAATGTTCGAAGACAAACCGGCGTTTATCAACTGCCATTTGGAGATGGATGACCAAGGCGAATATGTTCCCAGTTACGACGGTGTGATAAACGGAATGTACTTCTTCTGTGACGAAATGACCCGCGAGGGACGGCATGTTGTCCAGCCCTACTCAGAGGAATACGACGACGACGGACTGATGTGGTATGAGCAATTCTTCATGCCCTTCTTCTCAATGCCCCTTGAGGTGGTGGAATACCGTGAAAAGGAACATATCGTGCTGGGCTACACCGACGGCGAGGAGTATGCAAATTCGATAAATATCACGGTCAACTACGGCACCCTGCGCATTGAGCATGTCCGCATCACCTACGGTATGGAATACGCGGACTGTGAAGTCAAAACCGGCAACATTCCCTATGACGGCGAAATATTGGATATGTGGGATGACACCCGCAGCGTGACTGTTGTACGCAGCTATATCAACGACGCCGGCAACGAGGCCACCGAGAAGTACACCCGGGAGGTGCCGAAGGGCTGGGAGGTTGTCCCCGAGGGCGTATTTAACGCCGAAGAGGCAATGTACCTGGACAAGGATCACAGTGTTCCCTACGAGTATCCGGGCGACGATGAGGACTACACAATCTGGGTCACCGAAGCTGATTATGACACAGAAGCTGATTATGAATACGAAGAATATGATTTCGAATACGATGAAGATTATTATGACTACGATGAAGATGAAGATGACGGGTTCAAGTATATTAAACTCGGTTATTTAGAAACAGACCCTTCCTGATTTTCCGTGTCTATCTCCTCGAAGCGCCAGCGCTGATCGATGTCCGGGTACCTTTCGCGATCGACTTCCGAAAGGAACATGGCGAGCGGACGAACCCAGAGCCTCCGGTCGCCGTATAACGCCCGGTAGAGCACCAGTTCCTCACAGCTTTCCGAGTCGTATGCTATGTTTTCGGTCAGATAATACCTGCCTTTGAAATGGCGGTAGATTGTGTGCAGTTTTAATTCTCTCATTTTAATAATTGCGGCGGTGGTCTGTTCAGGCCACCGCCCTTTGCTCCGTTTTTATTTTGTCAGCCGGTACTCCAGTGTGAATGGCGCCTCGGCGATATCCTGTATGCGCATCAGCGCGGCGTCGCCTGCGGCGAGGCTGAGGGTGAGACGGTCGCCGTCGGCTTTAAGCGATTGCTTTCCGTCGGCGCGGGAGACCTCATAGAACCGCAGGGGAGACCTGAAACTGAAGGTCAGTTCCCGGTCTTCGGTCAGCGCCCGGTTCTGGAACATAACATAGCGGTTCCCGTATTTATCGGCAAGAAGTCCCGCCGATGTCCTTGCCGGCAGTTCGCCCGAGAAGAGCGGGCTGTCAGCGGCGCTGTCGGTCAGCCCCGCGTGATGTTCGCAGCCGGGCAGCAGGTCGGAACTGTGGTAAACAGCCTCGCTGTCAAGCGCCATGAGAGTATTGCCAAGGGCTGCGAATTCGGCGTGGATCTCCTTCATTTCGTCGAAGAACCGACCCTTTCCGCCCTTTTCGTCGAACACGCAGTTAAGACCGGTGAAAAGCTGCAGCCCCTTCGCGCCGTAGAGGGCGGCGGCGTACATCTGGCAGCGCACCATTGGAAACTCGAAATGGGCGTACTTGTGCAGATTCACGCCCTGGTAGTAGAACCACATGGGCATATTGTGAGCCGCGGCGACCCGCCTCAGAAGCCCGAGATCGCACCAGAAAAGCGAAGTATCCAACTCGTCGGCATCGTTATATTTCCCAAGTCCGTAGGGGTAGTAGTCGAGGGACAGCACCGACGGATCGGCGGTTACGGCGTAATCCTCGAGATAGCCGGCGAAAAGCCCGTTATCCCAGGTGTATTTGGTGTTATAGCTGGGAATTGCAACCACGAAAGCCAACTTGTCGGGGGCGAAGGTCTGATACATGTCCATCTGCCGCCGCGCCTCCACAAGCTGGTCGTGAACATAGGGCTCATCCCAGACATAGAGACCGACAGTGCGGCGGTAGGGCGCCAGAGCGCCGCAGAGTTTCTTCATGTCATTAACCGATACGGCGGGGTCGCGGTCGAGATTGCGCTCCTGCATCCCGCCTACATTCGCGAAATCCTGGAAAAGCAGGTCAAGCCCGTATTCCTCGCAAAGCTTTACCGCCTCCCAAGCCCGGTCATGGGGCGACCAGCCCAACTCCACCATTGTGAATCCCGCATCCCTGCAGAGCTTAACCGCGTCTCGAATGGAATCGCAGTTCATTGAGAAGTTTGAGAGCACAAAGTTGTCCTGACGCCAGGGGCGGTGGGGATTGCCTATTGGGCAGCGCTCGAATATTTTATGTTCCATATATTAACCTCGTTATTTTGCCGCTTTATTGCTCACCGCAATGAGCAGTTCGCGGCGCACCCGGTCAAAGAGGGCGGCATCGCCGGTATAGTCGTTGAAGCTGGTGCAGACTTTTTTGATAAGCTCATCGGCTTCCGCTTCGCCTAACTGCATGAGAAGCTCGGCATCCTGGGCGCCGGTGCGCTGCAGGTGTCCGCGCACGCCGTATGCCACCTCGTAGCCGCTGCTGCCGGGAACGAAGGGGGCGGGGTAGACCACATAGGAGTTGCCGGGGGGATACATCCGCCCTCCGCTTATTGAATAGCATGCCTCGGGAGCCTCGCCCGGCTTTGTGGAGTGGCGGTGATAGCCCCAGTGCAGGAAACCGGTGCAGCGGTAGAGAATGCACATCCACATTGTCAGTCGGCTCACCGTCAGCGGCAGGTCATGACAGCGGTTCATGGTCCTGCCCGCCGGGAAGCCGCAGGTGTAGAGCCACATCTCCTCGCCAAACGACTGGAGGGCGCGGAAGTTTTCGATATGCTTCTCGTAAACCGCCTGCTTCACCACCCAGACATCAAGGGCGCCGCCGATATCGGTAGTCTCCACCGGGTCGTGAATCTTCACGCCGGGCATGCAGGAGCGGCAGATACCCGACATGGCGCGGTACGCAAGCGAGTTGGGGAACTGGGGCTCGTCAACCAGACACTGATAATACCGGTCGGCGATGCCCATGCGGCAAACGCTCTCCCATGCGCGGGTGTAGTAGAGCTTCAGCTGACGGAAGCCCTCGATTCCCGTGACCCCCACTTCGCGGTCCCAAAGCAGATACATGTCGGGGTCGTTCCACTCCTTGAATCGTGCCGTGAAGCCGCCCATCACATAGTTGAGCCCGGCATCCAGCGCCTCCCGCGCCACAGCCTCGGCGAGTGTGAAGTCGAAGTCGACGACCTTGCCCTCTACGTCGCGCACCGGCTTGCCCGCGGGAATCATGAAGTGGGTGTTGCGCATGTCTGTCTGATTGGCGAAGTACTCGCGCAGGATGCGGAAGAAATCATCGCTTCCCGCCTCAACGCCGTGGTCTGCGGCGACAGGGTCGCAGTAGACCCAGTTCACCATGCCGAATTTGGCGTCGGCGAGCGGCGGCACCTTCGCGGCATGCACGGTGAGCGAAACGGGCAGGGACAGGCTGTTCTCTCCCGCCTTTACGCTTATCCTGAAGTCATACGCCCCCGGCAACGCGTCGGCTGCGGCGTCAAGCCTGAGCCAGAGCGCAAGGCGGCCGGCGCGGGTTTTGCCGCTCAGCGACTCGGTGATGTCGTAGACTTCAAAGGGAGCCTGACGTGTGACGAAGTCCTTCACCTCGTCGTAGTTTTTGGTGCAGAATAACTTGGGTCCGCTGTTTTCAGCCACATTTACCGGCAGGAGCCGATAGGCGGTCAGCGTGACGCCTTTTGGCAGACCGCAGCCTTTGACGGCGAGTTCCTCGCCGCCGCCCAGCACCGTGTCGGTGAGCAGCTGCAGACATACGTCGCCGCCCCGGGGCGTGTCAAGCGCCGCCGAGACAGCGCCGCCGAGAGTTGAATCGGGATAAACCCACTCGTTTTCGCTGAATACAGAATATTTCATATCCACAGGTCAATATCCTCCCCGTTTTTAATCATGGCTTCGCCCTCGAAGCCGTAAAGGTTTCCGTAACTCCAGTTGTATTCGCTGCCGCCGTGCCGGTCGAAGGTCAGCCAAAGCAGCCGTGTGCGGTTCCCGCAGGGGATGGGGATTATTGTGCCCCAGCCGCGGAATCCGCCGTCGTCGAAGTCGAATTCTGCCCGGCGGTACTCCGAAAAGTCGCCAAGACGGTAGATGTTGTAGTGAGCCCGGGCGCCGAAATCGCTGCCGCAGACAAAGTAACGCTTTCCGGCGGCGCATATCATCGACCCGCCGGTATTCTCGCCCTCGAGAGTATGGGTGACATAGCGGAAGCCGTCAAAAGGCCGCTCCGACTCGAACATGAAGTAGCGGTAGGCGTTTTTGTTTTCCAGCCTCACCAGGCGGCAGACAGTCAGGTACCACATTTTCCGCTCCGCGTCATAGATTAGATGCGGGTCCTCATCGCCTGATTTGCCAAGCCACATGCGATCGTCCGGCAGGGTGATGCCGCTGCTTCCGTACACCGGCTCGGGCTGTCCTTCCGCTGTGGGCATAAGGGTTGCGTCTATGACATGTATGCCGTGGCGCAGATCGGCTTTTGATGTGCCGTGACAGAGAATATGCCCGTGGGAGAACGCCACCGACCAGACATACCATTCGCCGGTCATGCGGTTAAAGAGCACAGACGAAGCCACATCATGACACCAGCGGTCGTCGCCGCAGTCGAAGAAAATCGCTCCCTCCAGCCGCAGATCGCAGCCAGACGGGTTGAGCGACACCACTATCTGTGAGGTCTTTGCCTCAAACCGCGCCGAGACGGTGAGATAGAGACGCCCGTCCTCCAGCATCGGTGTGCCGTCCTCATAGCATATGGGCTTGATATCGGCGTGACTGATGCCGCCGCAGAGGTACGCGCCGACCGAATCGACCCGCAGCCGCCCGCCGGCATGCAGATCGCAGAGCAGCGAAGCGGTCATGCGTGAAAAGGTGCCATGTTTCATTGAATCGCTGAGTCCGGGCGGCTCGGCGGTTATTACCGGAATCGCCCGCACTCCGTCGTCAAGGTAGATGTCGAAAGCGCCGCCTCGGAAGGTAACCGACAGCTTCGTGCCCGGCAGAGGTTTTCCCTCAACGCGATAATATTTGCTTTCGGCTGTCTCTCCCCCGGCGGAAAGTTCATAGCCCACTCTGTATTTCGCTCCCGCCTCTATGAAAATGTCGAGAACTGGCGCGGTTTCGGGGGTGTAGGAGGAGCGCCCGCCGCAGCTTGCGGCAATCCGCAGCCCGACGCGCCCCAGGCTCAGCTCGCCCGGCTCAATGTCGTAGGTGGCGTAGGGGAAATGCTGACCTATGAGCCGGCAGACAAAACCCTTGCCCCGGGCGGTATAATACCCGTCTCCGGTGCGCTCGGAAGGTCTTGTCTCTCCGGCAAAGGTGACCGGGCAGGGGTCGCCCCGGCTCGTGTTCAGCCAGTCCTTGTAAAAGGACATACCCGCCAGAGGCAGCCTCAGGGTGCGGTAGGGGTTAATCGAGAATTTTCGTCTGAATATCATAGGCAATCACTCCGATTATATATTTCTATATATTCCCCGCCAGCCGGTGCAGGGTGAGGGATATGGTCTCGCGGAGCAGCGAGTTCGGCAGCCAGAGCGCGGGCATACCCGCGGCTATGCCGCAGACATTTTTGTAGCCCTCGGCTTTCGCCATCAGCACGGCGCGGGTGACGTGAAAGTTGTTTGTCACCACCCCCACCGAGGAGCCGTCGGGTATCATGGGAAGCGCGAAGCGCAGGTTTTCGAGTGTGCTGGTTGAGCTGTCCTCGAGAATGATCCGCGAAGGGTCAATGCCTCGGGCGACTAAATAATCCCCCATTACCGAAGCCTCGGAAGCCGGCTCGTTCCAGCCCTGCCCGCCGCAGACGATGCAGATAGTGCCGGGATTGGCGGCGAGATAATCATAAGCCGCGTCAAGGCGGTACCGCAGCACATTTCCGGGACCCTCGGCGGTGACCTGGGCGCCGAGTACAACTATGCAGTCAAGCCCCTCCTCTCCCTTGTCGTCAAAGCCGGTGAGAATCGCCGCAAGCGACAGGGCAAAAGCCGCAATCAGCAGCGCTCCGGCGGCGCCGGCTGTTATACGCACCCACAAGGCGGGCTTTATCTGCCGGCGAACAAGAAACGCGCCGAAAAAGCAGAGGGCGGCGATGACAAACCATATAAGAAAAAAGGCCGTCCCCGAGCGCAGCGAGAACACCATCAGCCCGTAGACAGCCGACAGAACTCCCAGCGCGCACAGAATAACCGTAAGCGCAAGCACCCGCATAGGAACACCGCCTCCCTTCGTTTATCATCCGCATTATAGCATACACCGGGAACATAATCAACAATCAAACGCGGGGAAATATTCCCCTTTGTGTGAGAATAGTGGAAAATTTCCGATTCGGCGTTTCGAGGGCAAAAAAGCCTTTACAAACCCGAAAAGGTATGCTACAATACCCAAGATAAAATAAAATACATCATCGGAGGTAAAGCTACATGAAACTGATTTACAATGTGGAAGACAAACCGAAAATAGGTCAGCTCATAGTCTTCGCATTCCAGCAGCTGCTTGCCATCCTTGCCGCCACCATCGCGGTGCCGGCTATCGTCGGTAACGACATGTCCCAGTCCGCGGCACTCCTTGGCGCGGGCGTCGGCACGATAGTATATCAGCTTTTCACTCGTTTCCGCAGCCCCGTGTTCCTCGGCTCCTCCTTCGCCTTCATCGGCTCCATGTTAGCTGCCTTCGCCGGCGCCGTGTCGATTGAGGCGGGTTATGCCGGACTTATCATAGGCGCCGCCTTCGCCGGTCTGGTATACATTATCATCGCAATTTTTGTAAAAATCTTCGGTGTCGGGTGGGTTGACAAGCTCATGCCCCCCGTGGTTATCGGTCCCACCGTCGCCATAATAGGTCTTTCGCTGGCGGGGAACGCGGTGGCTGACACTCTTAAGTACGCCGACAGCTCCTCGGGCAACTACGCCATGAACCCACATGCCTGGGTCGGTTTCATATGCGCACTGGTTACCCTTTTCGTCGTCATGATCTGCTCGGTTTACGGCAGCAAGATGATTAAACTGATCCCCTTCATCATGGGCATACTCGGCGGTTATATTGTGGCTGTGATCTTCACGCTCATCGGCATGGCAACAAAGAATGAGTCGCTGCTCATTGTTGACTTCAGTCTCTTCTCCAATATGCAGTGGATCCCCGATTTCACCTTCCTGACGGCGGCAAAGGGGCTCAAAGCCATCGACGGCAAGTATATCGTCACCGTCGCGGTGGCTTATGTGCCGGTTGCCTTCGTTGTCTTCGCCGAACATATAGCCGACCACAAAAACCTTTCCACCATCATCGGCAGAGACCTGATTGTGGATCCGGGTATGCACAACACCTTGATGGGTGACGGTGTAGGCTCCATTGTCGGCGCCTTCTTCGGCGGCTGTCCCAACACCACCTACGGCGAATCGGTCGGCTGCGTGGCGATAACCGGCAACGCCTCGGTTATAACCATAACCGCAGCAGCCATAATGTCTATCGCCGCCTCTTTCTTCGCTCCATTTGTAACCCTCCTTGCCACCATACCGAGCTGTGTAATGGGCGGCGTCTGTATCACTCTCTACGGTTTCATCGCCGTATCGGGTCTGAAGATGATTCAGAAGGTCGATCTTGGCGAAAACCGCAATCTCTTCACCGTATCGGTCATACTCATCTGCGGTATCGGCGGCATGACCCTCAATATCGGAGCGGTTACCCTCACCGAGATTGCCTGCGCCCTCATCCTCGGAATAATAGTCAACATCGTACTCGGCCGCAAGGCGGGAGCGGAAGCCGACATCAAATAACCACACTGAAAGTCGGACCCGGTGTGTATATCAGACATACCGGGTCTGTTTTTTTGGAGGAAACACAAAATGAACTTCAGGAAAATCATCGCACTGCTCCTGGCTGCCCTCTGCACCGTCGGATTTGCCGCGTGCGGCGGCGGAACGTCCGACACCCCGGCTGCAGCCGACACAACTGCTTCAACCGGCGATACCCCCTCCGCCGAGGTCACCGGGACTACTCTCGGCTTTGACCCAGGTCTGCCCGAGGACCTTAATTATGAAGGCGCTAAATTCACCATCCTTGACAAGGCTGTCGCCCAGTACAACGAGTGGGGCGAGACCAGCATCTGGATCGAGGAGGACGACGGAGATGTCATCAATTCCGCTATCTACCGCCGTAACCGGGAGGTGGAGGAAAAGCTCAACATTGAAATCGCGGAATATCAGTGCAAAACGGTGACCGCCGACATTCAGAAGTCGGTAAGTGCCGGCGAGGACGCCTATCAGTGCGTCATGCCCGCTTTCGGCGACTGCGGCACTCTTGCATCATCCGGGTTTTTCATGGATCTGTACGACATGCCGTACATGGACTTCACCGAGCGCTGGTGGGATCAGAGCTCCATCCGCGACCTGAGCATCGCCGACCGGCTCTACTTTGTGGCAAGCGATATCTCGATGCTCAACAACGACGCCACCTGGTGCACCATGTTCTCAAAGGTGATAGTCGAGGATTTCAGCCTTGAAAGCCCCTACGACCTGGTGGAGAAGAACACCTGGACAATGGACAACTTCTACACCCTCTACTCCGGCGTCTCCCATGACTTGAACGGCGACGGAGAATTAGGTTCCGACGACTTCTTCGCCAACCTCACCCAGAACGAGAACTACAACGCCATGTTTATCGGCGGCGGCGACCGGCTTATTGCCAAAGACTCCTCAGATATTCCGATAATCTCCATAGGTTCCACCGAGCGCACCGTCGGCGTGCTTGACAAGCTGATAAAGATCATGCGCGATGAAGACTTCTCCTATAATTACCACGACAAAGCCTCGGCGCTTGGCTACCATCTCCAGACAACCGCAATGTTCCAGGAGGGACGGGGTCTTTTCTGGGTCACCAACCTGCAGATTGTCATCCGTCTGCGCGACCTGGTCGCCGACTTCGGCATCGTACCGGTGCCCAAGTATGACGAGAATCAGGAGGAATACGCAAACGTGGTCTGGACGGTAGGTTCCTACACCGCGGTTCCCGTTTCCTGTACCGACACCGAATTCGTCGGCGCGGTCCTCGAGACCATGGCAGCCAAGTCCTGCGAGCTGCTGAAGCCCGCCTACTATGATGTGGCGCTGACCTCCAAGTTCCTGCGCGACGAGGAGTCGGCTGTTATGCTTGACCTGGTCTTCTCCCAGAGAGTGTTCGACCTGGGTCTTGCCTACAACTTCGGCGGCATCACCGGCATCGTCCAGAATCTGGTGAAGTCGTCCTCCAACGACATCTCCCAGGCGATGGCGGCGAACGGCACCGCCATTCAGGCTGCTATCGACAAGGTGGTCGACAGCTTCGGTCAGATCAACTGAGGAAATATTATAATTGCATAAACAGCACGGGACATGCCGATTATCGGTCATGTCCCGTGTTTTGCGTGTTTTTATTATTATGCGCCGCTGATCCGGCTTTTAAGCGGTTTATGGTTTTAATATCGACCCATGCAGCCCCGTCATATCATCCGTAAATCACCCGAAGCCGGTCGGCTTCACCACACGCCACTCCCAAGCCAATAAGCCTCCGACAATCAGGCTTGTGCAGCATCCTTGGTACGCCGTCCGCGAAGGTTTCTTCTTACATTCTGACGGGCGAGGGAATACATCTCCTCGGTGGCGAAGGACAGCTTGGTGAGCATGAGCTGGCGCTCGGGGAAGCAGAAGAAGCTGTCATTCTCGGTGGAGATGTCGATGGCGTCACGGCCTTTCAGCACCCGAAAATAATCGTATTCAACATGAAGTCCGTGTATCGACAGCGGCTTGCGCTCGATGCGGATGGGCGCGCCGTTATGATATCCGGTTATCAGAAAGCCGTTCAGGTCATGGCGCAGCCTGCCCCGGCCGAGATAGTGATACCTGTCCACACCCGGCAGAGAATATAACTCGATATCGTCCTCGAAGAAGTAGTCGCCGGCGAGAATTTCTTCGCGGACACAGCCCCGCTGCCACTCGAACCAGTCGGGCACATGGTTAAACTCCGTCTCCCCCTCCTTTGCGGCGAGGAAACCGGTTTCGCCTAACTCCCAGCGCTTGCCGCAGCTTTTGCAGTACAGCTCGGCGCCGGAGGAGCGCATGGAGAAGTCGGTATTGCAGGCGGGACAGCGGTAAAGCACCTTGTGCAGCCCTTCGGCGCGGTAGGGCTCGGTTATGCGGAAGCCGCTCTCCTGCCAGTAGCGATATTCGTCGTAATACATCTCCCGGCGCAGCGCCTCGTTCACCTCCTCGGAGGACATGGAGGCAATCTGCTCGGGGGTGAGTATCAGTTTCATCACCGAGTGCAGCGGCACCCTGCGCGGACGGTGCTGATCCCAGAAGGGTTTCTGAAGGTGGTTGCCGTGATGTTTAATTATGACCACCGGCACCTTCATCCTGCGGCACATGACGCCCAGCGATTCGGGCAGCGGGGCAAGTGTGCCGATGGGCGTGTACCGCGCCTCGGGGTAGAGACTGAGCACCGCTCCCTTGTCCAGCACTCGTCTGATTGAACGGAGGGTGTTTAATTCAGTGACGAACTTGCGCTTGGGTATGGAGCCGATGGCTCGCAGCAGGAATGCACGGTGGGTGTAGCCGTCAATCGCCACAATGTTGCAGAGGGGCAGGGGATAGGTTATCTGAGCCGTCAGTTTGAAATCGACGAACTGCATATGATTCGACAGCAGGATAAAAGGCGGCTTCAGCCCCTCAATGCCGATCTTCTCATATGTGAAGGGCACATTCGGCATGGTCAGCCTGGACAGCACATACTGCAGCCACACCAAGAACCGGTTCGGCGGTTTCACATCTCTTGTGAAGTCGTAGAAATTAACCCGGTTGTAATTTACTTCCATTCTGCATCTCCGAATATAATAATGTGTATATTATAGTGATGTGTATAATATTATATACTGCAAAAACCGGCGTGTCAAGGGCTGTCGACTATATTTAGTAATATAATAATGCCGAATTATACTTGGATTAACTGTTGACTGTTCACAAATTCGATGATATAATCAAAAATCAGAGCATATTGAACAAATATATCAGATATGGGGGTTCACAATGATAAGCACCAGACAGAAGTTTGCTGCAATTTTGGCGGCGGTTTGCCTTCTCGCAGCCTGCTCCGATACCGGAGATAACCTGTCCGAGGGTGCGGACACTGAGGCGCCGACGGGACAATTTGAAACAGAAACCGAAACAGCGGCGCCGCCATGGTACGAAGCACTCGATTTTTCCGGCGGCAGGATAACCATATTCTCTCAGCACGAAGAATGGGAAGCCGAGAATGACGGTGAAATTGTCAATGACACGCTGTTCAACCGTAAATTATGGCTTGAGGAAAACCTCGGCATCACAATCGAGCCGATACCCGTTCATGAGAATAATGTGATCAGTCTGGTCACAACAACCATACAGGTCGGCGAGGATGCATACGACATTATCAACGCGGCACAATATCGTCTTGCGATGCTCACTTCAAAGGGTCTTTTCCGGGAGATGAGCGATTTTCCCTATCTGGATTTCACAAAAGAATGCTGGGCGCAGAAATACATGAATGAGATGTCCGTTGCGGGGAAGACAATTTTTATGACCGGCGACATATCGCTGAAATTCCTTCACCGCACAAGCTGCATGTATTTCAATTCGGTGGAATACAATAATCTGACGGGCAGTGAAAAGGATGCCATGTACGATTTGGTTTTCGACGGCAGATGGACCTTCGACACGCTGAGCGGCTATCTGAAGGATGCGTATCGCGACCTGAACGGCGATTCGGTTGTGGATGAGTCGGATTATTTCGGCACCGCGGTTATGACGGGCAGTATTACCGAGCACCTTGCCATAAATGCAGGCGTCAAATACACCGAGAAGAAGGACGGCATTCCCGTTCTCGTGGTCGACCATACCCATACGGTCGACGTGATCGACTACATATACTCGCTGTATTTCGAGAATCCGGCAGTAGTTACCTATCCAGCGTCCCTTGAAAGCCTGGATGTGACAATGGTAAACAAACTCTCGGCGGGCGAGATGGTGTTTATGTTCGGATGGTTCGACACCGCCCGGTTTTTGCGCGACATGGAAGAGGATTACGGCGTTATCCCTTATCCCAAGTACAACGAAGCGCAGGAGGAATATAACGCGCTGGCACATGACAATGCCGGGCAGTTCTGCATACCCGTAACTCTGGGCAATGCAAAGCGCGACATGGTCGGGGCATTGCTTCAGGCGGCCGCAGAATACAGCGCCGAATATCTGACGCCCGCATATTATGAAATCGCGCTTAAGACAAAATATATGCGCGATTCCGAATCGGTCCGAGTGCTCGACATAATCAAAAACGCCGCAACCACCGACTTCGCTTATGTATACAACTATGCAATCGGCGAACTCGGTACGATAACACGAACGCTCATGAAATCCCAAAGCCGCGATTTCATGTCCCTCTACACATCAAAAGAATCTGTATACAAAGAAAAGCTGAATGAAGTCATAGCCGCATTCAACCTGTAATAAACGAGAGGAAAAGTAATGAGCACATACAAAGTCACCTGCGACATCGCGGTTATAGGTGCGGGACCCTCGGGCATATCGGCGGCGGTGGCGGCTGCCGTGGCAGATCCGTCTGTTTCGGTGGTGCTCTGCGAGAAGGAGGGGCGTGTCGGAGGAATGAGCACCTCGGGTATGCTCAACGTCTGGTGCGGCGCCTGCGAAAGCGACTTCTTCACTGAAATAAAGGCGGCGGCTAATATAAAGGACCCGCAGCCCGGCAGACGGAGCGGTGTATATTCACCTCACCGTCTGGAGCGCTTTTATATGTCTGAGCTTGAGCGCGCCGGCGTGAAGCTGCTGCTCCATTCGCAGGCATATTCGGCGGTGATGAAGGAAAACGGAAAAGATATCGACCGCCTGCTGCTGACCTGCAGCGGTCACACAGTGGAGCTTTGTGCGAAACTGTTCATAGACTCCACCGGCAACGGCGACGCGGCATATCTGGCGGGATGCGAATACGAGATAGACTCGGAGCCGCAGCCCATGACTCCCCAGTTTATTGTGGGCGGCGTGGACGATTCAAAGGCGGTATATCCCACCTTCGGCACCCATCCGGAGCTGGAGGAGAAGATGCGCCGTTATGTGGATTCGGGAATCATACCGCCCCCCGGCGGTCATGTCATACTGATTGAGGGTATAAACCGGGGCACGGCGCATGTCAATATGAGCAACGCCTCGGTGAGCGGCTGTGACCCCACCGACCCCTTTGTGCTGACCCGGGCGGAGAAAACCGCAAGGGCGCAGTTCGACGGCATCGTCCGCTTTCTGCAAGAGTGCGTGCCGGGATACGAGAACTGCTACATTATAGCAGTGCCCGACAATATCGGCGTGCGGGAGAGCCGGCGATTTATCGGCAAAACCATTCTTACGGAATACGATATCGCAGACGGAATAACCTGTCGGGACATTGTAGCCGACAACGTGCGCGCCGGACTTGGCGGACATGCTGCGTCGGGCAGAGGCGCATCGGGCGCCCCGCTTAAAGCTAACCCCTTTTCCATACCGTACGGCTGCTGCGTGCCCGCTAAAGGCGGCAATATCCGATTCAACGGCCGCTGCATCTCGGTCACCCACGCGGCGCTGTCGGCGGTCCGGCTTATGCCGGTCTGCATCTGTATCGGCGAGAGGCTGGGACGCATAGCCGCGGCGGAGGTAAGGGAATCGGATCAAATGTGATATCCTGACACCTACGCCACGGCAAACAAGCCTATTGACATTGACTGAGAATGCGGAACACAGGCAGAAAAGCCATGCCCGAATTGTATAAGCTTTGGACAGGATGATTATTCGCAAACAAAACCCGGACTATGCGAGCATATTATATGTGCCGCATAGTCCGGGTTTTTAATCACTTAAGTTTAATTGTTATGATTTTAATCAGGGTTTAATCGGATCAACCGGGTCAATTGGAATAATTGGAACAATTGGATTTTTGTATTTAAAATCCGGGTCAAACATACCGGGGTCAAAGCCGGGTTTGAATATAGTACCGGGATTGAAAACAATCTCACTATCAATGTCGAAACCGGGCTTAGAGGGACGGAATATTCCGGAGGCAGACACTTTCAAAGCCGCTTCCTTTGAGGTAACAGATTTCCCGTATTTGTCGCTGACTACGCATCTGACATAAACTGTGAAACTCTCTACTTTAATCGGCAGAGTTATGCTGAGCTTATCGGTGGCAGATCCGTCGATGACAAAAGAGTCTTTTATATCATTGAATTTGTCTTCATCTTTCATCTGCCATCGGTATTTCAGCTCGTCTCCATCGGCTTTTACAGTGAACTTTATCGTATCTCTCGCTTTTCCTTCCGCGTTTGCAGGATGATCCGTAATCGCAAGCTTTTTACCGATATTAAACGTGACTCTCTTATCCACGTTCATCATACGGGTAAGGATAGCCGCTACTTCACTGCGTTTGATGTTGCTTCCCGGGTTGCAGTTATGCTCTTTATCGACACCCTGTAATATGCCGGCACGATAGAGCTTATAAATCTCCGAAGCGAATTCGTGTGTCGAAGGGACATCGGGAATCGAATTGTCGGGAACGGTGTTAATCGGGGACAATGCAGTATCCGGCAGGGCGCGGGAGAAGATATCCATGTACCCGGCTCTGGTTGCGTTAGCCTCCCAATTATAATCCTTGCTTATGATGTTGTTCAGCTTGCAGTAGTTTGCGAAGCTTTGATACCACGGATTGCCGATTTTCAAGGTGACGCTGCCCGTGGAATACAACTGGTGCATACATGCAGCCAGTTTAACAGCCTCGGCATAGGTAAGGTTGTCATCAGGCGCATATATCGTATCGGATTTTCCATTGACAAGACCGCTCTCAACAGCAGTTTTCACATCGTTGTAGAACCAGTCGCCCGGTTGTACGTCCGTAAAGTTCATGTCTGCTGCCAATGCTGCCAAAGATAAAAGCGATGAGCATAAAACGAGTGCCGCAATAATGCCAAATAATCGTTTTTTCATAACAAAGTCCTCCTTAATTCAGTTTTTATTAATCAGACACGAACATTACTTCCATCCTATGCCTGTTCCACAATATCATATAAATATAATTTTGTAAATAGTAATTAAAATAAAATTTTGCAGTGTGTCCTGTCCCAAATCATACGGCGGCGGTCGGCGTGTCAAGAGCTGTTTTGGATATTGAAACATTATATAATAATTCACTGCTGAAGATGAAAAACCGATATGGATAGATGAAAAACCGGTATTGATAAAAGAAGAAAAGTGATTGAAACCCGTACGGCATCCGCCGCGGCAATCTGCCGATATAACTTACAGGTCTCAATCACTTTTGATATTATGCCATTGGGCTGCCACGATGAAATTCTTCACAAGCGGATTATCCTTCGGTATGGACTAATAGTAGAGCAGCCGTGCCGCCGTCTCGTCGTCCTGCAGGCGGGATCCAAGCGATTATAGCGGCGGGTCAGCTGAAGCTGTTATACACCACAAACTCATCAATATCCTTCCTGACCGAATGTCTCTCCGACGGTTTGGCGTCCTTGTGAGGATATCCCATTACCAGCAGCGCCAAGGGAACCAGATTCTCGGGAATGGCGAACTCTTCACGCGTCTTGTCGGGGTCGAAAAACATGACCCAGCAGGTACCCACTCCGATCGACTGCGCCATGAGCATTATGTGAGTGGTCACTATTGAGGCGTCCACCGGGGCCGAAAGCTCGCCGTCAAAGGGGCGCACCCAGCTCTCGTCTTTGTTGAAGCAGACAAGCATTGCCGTCCGGGCGCCGAAGTGACATTTTGTGCAGTTTTTGAGCTTGTCAACAGCCTCGTCGGAGTTTATGACAAGGATGCGCTGAGGCTGATTGTTTCTGCCGGTGGGCGCAGCCTGAGCCGCCAGCAGCAGCTTATCGATATCTTCCTGCGAAAGCGGTCTGTCTTCAAACTGTCTCACAGAATATCTTGATTTTGCAAGTTCGAGAAAATTCATTTAATCCTCCAATGTTTCATATTGTCCTTTTCGTATAGTTCACATACATATATTCTACAGTATAGCCGTAAAAACAGCAGCAGGCGTTTGCGCGGTTTTCGGAAAGAGAAAAGGAGCCGTATCAAATTTGAGTTTTGATGCGCTCCTTGCTTGACATCGGTTGCCGGGGTTACTCTCTCCGGCACGGCTTTGCCGTGCCACCTCCCTCAAAGAGGGAGGCTTTATGATCGAGTTACATTAAATCATCATCCCAGCCGCAGGGCGGCGGAAGCATATGCCGCCTCGCCGTAGGGACAGGGAGCGCCGTAACGGCAGACCCGCCCGCAGGAGGAGACATGCTCGCCGAAGTCGGCGGGCAGAGAGCGGTTGTCAACAACATAGGGCAGGAGCCGGGCGGAATGGTCGGGCTCCAGCAGCTCGGGGAGATTGCCGTTGAAGGAGCGGCGAAGGTACGCCGATATGATCGCGGCGGGGCGGGGAGAGACCCGTGTCGCCAGCTTGAGCATGGGATAAACACCCTCATACAGCCCCGTATCCTCGGGGCGGATGAAACTCAGATCGCAGAGAATGCGGGAGGGGGAGGCGGAGAAATAATCGCCGCAGACCGAGCGGAAGTCGTAGGCGTTGTCCATAGCCGCGATTTCCGCCTCGTGGGCAACGAGGTTGTCGTGGAAAGTGTGGGCGGGACAGTCGCAGAGACAGCCGCTGTTGGCAAGGCCGTACATTTCAATACCCAGCCCCGAAGCGATTTTCGCCAGCCCTCTGAGAGCCGTCAGATCGCGGTTAAGCTCGCGCTTCACGTAAAAACCGTCAAAATATCCGTCAAGCGAGCGCAGGGCGGCGGATGTGCCTATGCCCATGTTCACCGAGGCGCGCACTCCCATGCCCTCGAAGTTGTTGCGGATAAACTTTGCGATGAACAGCGAGCTTGTGGTTATCGAATCGATTCCGACACGGCTGTTAAGCGAATCGACAAGCTCGCCGATTTTTTCGAAAAAGCTTCGGGAGGCGCTGTCACGGCCGTAGCAGTTGCCGTTGAGCAGCAGATTCAGCTTCAGCCCTGATGCCTTCATCTCCCGAAGATCGCCGAGAGTTCGGGCGCATTCCTCCCACGGGGGCAGCTCTCCGATAAGATCAAGACTGCTGCGGCCGTTGGCTATACCGCTCCAGCTGAAATATACCTCGCTAATCCTGTCGCCGGTGCCTGGGGGAACTTCGCAGCCGCTTCGCAGCGCGTTCATGAACTCGTCCCGTTTTATCCGGCTGTAACCCACCGTGTAGAGCATCTTGCAAGCCTCCGATTTTCGATAATTTCATATCCTGAACTGCTTAACAGGTTTTATCGCCGGTCCGTCGCCGAACTGCCGCACCTCGCCAAGGGCAAAGAAGCCCTGTTCGTCGCAGAGCCGCACCCGCGTGCCGGGCGTGAAACGGCAATCGTCGGAAATACCCAGCTTTTTCAGATATATCTCCGCGCCGCAGGAGGCAAGCCGGGCAAAGAATGGCTGCAGCGTCAGAGCTTCAAGATCGTAAAACAGCGACTCCGCCGGATGCAGCAGAGAGAGCCGCTCCCCGCCGTCCATAGCTTCGAGAACCTCTGGAGAATACGACATATCAAGTGTAAAACCGCATGCCTCATCCCGCCGCAGCGCCGCCATAGTGCCGCAGCAGCCGAGCGCCGCGCCGATATCCCGGCAGAGCGCCCTGATGTAGGTGCCGGAGGAGCATTCGACCCGCAGAGAATAATCGCTGTCAGAGATACACTCGGCATCCAGCCGATAGATTGTGACCGGGCGCGGCTCAAGTTCCAGCGTCACGCCCTCCCGGGCAAGCTCATACAGTTTTTTCCCGCCGCGCTTAAGGGCGGAATACATGGGGGGCACCTGCATGATATCTCCGCGGAAGGCGTCGAGTGCGGACAGCACTTCCGCCTCGCCGGGCAGACTGCCGTTAAACTCATCGGTCACTTTGCCGGTGATATCGTCGGTGTCGGTGGCGATGCCAAGCCGCAGCAGAGCCGTGTAGGTCTTGCGGCTTCGGCTGTCTTCTCCGCTTTCCATAAGATATTCGGATGCTTTGACCGCCCGTCCTATAAGCACCACCAGCACCCCCTCGGCGAGAGGGTCGAGGGTGCCGGCATGTCCGACGGTGCGGGTGCCGTATAAGCGGCGGACAATTCCCACAATCTTATGTGATGTCATTCCCGAAGGCTTGTTGACTATAAGAACCCCCTCGGGAGCCGGTACGCCGCCCTCAGCCATTTTCGCAGTCGGAACAGTCGAGCTGACCGCTTTCTTCGAGAGCCGACAGCACAAGTCTGAGTGCCTCGTCGGGGGATTCGGCGCGAAGCATGGCGCCGGCGGCGCGCAGATGACCGCCTCCGCCGAATACCGCGCAGATGACCGAAACATCTACCCGGGGAGTGGAGCGCATGGACAGCTTCCACATTGCGGGGTCGTCGGACTGCTGTTTCAGTGTGATGCCCACGTCAACCCCCTCGATATCACGGACAAAGGTGTTGAGTTCGGTGAGATTTTCGTCCTCTACGCCATATTCCGCCTTGGTGTCAAGGTCTATGACAAGGGCGTTGACTCTGCCGCCGCAGAAGCGCTTCATGCCGCCGAGGGCGATGCGCAGGGCGCTAAGGTCGGTTTCGCTGCGTCCCGGGGAGAGGCGCTCGTGGACACCGACGTGATCCAGGCCGCCGTCAAACAGCCGGGCGGCACAAATATGTGTGCGCCCGCTGACGCCTCCGTAACGGAAGGAGCCGGAATCGGTGACAAGCGAAGCATAGAGCGCCTCAATGGTCGCGGAACAGGGCAGGGCGCGGCAGTCACGCTCTGCCATCATGTATATAAGCTCACATATGATCTGCCCGCAGGCGGCAGCTCCCGCGTCGACGAAGTTGCGCTTGCCGTAGAGCGAGCGGGAGACATGATGATCTATCTTTATATCAACATTCCAGCGTCCGTCGTAATCGCCCAACAGCTCGGTCTCGGCTGTGTCAACAGCAATCACCAGACCCGGCGCGAAACCGGCAGGCAGGTCGTCGGCGGAGATCACAATGCCGTCGGAGAGGAAGCGCAGACGGTTCTGAATTTTGTCTGTGTCGGCGTTGACGGCATAGGCGGTGCGTCCCATCTGCCTGAGTGTCCGGGTGAGAGCCGCCGCACTGCCCAGACAGTCTCCGTCGGGGCGGGCATGGCAGAGAATGAGCGTTTCGGCGTCGGAGGTCAGCAATTCATCGGCTATGTCGGCGAGGGTGACCTCGATGCCTTCTAAGCCTTCGATATCATTACTCATCTTCGCCCTCGTCTCCGCCGTCGCTTTCCTCTTCGTCATCCTCATTGTCGTCCTTGGTGAAGTCGTCCTCGTCGAAGTCCATGTCCTCTTCGTCGAAGTCGTCTTCGTCGTGTTCGGTTTCGGCGGCATTTGCGGGAGCTTCCGCCTCGAGCCGGTCGCGTTCGTCGGCTATTGCCAGCTCCTCGGAGATACCGTGAATCATTTTGGTTATGTCGGCACCCACTACAATGGAATGATCATAGATGAAACGCAGTTCGGGAGTTATGCGCAGGTTGAGCCGCTGTGCCAGTTGGGAGCGTATGTAACCCATGGCTCTCTTGAGACCTTCTGCCACATTTGCCGCAGTCTCCTCGCTCCCCAGCACCGAATAATAGAGCTTGCAGGAGCGCAGGTTGGCGGTGCAGTCCACCTTGGTAATACTGATGAATTCACCCGAAATCCGGGGATCCTTGATGCCGCGCAGGATCTCGGACATAGAGCGGGCTATATCCTCGTTTACTCTGTCTTGCCTGTAGTTTGCCATTGAAACTCCTATATATATCTGTTCAGCAGAACACGCGGATCAGCTCGTGACCCGGTCTGCCGAGTATTTTTCTTATCTGTTCGTCATTCGCACCGTCAAGCTCGCAGGTGGGTATGCCGTATGCCCGGGCTATCATGCAGAGGTCGGGATTCGTCAGCTCGCAGGCGAAATGCCGCCCCTCATAATCCGAATCCTGCATGCTTCGGATCATGCCGAGAGCCGAATTGTCGGCGGTGAAGATCTTGATGGGCAGCCGTGCGCAGTCAAGGGTTGCCAGTTCCTGCATGGTCATCTGGAATCCGCCGTCGCCGCAGACAAGCACGATGCGTTTGACTTCCGGGTCGGCTCCGAAGGATGCGCCGATGGCTGCCGGAAGTCCGAAGCCCATGGCGCCAAGCCCTCCGCTGGTTATGAAACCCCGCTCAAACACCGGTTCAAGCTCGAGAGCCGCCGCCATCTGATGCAGTCCCACATCGGTGACATATATTGTATCCCGCTGTTCACGCACCACCGAGTCGATGCAGCGCAGAACCTTACGAAGAGTATCTTCCGGTTCCTCCCCGATCTTGGGACGTTTGCCCAGTTTTGTCAGCTTGGCGTTCCATTCGGCTATAGCCTCGCTGTTGTATCTGATATCGGAGGCGACAAGAGTTGTGAAGAACTCGGCGGCTCCGGCGCTAACCGGCAGGTGGGCGGTTACGTTTTTCGATATCTCCGCCGGGTCGATGTCGCAGTGTATGATGCGTCGGGTCTGGGAAAAGTCCCTGAAGGAGGCTATTGTGCGGTCGGAGAAGCGGGTGCCAACGGCTATAACCAGGTCCGACTGATCGAGAGCGGCCTTCGCCGCCGGACCGCCGTGTCTGCCGGTCATGCCGTAAATGCGCGCGCCCCTGCCGAGAATTATGCCCATTCCCATGAGGGTGGTTACCACCGGTATCTCGCTCTGTCGGGCAAAGGCGGTGAGAGCTTCCGAGGCGTTCCCCGCCGCCACACCGCCGCCGGCAAGGATGACCGGACGGTATGACCGCTCTATTGCAGCCTTCAGCTCGGCTATTCGCCGGTTGTCAAGGGGATATTGTGGAGCCCTGAAGCGGGGCAGTGTGATTATCGGCTGCTGGGTCTCGTCAACCGGGTCATCGAAAACATCCCGTGAGATATCCACCAGCACAGGTCCGCGCCGGCCGGAGGATGCTATCCGCCATGCCTCCTCCAGCGCCGCGGGAAGGTGATCCGCGGATTTGATGAGGTAGTTATGCTTTGTGATGGGCAGGGTCATGCCCATTATGTCAGCCTCCTGAAAGGCGTCCCGGCCTATCGCGCCCACGCTCACCTGTCCGGTGATGGCAAGGAGAGGAATGCTGTCGAGATAAGCATCGGCGAGTCCGGTCATAAGATTTGAAGCGCCCGGTCCGGAAGTGGCTATAACCACACCCGGGCGGCCGGACGCCCGCGCCATACCGCAGGCGGCGTGAACCGCACCCTGCTCATGGCGGCATAATATATGTTCGAATTCCGTGCCGCGGCGCGCGAAAGCGTCATACAGCGCAAGCAGCGGCGCCCCCGGATAGCCGAACACCGCCGGCAGGCGTTTGGAATTGAGGAATCGGAGGACGTACTCCGCGCCGGTAATCATCGGTTGTCACCGCCTTACGGGTCGTGTTGATTTGATGTTTAACGGTACAGGGCGTATTCAAATACCGCCGCATTATGGGGATGTATCGCTTTATTGCCTTTAATGCCCTCTTACGCGCAGATTTCGGGGGCTTCCAGCTTTACAATTTCGATAATATGCCCGAGATTGCCGTTTCCGGCGTACTCCGGCGCGAAGAAATTTCGGTCGAGGTCGGACCACAAAAGCCGGTTTTCCTCGCCCTTCACCTCAACGGGATGCTTCAGCCGACCTGCCCAGACCTCGACATAACAGTCCTCAAGGTAGTAGCGCATGTCGAGAATATGGGTCAGCGAGATGTCGTCTCGGGTTATGGCGGTCTCCTCGAACAGTTCCCGGTAAGCGGCGTCTTCGCCGTCCTCACCCGGCTCTATGTGGCCTCCCACGAAGTTGAGCTGGCCGAGATATGGTTCGCGCAGACGGCGGCAGAGGAGAATCGACTTGCCGTCGTGCGACCATACCGCGATGAGATTGTAGCCCGTTATGGTTTTTTCCATGTGTTTATCGGTGGATTTATCTTGTTATCTTGTGCCGGCGGTATTTTCTCTGGCAGGGTGCACAGTTACCGCCTGGGAGCCCATCTGGCGCCAGCGCAGCTCAAAGGTGGCGCGGTCAACCTCCTGCCGTCCAAGCAGCGGGTCGGCGTAGGTTATCTTGCCGGTCTTTTTGTTATAACCCGAGAGCACGGCGCAGTGCTGGGGATGCTTCCAGTTGTAGGTTTCGCCGTCAACCTCCCATGAGACAAGGACGGTGGGCTGACGCGCCATGTCGAGAGTTATCCACATTATGACCGGGTTTCCCTGGGTGAGCTCGCAGTATATCTCGTCTATCGAATGTCCCGTAAGGTCGACGGCCTTGTGCAGACCGCCGTTGGCGGCGAAGTAATCGTTGGCTGCCTTTACGATGACCGGAGAATGGCAGCCGTAGGATTCAATGTCTCTGGGGTTACCCACATTCGCCTCATAGTAGCTGACCTCGCCTACCTTGCCCTTCGGGAGATAGTTGTCCGACAGATCAAGCTTGTCGGCGGCATAGCCCATGTAGTTGAGCAGTATGGCAAGGGAGGTTATCTCGCAGCCGTTGGGCAGTTCAGGCTGCTGGCTGATATAGGTCACCGGCAGCTGATAGCTCTGAGGCATAAGTGAATAGCGCTCGGAGAGGATCACCGACGCCGAAGCCTCCACGTCCTTTATCGGTATGCCGTTGTAGGTGCCGCCGAGATGCCAGTTCACATCGATAACCATAAGGGTGTCCTCCCCCGGGGTACGGGGTATGGTTACCGACAGGGTGGTGAACTTGTAGGAATGGGATTTGTTTTCGTTGACTTTGAATATGCCGGTGGTGAATTCCTGAGTATAGCCGTTAATTGTTATGGTGCCCTGACGCACCGGGATATTGAGCCTTACATAGTCCAGCCAGACCACGGCGGTAACCGCCACCGAGGTGTCGGAAGGCTGCTGAACCGCCGTCCATTCCACGCGCAGGTTCAGCATGGTGCCGGTGGCTGAGGAAAAGGTGCCCTTCATGTTCAGCGGCTCGCCGCCCTTAAGTGTAAGGTCGGCAGGCTCGGGAACCGAGGTGGGGGTGAGGGATTTGGTCTCGGCCGGTTTTTCGGTCTTCGGCGGGTCGGGGGAGACATTCGGGGCTGTCGTCACGGAGGCGGACGACTGCGGATTGCCCGAGATAAGTTTCAGCGCCGGCAGTTCGGCTTTGCCGCTGGCCTTGATCTCGCCCACAAACTTGCCGCCGTAGTTGCCGCCAAGAACCCAGTCGCCGGCGGTTATCGATATGCTTACAGGCTTGTTGGGGTCGCGGTTGGCAGTAAATGTCGAGTCGCCTATGTGGAGATTGTGCCAGACGCTCTCGGTCTCCCAGATCTTGCCGGTGGCAAAGGCTTCCATGAAGGTCTGATCCCCTACCTTAACCGTCAGGTTGCAGATGCGCGGGTCGACTATTTTCAGACGAATGAAGTCAAGCCATATGCCGCATTTTATCTCAAGCGTTTCTGCGCTGACGGAGGAAGCCTGCCACTCGACCCGAAGGTTGATGGTTGTGCCGGTGTTTGACTTGATTGTACCGCTCTGCGACTGTTCGCCGTATACCGGCGCATCTCCGGCGGGGGCGGGCGGAGCGGTGGTTACCGTCTCAGCCGGCTTTTTGCCTTCGTCGGCAGCCTTATCATCAGCTCCCGCGTCGGGAGTTTTTTCGTCAGGTGAGATTTCCTCGGGGGGCGTATCGAATATGGTGGTCTCGCCTCCCTCGGGTGTGGGCTTGTATTCGGTAGTTTCGGCTGTCGTATCCTCCCCGGTCGCCTCGGGAAGGGCGGTCTCGGCACCGGAACTCTCCTGTATGCTGTCGGATACGGAAGCGGTATCGGTTTTGTCTTTATCGTCGTCCGAACAGCCGGTAAGCAGACAGCTGCCCGCCAGAAGCGCGGACAGGGCGATACAGAGCGCCGCTTTTAATATGGGATGAGTGGTTTTCACTTTGACTTATCCTCGTATTTTATATTATTGAAGTCTTTAATCGAATGTATACTGCGCGCCGAATGCGCACACACTGCTAATCATAACATAAAGATCGCTAATATACAAGGTAATATGCGAGAAATTTACAATTGCCGCGGTTATAAATGGAGCTGCGGCTATATCTGCGCCTGTGTCGGTTACGATATACTATTTTATGCTTTTGCCTGTTGCGAAAAGCCCGGCATATATGCTATAATCTTCCCGTAAACATCATTGTCAAGTAATAAAAAACACTTAACGGAGGCAGTTATTATGTCAAAAGTCGCTTTAATGTCAAAAACCGCTTTAATAGTATGGGGCGGCTGGGACGGCCACACCCCTAAGGAAACCGGCGAGCTCTTTCGCGATATCCTTCTCAGCGAGGGATTCGAGGTCACGATGAGCGACACGCTGGCAGCTTATGAGGATCTTGACGCCCTCATGTCGCTGAACCTGATAATTCCCATGTGGACCATGGGCAAAATCTCGAACGAGCAGTGCGGCAACGTCTCCCGAGCCGTGGCGTCGGGTGTGGGTCTTGCCGGCTGTCACGGCGGCATGTGCGACTCCTTCCGCGACTCCACCGAGTGGCAGTTCATGACCGGCGGACAGTGGGTCGCCCATCCCGGCAACGACGGCACCCCCTACCGGGTAAATATCCGCTCATCCTCCAATCCCATTGTCGCGGGCATTCCCGACTTCGGCGTCTCCTCGGAGCAGTATTATGTCCATGTGGATCCGTCGAACGAGGTTCTCGCCACCACCCGCTTCCCGGTAGCCGACGGCCCCTATGCCGCAAACGGCGTGGTCGATGTGCCGGTGGTCTGGACGCGCCGCTGGGGCAAGGGCAAGGTCTTCTATAACTCCCTGGGTCATACCTACAAGGTCTTTGATATCCCCGAAGCGAAGGAGCTTATGCGCCGCGGCATGCTCTGGGCTGCCCGGTAACCGCATCCGACACTTAAAGTAAAGCCCTGACACCGGGGGAAGCTGTTCCGCTCCCCCAAACGATTCGGAGGCAATATGGTTGAAATCAGCAATAACGCACGCAGATACTCCGAACTCCTGCTTGCCGACCGGCACCGCCCCGCCTGGCATTTCGCCATTCCCTACGGCTGCGGCATGCCCGGCGACCCGAACGGCGCCTTCTTCGCCGACGGGCAGTATCACCTGATGTACCTCTACCGCAATCATCATACAGCCGCCTATCACTGGGGACATCTGGTCTCGGCCGATCTGCTTCACTGGCGGCAGCTCCCCGATGCCCTCACCGGCATAGACGGTGACGAAGGCTGCTTCTCGGGAGGCGCCTTCCTTGACGATGACGGCACCGCCTATCTCACCTTCTGGAAGTTCGCGGCGAAGGACGGCAGCGACCACAGCGGCATAGGAATGGCGCGTTCGGCCCCGCCCTATGTGGTGTGGGAGCGCATGAAACCGATAGCCGTGGATTCCACCGTCTGGGGCATACGGGATATCGAGGCCGACGGGAAAACCGTCCACACCGGCTGTGCCGACCCCTCCAATATATGGAAGGCGGAGGGACGATACTACATGCAGCTGGGGAATCTCTGTGTCCTCGACAAATACGGTCGCAGTCCCGACAGCCCCGCCGAATATCGGGGCGACTGGACGGAGCTATACCGTTCCGACGACCTTATAAACTGGGAATATCTCCACCGCTTCTACAGCCGCATGACCGGCTTTCCCGGGGCGCCCGACGACTCGGAGGACGACATGTGCCCCTCATTCCTGCCGCTGTACGACAAGCCGGAGGGAGGAGAGTTCACCGGGAAATATCTTCAGCTCTTCATTTCACATAACAAAGGCTGTCAGTATTATGTGGGGCGTCTTGAAAACGAACGTTTCATCCCCGAGAGCCACGGTAGAATGTCATGGGTAGACAACACCTTCTTCGCTCCCGAGGCTTTGGTGGACGACAGGAACCGCCATATAATGTGGGCGTGGCTCACCGATAACCGGGGCGACGAGTTCAACCGCTTCGGCTGGACGGGAGTATACTCCTTCCCGCGGCTGCTTTGGCTTGAAGGTGAGGAACTGCGCATGGCGCCCGTACCCGAGCTTGACAGCCTTATGTGTAACGAGCGCGATCCCGGGCTTGCTCCCGGCGGTCTGTATATCCCCGAGACCCCCGACGCCTTCCGATTAAAGGCGGGATTCGACCTGCGGGGCGGCGGCAGGGCAGGACTGCGAATCTGCGCCTCCCCCGACGGTAGCGAGTATACCGACATATATTTCGACAGTAAAACGAACGAGCTGGTCTTTGACGCCCGGAAGAGCGGACCCGAGGGGCGGCGCGTGCGCGAAGCCGCGCCCTTCACGGTGTCGGAGGACGGTATGCTTAATCTTGACATCTTCTTCGATCGCTCTGTCGCCGAGGTGTACGCCGACAACCGCCGGGCTGTCTGTCGGCGGGTATACAATTCCCCCGGTTCGGAGGTTATTTCGCTCATCGCAGAGGGAAGCGCGACCCTCACCGGCTGCAAGGTGTGGTCGATGCACGGCACGAATCCCTGCTGAAAACGAAGGACGGTAAAACAACATGAAAGCAGTAATAATCGGCAGTTCGGGACATTACGGCTACGCGCTGCCGTCGATAACCGCCCGGGGCATAACCGTTCCCGGCATCGCCGTCACCGAAGGCGAGGATATCGACAGACTGAAAAGCGCCCTCGCCGGACGGGGGATCGAGACTGCCGAATATCCGGCTGACGAGATTTTTGACGCGGTCGCGCCCGACGTGGCTGTCATCAACACAATTTTCTCGCGCAGCTGTGACTATGCCTGCGCCGCGCTGGAGCGGGGAATCTCGGTATTCCTCGAAAAGCCCGCCGCAACCGAATTCGCCGGTCTTGACCGCCTGATTTCGGCATGGAAGCGGGCGAAGGACGAATATTCCGGCATACGGCTGGGCGGCATGTTCGGCATACGCTATGAGGCGCCCTTTGTCACGGCCGAGCGGCTGGTGCGGGAGGGCAGGATAGGCAGAATCATCTTGGTCAACGGTCAGAAGTCCTACAAGATGGGTACGCGGCCGCCCTTCTATTCCGACCGCGCTCTCTACGGCGGCTTGATCCCCTGGGTGTCGATCCACGCCATAGACTGGATAAGCCACCTCACCGGCAGCCGGGTCGCCGATGTGTCCGCCCTCCACAGCCGCGCCGCCAACAGGGGCAACGGCACCATGGAGAGCGCCGCAGTAATGCGCTTCTCACTCGAGGACGGCGCCATAGCCACCGTCACCACCGACATGCTGCGCCCCGAAAATTCCCCGACCCACGGCGACGACCGCCTGCGGCTTATGGGAGACGGAGGATGGCTCGAGGTGACAGGCGGGAAGGCGTTCTTGAACGGCAATGAGGTTCCCCTCGACCCGCCCCGGGATATCTTCGCCGACCTGCTGGACGGCACCGACGAAGAAGCGGAGGCAAACCGCCGGCTCAGCGCCCGGAATCTCTTTGAATCGACCCGAGCCGCCCTCTGTGCCCGGGAATCGGCGGACAGAGACGGGGAACCGGTAAATGTAATATATGACAGTAAAGGATAACAAAACGATGAAAAAATACGAAATAGGAGCGATGTTCCACTACCGCGCGGGTGAGGATATCCGCGCCCGCTTCAAGCTCTTCGCCGACAACGACCTGAACGTCTGTCAGATGGGCGCTTCGCCCTCCCTGTACACTAAGGAACTGGCAGCCGAGATAAAAGCCGCCTCCGAGGAGTTCGGCATACGCATTTCCGGCTTCTGGCCTTCGGTGTCGGGCCCCGCCGAGTGGAACTTCGTCTACGGTCCGGTCACCATCGGACTGGTGCCCCCCGGCTGGAGAGGGATACGCATCGCCGAGGTGCTCCGCGCCAGTGAGTTCGCCGAGTGGCTGGGGGTCACCGACATCACAATGCATGTGGGCTTCCTGCCCGAGAATCCCGGCGACCCGCTGCATACCGAGATGGTGGGCGCCCTGCGCTACATCGCCCGCTCGATAGCGCCCCGGGGTCAGTACTTCAACTTCGAGACCGGACAGGAGACGCCGGTGGTGCTGCTGCGCATGATCCAGGAGATCGGTCTGCCCAACCTGGGCATAAACCTTGACTCGGGCAACCTTATACTTTACGGCAAGGCTAATCCGGCGGACGCCGTGGACGTTTTCGGCAAGTACGTCCGCAACACCCACATCAAGGACGGTCTATATCCCACCGACGGCCGCAGTCTGGGACGTGAGGTGCCCTTCGGAGAGGGACGGGTCAATTTCCCGGTCTATATCCGCCGTCTGGTTGCCTCGGGCTACACCGGACCCTTCGTGGTGGAGCGCGAGATCTCGGGAGAAAAGCAGCTCACCGATATCCTCACCGCCCGTGACGGCATTCTGAAAATCCTCGCCGAAATCGAAGAGGAGAACGCGGCGAAAACCGAAAAACCGACAATTTAGCAGTTATAAATCTATTGAAAAACAACACGACCGGAACGTCATTTTCTGATGTTCCGGTCGATTTTCGGCTGATTATATAAAAATTCTTGAGCAGACAGGCAGATAATCCGCAGAGCTTACAGATTGAGGAATGCGTCAATCAGCTGCTGCATCTTGGTGAGGGCGGCAGCTTCATTTGACTCGTAGTAGGAGGTGAAGTTGCTGTTCTTGCCCGAGATCATCCTTCTGGCTATATAGCCCATTGAGTTGAAGTTGTCGCCGAAGGCGTAGGCGATATCGGTCATGGCGTTGTCGTGGATGATGTCGATGATCTGTGATGAAGCCTGGTCGCGGGTGTATTTGGTTTTCATAGCCGTCTCGTAGTAGGCGGGGGTGACGTCCTTCCAGCTCTCGTATGCCATGAGCTCGAGAACCGCGCCGCACTGATCCAGCTTGGCGCAGGTCTGGGGCAGGCAGATGAGGGTGGCGATGTCATGAACGACGGCGCTGTAGTTCTCCTGCTCCTCGTCAAACTTGGCGGGCGGAATAATGCCGTAGTCGTTTTCCATTGAGCGGAGCAGCTCGGAGCTGTAAAGGAACCCATAAGAAAGAGGGCATAGCCGTCGTTGAAGTGTTTGGTGTTGTCAAGGGGCGCGCCGATAAAGGTACCTTGATTGTCGTAGCAGAGGGCGTAAATCTTCTCCATCACCGAGGCGGTACGGGGATTGTTCACGTCAAGCACGGTGAGGTTATCGCTGTCACGGGCGGTGGCTCGGGCGCCGGCGCCGTAGTACATGATGTCGATATTATTGTAGTTGTTGGTCAGAAGCCCGAACTGATCCTTCGCGTCGGGTTTGGTGTCACCGTTCAGGTCCTTGTATGCGCCCTCGGTATAGGTGTAGAGGCTGTCCAGGGTCTAGGCGCCGTCCAGCACCTGGGCGTAGAGGTCGTCGGGGCTGCTGTAATAGTTCTCGAACAGGTTCTTGTTGAAGTACATGCAGCTGATGCAGCGTATGGTGTCGATTGAGATGTCGCCCACTAAGAAGTAGCGGCTGTTCTTGCCGATGTTCATCTCGTTGGTGTAGTAGGCGGACCACCAGGGCTTTTCGATGTCCACATAGGGCATGTCGATGATGTTGAGATAGAGCCCGTTCACCACGTACTTGGCGCTGTTCCACTGAACCACGTTGAAGATATCATACTCGGTGGAGCCGGTCATTATCATCTTGGATATTTCGTTGCCCACATCGCTGGAGGCGACGCCGGTGTCGGTGAATACAAGGTCGCACCCCAGACGCTCCTCTACCCTCAGGTTGCGGTAATAGAGCGCTTCGTCCACGATATCGCCGTTGAGCTCGCCCTGAATGTCGAGGAACTTCTCGGACACGTCGGAGTTCTTGGTGAAGTACCAGATGTTTATAGTCTCACCGTTCAGCTTCAGGTCGTCGGGCAGGTCGTGAGTCAGATCGGTTCCGGTTGTCTCCTCAGCCTCGGTGAGCTGCGCTATGGTTGTCTGGACGTCGTCCTTGCCGGAGTTTCCGCCGCAGGATGCAAGAAGCGAAATCAGCATAGCCGCCGTAAGCATTACGGCTGCGATCTTTTTAGTCATGATGTTAATTATAACCCTCGCTGTCTAAATTATTTTTGTACATAGTACCGCATAATGGTTAATTATTATGCAATCAAATATTAACAAACAGTAAATACGAGCGAAGTTCCGCATGAATTGTGTTAAGAATCAACCTGCCGCAAGTAAGCTTCACACAGAGCGATTTATAGCTGAAAGTAAATATTCACCGCCCGCATATTGACATCGAGCGACAGATTATGTAAAATGACGGGAGAGCGGCTGATACCGTGTAAGCCGTGGTTATATATAAAATAAGGAGAAGTTCATATGAAGTCAAAAAGAAACACATTAACAGCGCTTCTGCTGCTGTCGGTCCTGCTTGTTCAGCTGCTTGCGGCATGCGGCGGGAAGGATGACGCCGCCGTGACCACAGCAGCCGAGACGGTGCCGGAGGAGACCGAGGAGACCCGGCTATACGCCGACGTGCCCGATGAGAATCTCAACGGCTGGGAGATTCATTTTATTGCCAAGGCGGTGTCGACGGGATCCTTCGGCGTCAGGGATGTTTACTCGGAAGCCGAGGACGGCGACCTGCTGAACGACGCGGTATTCCGCCGCAACCAGACGATTGAGGAAAAGTACAACTTCACCATCAAATTCACCCCCGACCCCAACGGCGCGCCCGTGTCAATAGTTCAGCCGTCCATATTGGCGGGGGACGATGTATACGACGTCTACTATGACGGTCTGACAAAGTCAGCGCCCCTGGCTGTTGAGGGCATGCTTTACGACTTTTACAAGCTGAAATACCAGGATTTCGATATGCCCTGGTGGGATAAGGCTGCCAACGACGACCTGTCGCTGGCTCATAAGCTCTACTTCACCTACGGCGAGCATATGATAGGCCCCAAGAGCGGGCTCTACTGCGTGATATTCAACAAGCGGATGGCGGAGAATTACCAGCTTGGCAATCTGTATCAGTATGTCTACGACAACGAATGGACCTTTGAGACCTTCGCTTCATTGGCACGTGATGTTTATCAGGATGTTAACAACAACGGCATGTGCGACCCGGAGGACATCTACGGCTACGGTACCGAAGGCTACAACGCATACACCGCTATTATAGGCTGCGGCGTCAAGGTGGCGGGCAAGGACGAGAACGACCTGCCCTATCTCACCATGAACACCGACAGGGGCGTCAAGGCAATGGAGGTCATGATGGCGAGCATCGGCGACAAGACCGTGACCCACTTCACCTCCGACATCAAGAACGTGTCGAACGTCTGGACGGAGTGGTGGAGCAACTGTTTCGTCAACGACCAGATGCTCTTCCGGGAGGGCGCCATGCATGACGTTCCCAAACTTCGCAACATGGACGCCGACTTCGGAATTCTCCCCATGCCCAAGATGGATTCGGACCAGGACCGCTACTACCACACCCTGAGCATTTGGAACGCGGCCATGATGGCGGTGCCGATCACCTGCCGGGAGGTGGACAGCACCTCGCTCGTGCTTGAGGTTATGGCATGCGAATCGATGTATATTCTCACTCCCGCCTACTATGAGCTGCAGCTCAAAACCAAGTCGGCACGCGACGACGAATCAGCCGGCATGCTGGATATAATCTTCGCCTCCAAGACCTTTGATATAGGCGTGGTCTTCGGCTGGGGCGACCTCTATTCAATCTACTCCGGCTGCGCCACAAGCCGCAACAACACCTTCGCCTCCCAGTATGCCTCGAAGGAAGAAGCGGCTCTCGCGGCCATGCAGAAGACCCTTGACCAGCTGGCGGCGCTGGAATAGTCTCAGGCTGAATCCGTTTGGCAAAAAGCACGAAATACCGCGTTAATAACTTGTTAAATCGACGAAACGGCAGTTGACAAGAGCGCCTTGTTTTGATATAATATCGGTACTTTTTGTTGAAACGGAGACCGATATGGTATTTTTCACTTTTAATCTCAGGCGCGCGGCGGCGCTTATTCTGACCGCGGCGCTTTTAATCACCGCGTTTACGGCCTGCTCGGGAGGCTCCGGTACAGGTTCAGTTTCCGACGGCGCCTTGACAGCAATCGCCGATGCAACCGAAGCCGATACAACCGAAACGGCGGCCGAGACCGAAGCTCTCGATCCCCTGGAGGCGCGGGCGCTTGTGTCCGATGAGCTGGGCGAATACGACTTCGGCGGCTATAACTTCCGCTGTGTGGTAGACCAGGGCGGCAGCGGTCTCGAGGTAGGCCGCGGACGGCTGCTTGTGATTGAGGAAGCCACCGGCGACGTTATCGACGACGCCGTATATGACCGCAATCTGCGCGTGTCCGAGCGCTTCAATTGTACCGTCAGTATAGTCAAGGAGGACACCAACAGCAACTGCCTCAGCTTCATGCGCAACAGCGTGTCGGCAGGCGAGGACGCATACGACCTGGGAAGCATGCATGTAATTGCGCTGGGCGGCGTCGCTGCGTCGGGTACCTTCACCAACTGGTGCGAAGTGGACAATGTGGACTTCGACAAGCCCTGGTGGTCTCCTTCAAATAATGAAGTGCTCACGATAAATGACGTCTGCTTCCTGGCTATAGGCGCCTTCGGACTTTCGGCAATGACCCAGACATACTGCATATACTATAAGGGCATCTCTAAAAACCTCATGCAATATTCGCCCAAATATGATATAATATACCTATGAAACAGATAAATTTTTTTGCCGAAGATAATCGCCTTGACAGGCTCAGTAAAATGGGTGACCC